>SDBU01007079.1_pt1 | contig 13019 bp, 12 predicted proteins | sample 2277071 | NCBI WGS metagenome assembly SDBU01 (sample SAMN10397929, study PRJNA504765) | marine sediment metagenome | isolation source: marine sediment core GS08_GC12, 126 cmbsf | place: Arctic Ocean: Gakkel Ridge, Loki's castle | collected 2008 | reverse complement strand
ATCGGGATGTATTTTGAATTCTCCATCAATGAAAAGGTAGCCATGGAAGGGTGAATCGCTGCTGCTGAATCCGGCGTCAGGTCATTGGTTTTTATGAAACACGTCGGTCTGAACGTTGCTGCAGATCCATTGATGACCATAGCTTACATTGGTGTTGAGTCCGGATTGGTGATAGTGTCCACTGACGACCCGTCCCTTCACTCGAGCCAGAACGAGCAGGACAACAGGTATTATGCCCGCATGGCCAATATACCGATGCTGGAGCCATCAACGCCACAGGAGGCAAAGGACATGGTCAGAATCGGCTATGAAATATCCGAGAGTGTCCAGCTCCCTGTTCTGCTGCGGACGACCACAATGGTCAGCCACATCAGCAGCGTGGTGAGGTATGGACCCACAAGGGAGATAGAATCAAAGGGGCGGTTCAAAAGGGACATCAAGCGCTTCGTCTGCGTGCCTGAGAACATGAGGCTCCGACGCTTGGCAAACCTTAAAAACATTAAGAAGGCAGCAGAGCTGGCCGAGACATCGGAATTCAATTTTGTTGCAAGGAATGGCGGCAGTTTTGGCATCATCGCCTCAGGCGCGGCCTACAACTATGCCATGCAGGCAGTGAATGATTTGGACCTCGATGCATCCGTCCTCAAGCTGGGGATGACGCATCCCATCCCAAGGAAGATAATCTACGAATTCATTGAGGGGAAGGAGTTCATTGTCGTGGTTGAGGAGCTGGACCCATATCTGGAAAAGGAGGTCAATTTCGTAGCGCACAACTGGGCTCTCTCCTTACCAATATACGGGAAACTGACGAAGCATTTTCCACTCTACTATGAGTACAGCATCGATGTCGTGAAAAAGGGATTGGGAGAAATATTAGAAATGAGTTTCGAAAGTGATTATTTGCAACAGGACATCGAATTACCCAAACGGCTCCCCCTACTTTGTCCTGGCTGCCCCCACCAATCCACCTATTATTCCGTAAAAAAGGCATTGGAGGGAAAGGATGCAGTCTATTGCTCGGACATCGGATGCTACGGACTGGGATTCTACCCTCCGCACGAGACTGCGGACATCGCGTTGTGCATGGGTTCCAGCATAGGCACTGCAAACGGATTTGCCACGATCACCGACCATGTAATCGTTGCGTTCATTGGGGACTCGACATTCTTCCATTCAGGCATCCCCGGACTGATAAACGCCGTATATCACGGGCGCAAGCTCATCTATATCATACTGGACAATAGGACAACCGCCATGACAGGACACCAGCCCCATCCCGGCACGGGGATGACTGGCATGCAGCAAAAGGTCAAAGAGATATCGATCGAGAAGGTTGTCAAAGGCTGCGGCGTCGATTTCGTGCGGACAATGGACCCCGGTGACACCAAGGCCATGATACAGGCAGTCAAGGATGCAGCTGGGCATGACGGGGTCGCTGTCATAGTGGCGAAGAGCCCGTGCATACTGCTGAGCGTTCGCGAGAAGGACCCACGGCTGGTGCCGCACACCATCGACCAGGAGAAGTGCATCAAGTGCTACACCTGCATCACTCAGTATGCCTGTCCTGCATTCTATAAGGACGACGAGGGCGGGGTGCACATAGACCAGACGCTGTGCAACGGCTGCGGCGTGTGCCCGCAGGTATGTCCAGTCAAGGCGATCCACCCCATTGATGGAAAGGGGGGTGAAGCATGAAGATACTGCTGTGCGGGGTCGGCGGCCAGGGTGTGCTTTTTGCATCCAAGGTCATTGGAAAGGCGGCGATGCTGGACGGCCGGGGCGTGCTCGCGAGCGAGGTACACGGCATGGCCCAGCGCGGCGGCGTGGTGACCTCCACAGTCATCATTGGCGACGAGTGGAGCCCCCTCATAGGAAGGGGGGACGCCGATGTCATACTGGGCTTCGAGCCGTCAGAGACCTTGCGCGCGCTGGACCGGGGCTCCAAGGACACATACGTAATCACCAACACTAGGGAGATCATCCCCTTCACCACCACCCTGGGCATGGGCAGGTATCCAGACATAGCAGCCGAGCTGGCCAAGCTGGCGAAGGCCTGCAAATCAGTGGTCAAGTTCGACGCCGAGGAGATGGCGGAGAGGGCTGGTCACAAGCAGGCCATGAACATAATCATGGTGGGGGCGCTCGCAGCTGTACCTGGCTTCCCGGTGTCGAAGGAGAAAATGCTGGAGGCAATGGCTGCATCAGTGCCTCAAAAGACCCTCGAGATAAACAAGATAGCATTCGACATGGGGTACCACATTGCCTCGGAGATGTACAAATGAAGATAGTGTACCACCCAAGATACGCCGAGCATGTGCAATGGCAAGGCCATCCTGAGTGCCCGGAGCGGCTTACCGGAATCGTCGAAAAGCTGGAAGAGCTCGGGCTTTTCAATGGCGTGATTGAGGCGCAGCCTTTGGACATCTCCACGCTCGAGCAGACCCACGATGCCAGCTATATCGATCATATAAAGAGTCACGACGGAGCAATGGATGCAGACACCTACGTGCATGCGGAAACATATGACATTGCACTACTCGCTGCAGGGGGCGTTTTCAAGGCAGCCCGGATAGCGTATGATGAGAAGAGGGGTTCCATTGCATTTGTGCGGCCGCCAGGCCACCATGCAGGCAGGGATTACGGATGCGGGTTCTGCTACTTCAACAACATAGCGATTGCAGCAGATTACTTTACCAGACAGGGCAAGAAAGTGGCAATAGTGGACATCGACGTCCACCACGGCAATGGAACGAGCGACATATTTTCAGAGAGAAGCGACATGCTCTACATCTCTACCCACCAGTGGGGAATTTTTCCAGGCACTGGCAGAATCAACGACGTCGGCATAGAGGGCGGGGCCGGCTACAACGTAAATATCCCGTTGAACCGCGGCTGCGGGGACAGCACCTTCCGCCTGGCATATGAGGAGGTCATGCAGCCGATCCTATCACAGTTCAAGCCCGATATCCTGCTGGTCTCGATAGGCGGCGATGCGCACTACATGGACCCTCTCGCGGAATTGACGCTCTCATCAAAGGGATTCATAGAACTGGCTGGCAGTCTGATCGAGTTGGCAAAGGAGATCTGCAGCAGTAGAATCGCCTTCGTGCTGGAGGGCGGGTACCACATCGAGGCGCAGGCAGAGGTCATGGCCGGCATTGTTGCCTACCCGGGCGAGATAGAGCTGGAATACTTCGAGGTATTTGACAGTAAAGAGCTCGGGCGAAGAATAATCGACGGGGTGCTGGAAGTGCAGGGCAATTTCTGGAGGGTTTGATGGCATGACCAAGGAAGAATCGAGAAGGGTTAAGGATTGCTCGATAGACTCTGGCAAAGAATTCAAAACTTTTACCGATACAACTCCCTCATCATCCTTGCCAGCACCCCCATTGCAGTGCAGGTTTCCAGGGGAATGTTCCTTCCCGTGAATTCCATGTGGATTCTAGCCTGGTCGAGGAGCCTCGCTGGAAGCCCTGATCTGCCGACGCCGAGGAGGAAGCAGAGATCGCTTTCCATTTCCCTCAAATCTTCGATAGACAATGATTTTTTGACGTCCGGGTGGGAGGTGGTGGCTACCAGTACGCCCAGATCCGAGGGGTCATCCACAACGTGCAGCTTTCCGGCGTCATGGAGATGTTTGAGATATGCTCCACCCTTTCCTATGCTTGTGTCCTTCATTACCGAGTCTACGGCATCCTGTTCGTCGGCGAAGGGAAAATTGACAAGGGCCAGGTGAAGTCCGTAGGCCCAGCACAGCGGAGCCGCGCGGGCAACTGCCCTGATGTGCACAGGGGAGATATTCTTGTCATAGGTGTTGTAAAGCCCGATTGTGAGGACACGGTCTATGTCCAGGCCCTCCTCGCTCGACATATCATTCTCCAGAGGTTCATGGGCAGTGGCAGGTAGGGGAGTCTCTTTTTCAATCTGAGCCTTGATCCTCTTGAGCATTTCATCCCTCTCCTCTCCCTCGGCCTTGTTTGCAGATTCCAGTGCAGACCGGAGAGCAGCCCTGTAATTCCCGAGGCCGGATTTCTTCATTCCCTTTGCGAGAATCAATAATGCCCGGGCCTTCTCCTTTGGCTGCCCGATCTCAGAGCATACCCGCATTGCATCTTCGAACACCGCAGACGAATATTTCAAGTCCAGCTTGCTGAGTTTGCCTGCAACATGTCCCAGGAACCTTGCTCGGAGGTAATTGTCATGGAGTTGTTCTCCGGTCTCCAGCAATTTATATAGATTCTTGAAGCCGGCCTTCACCATATTGTCGCAGAGATAGTTGAGAGCTTCGAGTTTTAATTCTTCGCTCTCAATTCTTCCGGTTTCATCCAAAGCAGTCTCGAAATAGACCATGGCCAGCCCCTTGTCCCTGGAAAATATCTTCAAGCCAAGATATCCACTGGCCTTGGCGCGGAGCAGCGGCTCCCCAATCCTTTTCACCTCGGGAGCCAGGGTCTCAAGGCCCCTTGCATCTTTCTTGGCCAGTTCGTTGGCAACGATCTTCAGGTAATCCAATCTCTCTCTATCATCCTGTGCCTGGGCGATCAAACTGGCGATGTCCTTGGAGCCTGCCTTGACCATATCCTTCGCAATGGACCTGACAGTGTCCCTCTTGCCCTGGTGGTGTTTGATGCTCGAAAATACATCGAGAACCTTGGAAGCGTCGTATATATTGGCCTTTGCCATTTTGGAGGAAATGAATTCCAGGGCCTCGGCCCTGCGCCAGTCTGGCTCGACTTCCTTGACGTGTTCGAGTGCTTCTCGGAACAAATCAGCTGGGTCATGATCCTTGGAGTTCCCTATATAAAGGGCCAGTGAGGCCAGCGCGGCTGCAAGATAGGACGGGTCCTCGATTTCTCTGGCCGCCCGGATTATTGTTTCAAGGTCCTCCCTGGAAGTCCTTGCCTTCTTTGCCAGTCTGACTATTGCCCTGGAATAGGAGGGCCAATGGCCTTTGTTCAGGCCTGCCAGTTCTTGTTTGATGCTCATCTTGCTCAACTCTTTTCAATTCACAGGAAAGTATAAGCTTTCCTCCTATCTCCAGAATTCTAACGAATTCTCTCGATGCTGTGTTCAATGGCATGGACATTCCCTGGCCACTGTCGATGCACGGTGCGGCAAGTCTCGGATGCGTGGTTTGGCGTTCATCCGGAGCGCTCACTGCATTGCCAGGAAGCCATTAGGTTACCCGGCGGCTCTAGCCTTGGGGTACCCTCATTTCTTGCGCTTCAACCCGAACTCCTTTTCCAGTATGTCCATGAGCTGGTAGAAATTTTTGAATGTGTAATCCGGCTGGATGTCATCCCTGGGTCTCTTCCACCACCACTTGAGCCAGGCAGAGTACATGCCCAATTCGTTTGCCCCCCTGATATCGTATCTCAGGGAATCGCCCACATGGAGCGTTGTTTCAGGTCTGGAATTCATTGCCTCCATTGCCATCTGCAGCCCCTTGGGATGCGGCTTCAGCAGCCCGATGTCTTCACCATTCAGCACCATCTTCCACGGGTACTTCATGAGTCCCATCTTCTGCATCTTGTCATCTGGAGGATAATCCGAAATCACGCACATGGGAATCTTGTTTGCCACTACCATGTCCAGCATCTCGAAGACGCCTCTCTCGGGTTTGATGTTGTCGAATGCCGAATTCCAGCCTTCATACACTACCCTGTCCAGTTTTTTGCTGGTCCAGTCCTCGGACTTGCCCCATTTCTCGGCCATGACCTGAACCTGCCTTTCCTTGAAATTTTCTATGTGCCCTTCCTTCCTCATTTCCCTCCTGGCCTTTGTCAAATCATATATCAGTTTCGTATTGGGGCCGAATCGGTGGATCAGCCTGAGCACCATTTTCGGATAATTATAGAATGTCGCATCGAAATCGAATGTGATACCAGTAAGTTCTTTCATATCCCCTATAGGAATTTAAACCCCTCCAGTCGATTTTTCAAACTTGTTTGGAAAATAAGAGGAATTGCTGGGCAATCCCTCTATTTCGCAAACTTGGTTTGCGTAAGGAGGAAATTTCATTTCCTTCGGTTCGCAAATCAAAGATTTGTTCACTGGGGAGGAATGTTCCATTCCGACTGATTGAGTATTTAAATAGAAAGGGGATATAAAAAATGGGAGGAATCCCAGTCTCATCCCTTTGTCATGGATTCCAACTGATTCTTTAGTCATGGAAGCACCGTGTTATATTTTCCTAATGTGTTTATTTCTTATTAAGGAGTATGCCCCAGGAATGCTCGCAGTTCCCTGTCCATTCCTGATGTCCGTCCCTGTGCACATTCCCGTCTTTGTCTGTGTATTCCAGGTAAACCACCTCTGATGGGTATTCATTATAGAAGAATTTGTTCCGCCATATCTTCTTTCGCTCGAAGGTATATGTGCACTTTGCCAGGGTGCGGAGCCTTACCTTCAATTTCTCGTTGTTCAGCTCCCCGGATATCTCGAACTCCGGCAGATTCCGTCCCTTGCGGATCACGCGGTTCTTTACATGCTTGAATCTTTTTGTTTTCTCACCTGCGGGCGTGTAGTTCAGGTTCTTGTTGAAAGGCTTGAAAATATTATCCCACATGGGGGCGCAGTCCCTTCTCCTTCTGAGGATCAGAGGCCCGATAAAGGTGGTGAAGTAGGTGAGATACGAGCCGTCGTCCTTGTGGAAGACTCCCCAGAGCCAGGGAAGTGCCGGCACGTTCATGCATATATTCTGCATGTAGAGGCTTCCCTCCAGCTTTTTTTCATCTCCATTCGCTGTCAGGCTCCCTTTCCACCTTGCATGATATATTTTCAATGTGTCGAATCCCAATTTTTTTGTTGCCTGAGTGCATTTGTACTTGACCGGGGGCGGGTGGGGGGATATGCTCTCTACCTTGAAATCAAAGTTCTCGGAGTCGCGATAGAAACGCAACGAGAAATCCCTCTCATCCATGGTCATGGTCACATCATCTGATGTTATGGAGAGGCCATTGCGCAGATCGTTTTTGAACAGTGAAACATGCGGTTTTATCTCTTGAAAATTTTTTCCGTCCCACAACCAGAACGTGGACATGCCGTTGTATGTGAATTGTAAGGGGGTGCCAGAGATGTTTGCGGATGGCCCCCATTTCTCTCTATTTATTGTCACATCCTCGTAGGTCTTGGTTGTCCAGAAGGCGATGATCTGCTTTCTCACTCCGCCTTCTTTGAAGAAGAACATCCACCACCACCAAACGAAATTGCCGCCAGTGGAAAAGACGCGAGGGGGCGGGAAATCACGGGCAAACTCAGGCGGATCGGGATGTGTCCATTTATCGATTGGAGTGAATAAATGCTTGCTCATTTGTCTCACAATTCCAACAACTTACAGGATATAAATATTTTCGTTGATTCATGGTTTCGATGCTTGTTCGTGATATGTTTATAGAAAAAATATTTGTAATCAAAAGTTCATGTTCAATAGCATAGGATGGTAACCTTAGCAGAGAAGATCAATGAACTCATGTTCAAAGAGATGGGAAACATCGGACCCTTCATTGTCAAAAAGCAGTGCAAGAACATTGGGTTCGAGCCGGATAAGCTCACAAAAAAGGATCTCCCCAGGCTTGCAAAGCAGATATCGGAGGCCATGGCAAGCTTCGGCGCAGACAAGGCCAAGAGGGTTCATTTCCAAATCAACCAGCTAATCGATCTGGATGATGTTGTAGAACACGAGACTGACATCCGGAAGAGAATGGAAGGCATGCTCGACCTTGGCGAGTCTGAAAGATTCTCGGGTGAGCATGACAAGGCGTGGGAATACTACAAGAAGGTCATCGACATCGCTGGCGAGGAAAGAGACAACTACTACACGGCAAAAGCGAAGTACATGATGGGTTTTTTATCGCTCGATTTGAACGAGCCAACCGCAGGGATGGACTACTTCAATGAAGCATTGTCCCTTGCCAAGGACATTGAAGATGATGCTATCATGGCTCAGATATACAGAGGGATAGGATACTGCAACTGGAGGCTTGGGGATTATTCGAAGTCCGAGGTGTTCTACGGCCATTCCCTTGATTTTGCAAAACGTACAGGCAATGAAGACCTTCAAGGCATTGTGAAGATAGACCTGGGTCTGCTCAACGAAACCCTTGGAAGATACAGGGAAGGCATCAACGACTTCAAGGAGGCAATCCGGATGCTAAAAAGAACAAACAACAACTACAATCTGGCACGTGCCTACAATAACATGGGCGAGATATACAAGCACATGGGTGATCTTGATAACGCAATTAAAAACTATGAAAAATGCCATGAGCTCGCGGAAAGGGTAGGAAATGAGCGCATGGTTGGGTATGCACTCGGGAACTCCGCTGAATGCTATGCGAAAGAGGGCGTGGTTGATAAAGCAAGGGAATATGCCGACCGAACCCTGGAGATATTCACGAAGATGAAAGACGAGTACATGATCAGCGGGGTGCATCTCACATATGGAATAATATCTGGCAAAGAGGGAAACAAGCAAGAGCTTGATAAGAACTTCAAACGGGCCTTGAAGATACTGGGAAACCTCAACTTCCCCTATGAAATCGGCACGAACACATTCGAGTACGCCAGGGCCCTGCTCGACCTGGGATATAGGGATGAGGCCGACGTGAAACTGCGCGAGGCGAAGAGGATTTTCAAAAGACTTGGCTCGGAAAAGTTCATTAAACTGATTGAGCACGAGATGGAGCGGCTCTACAAGTATTAAGACATTGACTTTTTGCCATCATCCAGTGTTCCTTGCAGCCTGTTTGTACAATCTCTCCACATATGTACATTGACTTAGTGAATAATAAGGTTGTCCATTGACACCACAGGTCATACCACCGCTTTCAGGCGGTGGATGACTGAGGATGTAGACAAATGCTGAGTTCCCCCGAACATTGTGAGGCAGGCATGCCGCCGTGATTTACACGGTAATGCAGCAAGCCACTGGTCGACATTTATGCAAAGTTCTATATGTTAATAAAGCCATACAGTACAGTGGAAGATCGCATTACCAAGGATGAGATATTGAAGATGCTCAAGGATAAACGTAAAATAGACAAAAAAGGTGGCAGATGGGGGCTGCGTGTTCCCACATGCGTCACTGCATTCGACAGCATTGTAATGGGGGGCCTGCCAGCCGGTTCTTTAGTTCTTCTGCTCGGTGATGTGGGGGCAGGGCAGAGGGAGTTCGCCTTTACCTCGGCCTCGAAGCTGGCTATTGCCCGGCATTTCCCGAGAAGAAGGGACAGAATCATAGACCCGTATTACAAGGACCTGGTGATTCCCAAGGAATGCTTTTACATATCCTTCTCGAAATCTAGGGAAGAGGTTCTCAGGGAGGCAAGCATCTCCTACAACCCAGACCTCTACGAAGCTTTTAAGATTAATTTGAATTTCAAGGACCTTTCACGCTCTTATTTCAGGCATTCCCTTGTTCCATCTGCCTGGTCTTCAAGCGGAGATACCCCGCTTTTCGGGGATTCGGCGGAGCAGAAGGATATCCTTGAAGAGCTGGTGAACGCACTGGACGAGGGTGGAGGAAGGAGCCTGATAATAGTGGATTCGCTCACAGATATGTTCACGAACAATTCGATTGCAACAGACCAGGTCATTTATTTATTGAAAGGATTGAAACGCATCTCAAAGAAGTGGGAGGGGCTGGTCTATCTTATCCTGACAAAGGGGGTGATACCGGCAGACCTTGAGCGCAACATAGAGGACATTGCCGACGGGGTTTTGGTATTCGAATGGCAGCGCTCGAAGATGTACTCCAAATTGAGGCGCTACATGTACGTTGGCAAGTTCATTGGCGTGCTTCCGCACATCCACGACGCCCAGATCAGCAGATTCAATATAGACGTCAATGCCCGCTCCGGCCTCATCGTTGCAAATACCGAAAAGATATATTAGGTGATTCTAATGGAAACCGTGACAACAGGGATACCTGGCTTGGACAGTATGCTCGGAGGAGGATTCCCCAGGGGGCACACAGTGGTTCTGGTTGGGACATATGGGACAGGCAAGACCACCTTTGCCCTTCAGTTCATCTGGGAAGGCCTTGAGAGGGGTGAGTCTGGCATATTCATAACCCTTGAAGAGGACCAGGAATCCATAATCAAGACCGCAGCGAGCTACGGGTGGGATTTCAGACCCCACATAGATGCAAAGCGCCTCCAGGTCGTGAAGCTCAAGCCTGAAGATGCAAAAACAACCGTAGCCAGGATCAAGAGCGAGCTGCCCGCATTCATCAAGGGATTCAATGCCAAGCGTATTGTGTTCGATTCCGTTACTCTACTTGCAATGCTCTTCGTGGATGAGATGGAGAAGCGAGAGCAGTTGTTCAATCTCTCCCAGTTGGTAAAGAGCACAGGCGCCACGGCACTCCTGACCGCAGAGGCAGACCCGAAGAACCCGAACACCACCAAGGACGGTTTGAGTGAATATGTTTCGGATGGGGTGCTGCTTCTGAGGTATATGACTCGCGAAGAGATAAACGAGGTCATGCTGTCTATCCAGGTAATAAAGATGAGACGCCAGAAGCACTCGCGAAAGATCAAGCCCTACGCTATCACGGATAATGGATTGGTAGTCCAGCTCGAGGGGGAACTGTTCTGATGTCGCCCCTGGCATATCTTTTTCTTACGGCGAGATAGGCACATTGGGCGTGCTGCCGGTCTTCATCTCTTCCTGTATCACGCAGGACAGCCGTTTCACGCCGTCCTCTATGAGCTCATCCGATGAGTGTGTGAAATTCAATCTCATTGTGTTCTTGCCGCTGTGGTCTGCATAGAACGAAGAGCCTGATATGTATGCGACCTTCTTGTCGATTGCCTTTGGGAACATCTCGGTCGTGTCTATGTTCTCGGCCAGGGTAGCCCAGGTGAACATCCCACCATCTGGCTTTGTCCATCTCGTGCCCTCGGGAAAGTGCTCGTCAAGGGCTTTCAGCATGATATCCCTCTTCCTTCCGTAGAGTTCCTTAATCTTCTCGATGTGCGGCTTCATGTATCCGCGCTGGATGTACTCATGCACTATGTACTGGGTAAGCGTGGTTGTGCACAGGTCTGCAGACTGCTTTGCTATCACTATCTTCCTGTAGAATTCCTTTGGTGCTATTATGAAGGCCATCCTCAGGCCTGGTGAGAGTATCTTCGAGAATGTGCCCAGGTATATGACGCGCTCGTTGGTGTCCATGGACTTGATTGGCATTATATCCTCGCCGTTATATCGAAGCTCGCCGTAAGGATTGTCCTCGATAATCAATAGGTCATAGTCCTCTGCCAGCTCCAGTACCTTTCTCCTCCTGGACTCGGACATTGTTACTCCTGCGGGATTCTGGAAGGTGGGAACCAGATACACGAATTTTATGTGCTTGTAATCCCTCTTGCACTCCTCCAATTTCTCCTCCAGGATATCTATTATCATCCCGTTGTCGTCCAGGGGTACGGATATCATGTCTGCCTCGAATCCCCTGAATGCGTTCAGTGCTCCGATGTAGGACGGCCCACCCACAATGATCTTGTCCTCAGGGTTTAGAAACACCTTGCCGAGCAGCTCCAGACCCTGCTGCGAGCCCTCTGTGATGCATATATTCTCTATATGTGTCTTTATGTTCCAGCCCTTCATCATCTCTACGATATCGCTCCTCAGCCCGCTGAGACCCTCTGTGGTGCCATACTGCAGCGCTGCGGCCCCGTTATTTATAATGACGTCGGATGATATCTCTGCCAATTCCTTGATTGGAAATGCCTGCGGGTTTGGCAGCCCCCCTGCGAATGATATGACATCTGGCCTCTGGGTAAACTTCAGGATCTCCCTTATCTGGGACGCTACCATCTTGTTTGCTCTATCCGAGAAATAATGCATTTCTATACCCTCCGTTTCTCCCTAATAAATGGGACGTTAATATACTTTGCTTTCAGAAAGTAAAAAAATTTATAATACACAGTAATTTATAAACATCGTTGTATCTGCTCCCTAAATTACTGTTTATTCGAAGATGCTAATCTTCGAGAGGTGGAGCTACTGTTCCACCGAACGAGAAATTTGCCCAGGTCTGTTTTTTCGCAATTTTCTCGATCTCTTACCCTTCAAGACAAGGTAATTACAATCTTGATAACATATCACTGTGCTTCTTGCACAATTTACTGCCGTTTTTAATCTGGGCGTTGATCAGCTCCTCCTGCCAGTGTGCATTGAAAAGCGCGCATGATGCATCATCGCAGAACAGCTCTTGCAGCATAGCGTAGAATATGGCTTGGAGGGCATATCCCTTGCACACGGTGGAGAGCCTGGCATCGTTTGGCACAAGCCAGTCCCCGTCAAGTTCCTCGGGTGTGGGAGGCAGGCCGATCCCAAGCCTTTTTCTGTTCTCCATCTCGATATAATACTGCCTTGGCTTGGCTGGCGCCTCCACCAATCCCTTGAGCGAGATTATGCTGGGGTGCCCGCATATTATTGTCCTTATGTGGTATCTGTCAGCGCATGTTCCAAACAGGATGTTCGTGAAGATTACATGAAGGTGTTCTGCAGTATTCTCTTCATTGGGAAGCAACTCCTGCAACAGGGTCATCAAGCCAAAACCGTCATAGAAGCCAACCGGGGTCTTTTTGCGTGCCAGGGTTCTGTTTTCCATATTGATTTCTATCTTTAGGGGCCTATTTTTTCCTTTCCTAAATCGGTCTTTAATTCTGATTGCCGCGAGCCCGCCTGCAAAATGCTCGATATCCCCCGGCTCCAGCCAGTTATAAAGGAATGGTTTGCGGATTTCGATATTCGCACCCTGGATTTTATCCTTGAGAAACAACCGTATATTCTCTAAATCCAGTTTGCCATCTTCATCTTCGTAGAGGTAGATATTGAGACTCATTCATTCCCTTCTAGAATCCGTATTGCTTCCTCTGCCGCTCTCTTGCCGGACACCAGCATGCCGCCAAAGGTCGGCCCCATTCTCGGAAGCCCGAAGGTCGTTGATACTGCCATGCCTGTAACAATGAGGCCGGGATGGACCTCGCCAGTGTGCTCGACGACAAGGT
>SDBU01007078.1_pt1 | contig 13025 bp, 19 predicted proteins | sample 2277071 | NCBI WGS metagenome assembly SDBU01 (sample SAMN10397929, study PRJNA504765) | marine sediment metagenome | isolation source: marine sediment core GS08_GC12, 126 cmbsf | place: Arctic Ocean: Gakkel Ridge, Loki's castle | collected 2008 | reverse complement strand
ATGCCAAATTGACATATTTGAGCGAATCGTATTAGGAAAAAGAACCTTGCCATCCTTTTCCATAAGGAAATTCGCAATCCCTGGTAATAAATCTTTACTCATGCCAAAAATCCAAAGACATCAATTACTGCGGTTGCTGCGCCCGTACTACCCGTTATCGGCTTTATTCCAAAGACCGCAGCGGCGGCATTATCTGTGTATTTCGTAACATCAGCTCCTGAGATAACCATATAGTCTGTGGCTAAGGTAGTCATAGATGATAGGTTTATACCTTGCCTCCATGTATCAGCAGCAGCCCCCGTTCCTATGTCATAGTCAGTGCCCCCTACCAGAGTGGCAGAGGGTTCTCTAATTACAACAAATACTACATAGGCTGTCTTTCCCGTAGGGACTGTATATAAGTCGTTCTTTTGAACGGTCTTCATATCTACCCCAGTTGTAGTAGAAAGTCTACTAATCGCATTTTCAATAAGTGGTGCAGCCATTTTTACCTCCTAAATATAAACAGCCCCGTCTTCGTGTATAACAAGTTCACTTGCATAAGTTACTAAGGAAATCCACTCCAACCCTGATGATATATCTGAATTGGGAATTAAGATTTCGCCATTAGCCCCCACTGATAGTATAACAGGTGTATTATCCGCAGAGGCGGTGATTAAATCTCCCTTCGCATCAAGTAGAGTTTGAAGGTCGTTGGTACCTGTAGTATCAGTCCATTTAGGCATATCTTCTCCTAAACAGGGGGGAACTCCCCACCACGTTCTGTTCCGAAGTGGTCAACATAATGTATTTTTGTTCCCTTTATGGTTACGATATAGGGTTTTAATTGTGTCCCACCTTGACCAGCCGTGAATTTAATATTCCCTCCATACGCTGTCCCTGCTCCATTTTCAGCGTAAGGTCTAGCCCAGTATTCCTGTCCTTCTAATAAGTTTGTAATACTTGATGAGAATACACCCACACTTCCACCACCTTCATCTGTGCTTCCCCAGAACCCAGATGAACTGTCAGTTGTGGTAGGGTCTATAGTTGAATCCCAAACCCATCCGTGTGCAGAAACAGCCGAGATACCTAAATCAACAATCGTCCCATTCCCCGTTGCAGTGGTAGCAGCAATAGATGTGATTGATTGGACAGTTACCGAAGGTAAGATAGCCCCCTCTAAATCTAGGTTTTCGGAGTAACCACTATGTTTCAGTGTAGTCCCAGCATTCCAAGTCTGTATTGCGTGGACATACCTAAAATCCTTTTTGGAAGTGTGGAGTGTTATGTAATGTGAAAAAAGTTTGGTTGTTCGGGCAGCATCACTATAAATATGGAGATATAATGTGCCATAAGTCCCCACACTCTCGTCCCTCTCAAATGAGAGATAGTAACTCGTGCCGACAGTAACTATATAAGAAGAGCCATCACCACCACTACTACCATAAAGTGTCCCACCATCCATTTCCCGTAGGGCTATCCATAGTTTGGTAGTGTCAGCAAAACCTGCAAGAGTTAGATAAAGTGCATCCTTATTAGCATCTTTAAGCCCCTTCAGGTCATCAAGGTCATTAGTTAATGCCCATATACCACCCGAAACATCTTGTTCGCTGGCAGTGAAACGGAGAGTTAAGAAGTGAACGAAGTCACCACCAAAATAATCAACACCTTCATCCTTATAAACATAGGCATCCTCATTCCTAGTTAAGTCAGTCCAAGTAACCCTACGAGTCGTCTTGGTAATCCTAGAATTGGGGTCGGTCTCTGTATAAGTTCCAAAATTCTCAAGTGCCATTATGCTTCCCCTGGTATTGTTAATTCATCAGTAACGGTCAATCTTTTGAAATAAGCATCATCTATTTGGTTATTTATAAAAGCAATAAGTCCTCTTAAATCAGCATCAAGTCCTTGATAAGCCTCAATAAGGGCTGCGGTGGCTTCAATGACATCTGACTGAGTTACTTGTCTAATTATAACTGCTTGAGTGGGTGATAAAATAGGGGTTGGTAGGATAGCTGTCTTGCCGAACCTTATATCCATATCAAAAACTAAATTACCACCCCGTTGAGGGATTTGGACATTCCTTTTAATATATCTTACATTGCCTGTTCTACTATCGTTCTGCCTTGAGTCGGTGACTTTAATCCAATCCCATATTTCTTGTCCTACATTCATAGGAACTTTAACTGCCCCCTTTTCTGCATCTAATTCATTGGTTTCTATCTTCGCCAAGGCGATATTAGATGCCTCAGTATTGGAAGCAAGTCTTAGATAAGTAGTGTGCGTCTGTGGGAATAAGGCAAAACTGGTAGCACTTGTTGCATTACCTGTATATTGAGGGGTATGTGATGGGTGAGAAGAGACCACCTCCTTATTGGGATTAACGAACCTATTACGGAGTTCCTTATCAAAGAACGTATGCTCCCCCGATACGGCTAGTTTGTATTCATAAGCATAAGTTGAACCTGTGGTTGTGGGATTGAGAAAGTGAACCTTGCCGTCAGCCTTGACTATCATTTTCTCACCCGTATGAGCTAAGAGCCATTTAAGCATACTTAAACGGCTGGCATTTATACTTACACGGAAAGCCTCTTTGGGCTTGAAAGAACCAATAAGCGTATCATCAGTCCCATCATAGGTTGCATTATAAGACGTGTAATTTGTGTAAGGTGCAAGCGTTTTGTCAACTATCGCTGTTAAGAGTGTCTTTATTGTTCGTGCATCTCCGTCAGTTAGGGTTAATTCTGATTCGGCTAAGTCTAACCCTAGCATATTGGGAGTACCGATTAGATTTAACTGACATACCAAGACACCCTGTGCGGAGTATAATCTTTGACCAGTAACATATAAAGGTGCAGTAGCCGAATACTCATCCCCATTAGTGGGGTCGTTATATCCGTAAGAAAGAACCCCTTTATATCTTTCAAAGTCTAAGGTTGTTAAGGTATTATCTGCATTACTTAAAAGAACAGTAGCTACGCCGTTAAATTCTTCCTCTATATGACCTATTGAAAGGGCACGAGTTTTAGTATAAGTCTGTGTGCTTTGTCCTGCCCTTGATAAGACAAGCTTCCATATTGGAGTGTAGGGTTGCCCTGTTACACCCACACCAGATTGGTTGGCTGTTAAGTTGGTTGCTGATAAGTCTCTCATATTTATCCCCTAGTGTAAACACGTTTAGTTCTCGGCACACTAAGCCTCTCCAATTTTCCTAAGACCTCAGCTAACTTTCTTTCACCCCACCCTTGAAAGTCCTGCCATGTGGCTGCCCCACCCTCTTGAACTGTATTTATATATCTTCTGGAATCACTCATAGCTGCCCTAGCGGCTACTAAGTGGGCAAACATCTCCTCGTGATGCGGTTGCAGGGTAGATTTAACAAACTCTATATCGTCATCAGCCGTAGATGCAGCCTCTAATCCTGGATAAAATGTTATAGTTGCCCCGTTGCCACTCGTTGTTACATCAGTCATTATGGTATAAAGAGTCCTGTGGTATTGAATATGAAACTCATCCCCCCTCTCGATGATTTCAGTGCTTCCCATACCATCTATGGCGATGGTTGTATCCCCTTTAGTTCCTGTGGCGTTCGTTTCACCCGACCAATCAGTTAACTGGTTTAATCTGTGGGGCTTGTTGAATCTTATCAAGGCGTCTACCGTGGATAAAGTGGATAGAGTAGAATCACTATCTGATACGGAATCCACCACTATCTCCAAGACATCGTTATATATTTTCCAATTCCTCTTTTCCCCTATGGGATATTCAACGGACTCAACCCATAAATAATCGGTGACATCCCCTATATAGATTTGCTTCTTATTCCAGCACCTCTTGTTATATATCTCGTAATTTTCTCCCAAAGCCATAATATCAGCACTGATGGATAATACCGATGTGCTATCCTGTGCTTCAACAACAGCCCACGTATCGTCAAGAGTATTATGTATCACCTTTTCAATATCACCTGGCACGAATTGACTCTTGGGAGTATCGGTTAATTTATTTGCAGTACCCGCCGTATCACTCCCCGTTCTGGACTCTATCTGAAATATCACAGGAACTATATGAGGAATATAAGTAGCAAACTCCTTCAGTTCTTCTTCAATCCAGTACCCTAATTCAGTCGTATCAAAGATAGCATTTGAGGTATCCTGAAGCATCTGTTCAATTAAATTCTGCATCTCAGCATAGGTTCTATTCGCATAATTTATAGCCATTACACTCCACCCTCAAAATGGGCATTACTTCTTCTTTGGCTTTGGGTGCCCCTTTCTAGATTTATACGGCTTACTTCCTTTGTGTGGCATTTTAATACCCCCAAGTTATGCTATCACTTGCATCAAATTGGCACGAGGTAAACAATAAGATAATTATAATAAGCAGTGTGAGACGCACTCTCTTTCCCGTTCTAACTTATTTGCCCTGTTGTAATCCTTATTCTTTAGGGCATGGTCAATTTGCTCATCATACCACTTCACCTGCAACTCATACTCCTCGGAGGAGGTCAAGGCATGGACTAAATCCCTTATAAACTTAATCATATCTCCACCTCGGACTCACAGGGTTCATTGGTATCGTGGTGGCAGGTGTGTCGTTTGGCAATAACAGTCATCTCCTCATTAGGCCGACCTGCGTTTATCTTAACTGCCAGAGCCTTCAAAGCCCTGACCTCATCACGGAAAGCTAATTTTCTATTCACTGGTATCTTGTCAAAAACCTTCTGTGGGATAGCAAGGTGTATATTAAATCTCTCTAAAGCCATTACAAATACCTCCAATCAGTTTTTTGGCAATAATAGTCGAACTCCCCAGCTGTCAGGATACGGTTCCACATCCCCACTTCCCCTATCCGCCCATCAAAATGAAGATCATCATTGTGTGCCCTACCAATAGTAAAGTTCCTATCGGTGTCCCCAAAGGTTGTTGGTGGCGTGCCTGCTGTTGACTTGGTGCTGGCTGCCACACTACCGCCAGCATAGATAACAATAGTCTCAGCACCTAGGTCTATGGAGACACCTAAACAGAGGAAAGTTCCAGGGACATTAACGGCGGAGTTTATAATATTCTGTATATTGTTAGCAGCATCACCATCTGTATAGGCAGCACACGCAACCTTATTAAGGCTAGCCCCAGCCCTTACATTCAGAAAGAGTGTCCGCTTCTTAGGAGAAACAGAGTCATCATACTTAGTCACCAGAGCCTCTGTAGCAGTAGGGTTATTATCCGAGTTCAACCAGACTATAATTGATAGCTTGTCATTAACCCCATCAAAGACAGGAGCACCAATATCTCCAAAACTAATAACATCATCTACATCATCAAACTGCCTGCCATCCTCTTCATGAGTAGCGCCAGTAACAGCAGCAAGATGCCCAAATAGGTCAACAGACTTAAACGCAGTGCTATTAAGTCCACGAGCCCACGCAGGATACCATAATACACAACCCGTAGGGATTGGATTATACGACCATAGACTTTTAGGGAATATTATTGGAGATAACATTTCTACCCTAACTGCAACACATCTAGCGTTAAAGTCATTTTCATATTCGCAGCCTCACCAGTCTCGGCGTTTCTAGTTACCAAGATACCGTAAATATCCCTGCCCGATTCAAGTGTAAACGATATTGGTAAGCCACCAACCGTGCTGGGGGATGCCTTTGCCTCGGAAAGACCGCCTAAATCACTCATGGTCACATAGTCTATCCTATCTATGTAATTTCTAAGGTCTGCCGCTAATAAAGCCGTGTTAGCAACATTGTCAGTAAGATTACTTGTCGGTGTGGCTTCAAATAAAAATAGAGTTAACCACAAAGGCAATGCCGTAGTGCCACACAATGCCTTTGACCCAATGATTATCCCACTACCCCCCTCTCTCTCCACTACATTCTTAAAGCGCCATGCTAGGGCATCTGAGGCAGCCATAACATCCTCAGCGGCATAATCCGTAGCCGCAGCTAACGCTAGGGTAGTCTTTGCGTTTATAAGTTTACCAGTAACCAATAAAATATCAGCATTACTAGCCCTCAAATTCCTCCACACACTTTTGAAAATTCCTCTTATGTCAGCCATTATTCCCTCCCTTGACTCGTAGTGAGTCCTGTCGAACTATTAGTTTCTTAAATCTCCGCCCCTTATACATACCAAAGGGTTTAGGCTCTCTCCAACAACTTATGGGGCGGTTCTCTCCTCTTGGTAGCCATTTGCCATCCATCGTTGCTTCTACAAGTTCTTCAATAACCCAATTTATACGGGAACGGTAATAAGGGTCATGTTCATATTCAACTATAAGAAGTTTGAAGATAGCGTTAAATAATTCCCGCCTCCCCCCGTCTTCATACTCAAGGAATTTATCTCGAATATCAAACAGTAGGTGGGAATTTTGGTTTAAGGTGTTATCCCTTGTGGGTTCGGGATACCTATTAGCAAGAACTATTAAAGCCTTTATCATGGGCTTCTTGATTTTATCTATGACGTAATCACGCATAGAACCATGAAGCAACTGATGGCTCAACAGCCTTACCCTTCTTGGGGGGTCAGTTAGCGTAATATTTGAGGTCTTCCCTTGACGCAAGACTTCTCGCAATCCAGGATATTTTTCTTCCATTCCCTCTCTCCCTGTGGAATGTTAGGGGGGAGGAGCGCTCCTCCCCCCTTAACCTTTTAGACTATCGAGTTAGATGGAAACTCAACCCATATTACTGTAATCCAACCCTTTAATGCACCTGGGCCAGTACAGTAGACACATAATTGGCTTATACCAGTTAGAATGGGCGGAACCATTGTATCAGCAGCAGTCCAACTCTTTCTGGATGCAGTGGCTACTGTTTGTGCTGTATCAGAACCATGCTGGTCTGTTACGTCTCCAGCATATCCCCTGAAGAACTCTATAAAGTTTCCCGTATATGGAGTTACTCCCGAAGTAGCTAATACGGCAGCCGCCGAACAATTGCTTGAATTGGGTTTATCGGTTCGCATATTGTGGATTGTTAGTGCATCCCCCCCACTCAAAACTTGTGTAGTAGCGGATGATGCCATAGCCAGTACATCTAGCACTCCAGCACCATCAGTATCCTCGATGGCATACTCAATAAAGACGGGGATTATGGTTGTGCCCGATGGAACAGTTACCGCTAAGTCAGGTTTTGCTACCGTCAAGGTAGTTGTGGTCATTGTGTCAGGAGAACTTCCCGTGCCAGTATTAACACCAAAAGCCCTTCCCTCCAAAGCAGCCGCTAAATACCAATCGGCTGTAAATACAGCCCCATCTCTCGTGCCCCGTAACGCCATAAGGTCGCCATCACTGGTTCCCCTGGATACGGAACTAACTTCTCTGACTATTCTTACATCGCTCATTTTTTCTCCTTTATCTTTAGACTATACTCGTGCTCGGTATTTCAGCCCAAATTATCGTTATCCAACCTGTAACATTTGTAGTACCAGCATTACTGGCATATACGGATAATGAACCCGTACCCACAATTACGGGTGGAACCGAAGCGTGCCTGATGTCCCATACAGCTCTGGAGTTTAGTTCACTTGTTTGTGCCGTAGCACCAGCAAGGGCATCTTCAACCATGCCCGCCGTACCCCTCCAGAACTCAAGAAAGTTTCCCCCCAATGGGGTAGTACCAGTTGAGACTGTAGCTGTAGCTGTACAATTACTCTTAACGGGTTTGTCTGTCCTCATATTGTAGATAGTTACACCAGTCCCACCTGGGGATGTATCCGCCGTGGCAGATAATACTGCCATGCAATCTACTGGCACATTAGCCGTATCGGTATCTTCCCAAGTTACCTCAATAAAAACTGGCATGATGGTTGTGCCCGCAGGTACTGTGATATAGGCATCGGGTTTGGTAGCAGTATAGGCATTACCTAGGGTATCGGGTGAACCACCTGAGCCTGTATTTATACCAAAGCACCGACCCTCAAGGGCTAATGCCGTCAACCAAGGGGCAGTAAACATAGCCCCATCTCTGGTTCCTCTCACATCTACCATTGTGGCATCACTAACGCCACGGTCTACCGAGCTAGTGCCTGTTTTTACTCTTAAATCAGCCATTACTAGACCTCCTTATATTTATTGAATACTCGTGCTCGGTACTTCGACCCAAATTGCCGTGCAAAAGCCTACGCCTTTTGTGCCACTCATATAGATGTATAGTGAACCTTCACCCACAATTACGGGTGGAACCAAACTATCCTTAATATTCCATGCCGTCCTAGTTATTAGTTCGTTAGTGGGTGTGGCATTGCCACCAAAAGCATCCTCGGCTACACCCGCAACCCCTCTCCAGAACTCTATAAAGTTTCCCGCCAAGGGGGTGAGGGCTGTAGTACCAGTGACTACGGCAACTGCTTGACAGAGAGAATCGTTAGGTGCATCCATACGCATATTGTGGATTGTTAAATCGGTGTCAGTAGTTACCGCATCGTAGACCGAAGTGGCAACCGCCATGCAATCTACCGCAATCGCTGTTGATGTATCCTCAAAATTAACTTGAATCATAACGGGTATGATTGTCGTACCCGAAGGAACAGTAATAAGCATATCGGGTTCAGTAGCAGCATAGGCAGCATTGTGCGTAACTGCCTGGGTATCCGTTCCACTATTCACGCCAAAACATCTTCCCTCTAAAGCCATAGCTGTCAGCCAATCGGCTGAAATCATTGCCCCATCTCTAGTTCCTCGTAAGTTCATCCATTTGTCGTCATCAGTTGCCCTAGTAACCGAACTTACTTGTCGTCTTATTCGTAAATCAGACATCTTTTACTCCTTTATCTTATTGGGGGTTGTTTTTAGGCACAACCCCCAAAGCCATATTCTTATTTTATGTAACTCTCTGGTAACTCAGCCCAAGTGATAGTGCAGAACCCCGTGTGAGCAGCCCCACCACTGAATATCGTGATAGAACCACCATCAACAATTATTGGGTAAGTACCGCTTGATTTTGCTGACCACCTGTAAGTGGTGGCTGGCCCTCCAGTAACAGTGGCATCCGTTGGGTAGCCGTCTCTGAAGAACTCATAGTAGTTCCCAGTATAGGGAGTAGTATTCCCACCACTATTCAATGCTGTCCAAACCGTAGCACGGCTTGAGTGTGGCTTATCCATTCTCGTGCTGTGAATGGTCACGGGGCCAGTACCAGCAGTCCCCACAGCTAGTGTGCTGGATGCTACCGCAAGTATCTCAAAGAGGTTGGTCGTACCTGTCGAGATGGTAAACTCTATGCTTATCGGAATTCCGATTATCCCATCAGGAATATCAACCAACATACTTGCTTCATTCGCAGCGGCTGCCGTTGCATAGGTGTCGGGAGTGGTTAAACTACCCGAATTCGCAGCGAAGATTCTGCCCTCTAAAGCCCATCCGTCAATCACTGAGGCAGTAAACAGTGCACCATCTCTAGTTCCCCTAGCCTCGATGAAACCACCATCTGCGGTCTCTCTTGTAACCGAACTTGTACCTTTTAGTAATCTTATATTTGCCATAGTTCCTCCTTTTACCGATTCAGTTAAAGCCCGAATCTGTAGTGGCTAGTCGAGGTCGTCATCTGCCTCTTCCTTGAATTCGTGTTGCAGTTCTAGTAAGACTGTTATTTCCTTTGCCCCACTACTTTGTGGTATCTCTAGCGTAACTAGCGAGAATTGCTCCATTAAAGACAAATCCTCATCAAAGTCCTCCCACCAATCTTGACCGTTTGTATTCTTTGAAACAGTTGGTAGGTTGGAGAAGATTGATGTTCCATCATCTTTTATATCTACCTGAAGCGTTCCTCCATCAGGCTGAATACCTGCATAAATTCTCACCACACCTGGTAGGGCATAACTCCTATCCAAGTAGAATGAGGCACCCTCGCTCCCCGTGTTCTTGGGGTTCTCAACATACCATGTCAGTATTCTATCTGCCATAACCCCTCCTTATGTAACAGTCCTGCGCTGCCATACCTCGATGAAGTCAATGTCAACTGTCTTGACTGCCGTAGTCCTAGTCGTTACACCTACCCACGGAACAAGTTGCGTATCATAGGTGATTGCAGCATCCGTCCACGCACTCTCGTAAACCTTGTACCCATTAGCATTCAAGAGAATATATTTAGCGTGTTGGGTATCCGAGTCTGCGAAAAGTGCCACTATAAGCGTCTGGAATACACCTGTATCTGGAAAGGTGCCGTCCAAACCTGATGGCTCTATCTTGCCCGTAGTTGATGCCGTACCAGATATTGCACTTACCCCTTGCCACGCATTGGGGTTCCCTCCATCATTGGTGTCCCAAATCCACACCGCACAATCAGTAGCAGTAAAGCTCACAGTAGTTAGGTCATTTATACAGCTAACATTAGTAGTTAAATCACTAAAACCAACCTCTACCTTGCAGTCAGCAACACTTGTTGCATTTAATCTTACAGCCATCGTGCAACTAAGTTGAGCCTGCATATTTAGTTCGGGTAAAGATAGATTGCAGTAATCGTTTGCTGTTGACCCTATCGTGCTTAAACGCCCGACACCATTTACTTGGTCGGCTAGATTGATGAATGTACCAGAATTGTTTGTTTTTAACTCGAAAAGGCTTGCACTCGCAGTCGAACCAGGTAACTCATCCCCCTCAAAGTCGTACTTGACATGGTACATATCTAGTGTGTTTCGTTCCAAGAACTGATACGCTAGACCAAGACTTCCTCTTGTTTTCAGTAGTTCCTGTCTTGTTGGAAGAACAATAACATGTTCTGCTTCAGCCATCGTATACCTCCTTAATAGCTTTTAGCATTTTATGCCCCCTTCATCCAGACTCCGTGGTCGGTTCTGCGCCCAGTATTGCCATAGGTAGTAAGAGCCGCCATCTTAGCCGCCATGTAGTCTATATCCCAGAAACCTTTGACTACGGGTTTTAGTTGAGCTATATGAGCAATGCCCTCTCTGTGCATCATGACATTATCGTGACCCGCAGCATTCGTGCCATTAGTGTTACTGGTAACGAAGATAGGATACTGTAACCAGCTACCAACCAACCCGTTTCTTAACTCTGAATAGTCCTTGTGAACAAACTGGTCGAGTTCCAATAGGTTAGCTCTCTCCGCAGGAGAGATAATTATTACCCTATCGTCATCAGGCACGTCAGCATCGTTTAGATATTGGTCTGCCCTTAGAAGGTTGGTGTGTGTTAAGCCAGTCCCCAGTGTTCCTACTACATGACCAGCGGCAAAGACTGGGTCATCAATCAATGCGGCTAAATCTGAGTCCTCTTGTAAAGCAAGCCCATACCCCAGACCAGGGATGTATTTGTCAAATATGTCAGGACTGACCATAGGTCTGACAACATCCTCAATGGCGATTGCCGTGTAGTAGAAAGTGTTAATTTCAATAGTCTTTTCACCTTCTGTTACTGTCTCATAGGTTAAAGCAGTATTCTCAGCCTTTGCCGTAGCAGTCGGGTGCGTGATAGTATGGATAAGAAGTTTCTGTCCTCGCCTTAGTTCAGTTTCGTAACTTCTGTCTACATTTTCAGCGAAGACCAACTTCTTCATTCGTGCAATGGTCACTTTTTGCGACCATACTTCCTCAAGATATGTGTCTATTGAGGATATATCGATAAATTCTGTAGCTCCCTTTGCCATATTGCCTCCTTATTATGGGCTGATGTCTTTATATTTCATGTTGATTTCAGCCTTCATATTAGCTGGTATAGATTGGGCATCAATCTCACCAACTTTCACACTGGAAGGTACAAACCTCATTAGTTCTGCCAACGTTAATCTGTCTAGTTTAGAAAAGAGGCGTTCTTGATTCTCTTCTTTGGTTGTCAGCTTCCCCAATTTGTGTGGTATTAAAACACCCTGAAGCAAGCTAATATATGCCTGCCTTTGCTTTTCCGCTTGTTCAGTTAGTGTTTCCACCCCCACTACGGGTTCTTGCTTTACTTCACCAATAGTTCCTAAAACTACCTCTCCACTAGTAGAACCACCTATATCTCTTTTTGCCTTAGCGAGTCCCTTGGCTTGGCTTTCTGAAGTTTTACCTTCTGGTTCTTCTATTTCAGTTTTATACGGCATTTTTAACCTCCTTAGTTTCTTGCATTAACTCCCAATTTAATGGTTTATCCATTGGCAACTTACCCTCTCTCTGACAGACTGGACACATAACAAAGTTACCAAACCAGCGCTTTTTATCGTACATTAAGTGTGGTTCACCCTTTAACCAGATGCAATCTCTAACCACATAGTAGTCAGCCTGACTCTGCATATCGAGTTCTATGCCAATCTGTAATGCCAAAACAGTATGACACCCCATACACTGCTGCCTCCGTATGGTAATCTTCTCGCCCTCTTTGAGAGCTTTCTGCTTGCTTCCTATAATCTGGTCTTCAAATGTTAGTAACCCCATTACAGTTTCCACTCCCCTGCCTTAACTTTCTTCTCTGTTTCCCGAGGGTCTGTTGCCTGTAGTTCTTCTAAGGTCGGTTTTCTGCCACCTATACCCCCAGTTGTCTTACTAGAATCAGGTTTTAAGGTCTGAACCTCACCCTTTTGGGGTAGGGATTTGGCTAGTTCCTCCATCTCCTCAACAGTATCGCAGTATTTACCAAGGGTTTTAGCATCAACATTAAGGCGAGAGGCTACCTCACGGGCGTTTTGCTCCTTCGTGTGTTTTACCTCTGCTTCTTGAGCCACTTGTGTCTTTGCCTTCTCCCCATCTAGTTCTTGCCTTACTGTTGCGAGTTCTGTTTCCAGTCCCCTACGCTTAGTCTTTTCGTCAATGGCACTCAACTGACCAGGATCATCTTTGAACCTTTCACGCTCCCTTTCGGAATCTTCCCTATCTCTCTCGCCCAGCCTATCTTGTAGGGCTTGCGAAGATTTGATAAGGTCTGCATGAGATTTCTTTACTCTCCCCAATTCAGCCGAGACATCGCTCTTGGCTTTGCGTTCTGCCTCTGCCACCTGTTCACTAGTAAAAGATTCGGGTTCTTTCTTTGAGGTCTCCGCTTGTTCAGCAGAAGTAGTGGTTCCAGTGATGTCACCAGAACTGAGCTCAGCCGAA
>SDBU01007077.1_pt1 | contig 13027 bp, 16 predicted proteins | sample 2277071 | NCBI WGS metagenome assembly SDBU01 (sample SAMN10397929, study PRJNA504765) | marine sediment metagenome | isolation source: marine sediment core GS08_GC12, 126 cmbsf | place: Arctic Ocean: Gakkel Ridge, Loki's castle | collected 2008 | reverse complement strand
CACACTCGCAAACCAAAAAGTTTGCTCCTCGGTGGAAAATGAAATTTTCCGCCAGGTCGGTAAACTGCTTCGCACACTCGCAAACCAAAAAGTTTGCTCGCCTTGTGGAAATGGGAATTTCCACTGGCTCAGTAAACTGCTTCGCACTTTACCTCGTAGCGGGGTGGGGTAGCCAGGATATCCCGACGGGCTCATATGCTTTCTTTGCAAAGCTGGGACACCCGTAGATCAGTAGTTCAAATCTACTCCCCGCTACCTCGATTTTCGAGACATTACGCAAATGGTACGAGGACATGTTTCTGTCAATTAATTATATATACTGGCTATATAGAATTTTCTTTATCACCATCTCGGAGTTTCAAATCGATTATTCGCGCACCCTCTCTCTTGCCCTTTCCCTGTAGCGTGTTCTCATTATTGACATATAATTAACCATTGAATCCTTAAACTCCATCTGTCCATCATGTGTTATATCAGATATTAATTTGGTTTTGCCATCGGAAAAGCCGAGCATCATTCTGTTTATTCTTCTTTGTTGACGATTCCCAACTTTAGCTGTTGCATAAGCTAACTCGACATGATATTTTGATATGTATCGTTGAATATCATCATCACCAGAATTTAGGATATTTTGAGATAGTATTGAAAAAACACCTAATGCCCTGTGGGGCATATAAGTTCTCTCAGTAATCATGGCTTGTATTAAGGTTACTGTCAGTATTCCATGCAATTCTAACAACTTGTCTTCAATTTGGGGTGTGTCCATTTTATAACCTTCCCACCTCACTTGGCGTAGTTTTTCAACTAACGCTCCTGGATAAATGTTTCCATTTTCTCTTCTAATAATTAATGCATCTTCCAGAAGAGTTAATACTTTAGGTGTTGCCAATCTTGTAAAATTTACCTCACCAATATCATCAGAAGTTATTGTTTCTGCACGGTCAATAATAAAAATCTCAGCAACTTCAGAAGCTGTATTAAAATAAGCAGATGTATATGGATATTCCTTAAAAATCCAAGCAAGTTCCCGAACCCCTTTTAAAAGCCAATCTGGTGGTGGATTTTCAGATATATATGTTTCCAATATATTAGTGATTTGAAATAGATTCAAATCGCAACGCTCACATCTAACACTTCATTTATTTTATTTTTACATATTTCGCATTTTGCCATTTGTCCTATACCCCCATATAGTTTATTTTTAATTTATTACTCTTCTCAACTAATTTTGTGATTACAACAAACCAATCTTCGTCCTTTGCTTTAGCAATTAAATAGTGTTTTATTTTTTCTCTCCTTTCTGGGTCGAAGTCCTCCATTATATCATCAATTATAAAAAATGGGATGTTTGGTATGTATGTTTCTTTTAAAGCCGATTGTAAGATAAGAGCTATAGTTAATTTTTCAGAGGTACTCAGTGTCTGAACTTGTTGAGCAACATATTCGTTTGTTTTTGGAGACAATCTCTCAACGTATAACCTATAATCCACATTCAATTGAATATTTCTAAATTCTTTAAATCCAAGTTCGTTCATTAAGTCCGCGATATTATCATTAAAACGTTTTGAAGCTTTTTGACGCTGTTCCTCTGCTTTTTCTTTGACATATTCTAAGGATTTGTTTATAAAATCTAACCACTTTCCACATATCTTTTTCGCAATTTCAGGCTTTATTTGATGACCACCTATATCTATTGATGATTTGCCCATCTGTTCAATTACTATACCAAGTTCAATTGAATTGTGCCTTTCTAACTCCTCCAATTCTGTATATTTTTTATTTATTTCTTCATCGGATTTTCCTATTCTAGAAATTATTTCATCTAAGTCTTTTTGACTTTTTTTAATTTCATCACTTTTTCTATCAATGTCAGTCTCAAGAGCTTCTTTATGGTCAACGCGATAGTTTAATTCCTTTTCGGCTGTTCGTAATTCTGTCCGAGCGGTTGTCAATTCTCCGAGCAATTTATTTCTTTTTTCAATAATTTTATTTGCCTTTTGAGTAGTTTCGAATAATTCCTGGTTTAATTCCGATATTTGACCACTATAATTATCTCTTTCCTTTCGATAGTCGTTCAATTTTTTCGAAATCATATTATAAGTGATATTGCCATTGGAGCATAGCGGACATTTAACATTATCCGATTTCTTTTTTAAACTTGCTTGTGCAGTTACAAATAAATTCATTAAGCTATCAATGCCTGCTCTTTTATCCTTTAGCGTTGAAACATTATTTTCAATCTCTTCTCTGCGTGTTTTTTTATCTTTTTCTACTTTTTCAACATCTAAAAAAGTTAGTTCCTTAGATATTTTTTCAATTTTATTTTCGTATTGTTCCAAACTCTTTTTTCTTTTATTATATTCGTCAATACTTCGTGCCAATTCGCCCTTCTTTTCTCCTATTTCTATGTTGATATTGTTTATTTTATTGGCAATATCTTCTCTTTTCTTTAAATCCTTTTCAACTCCTTTTTTAAACCTAGGTTTTAATTTATTTAACTCTTCTTCGTTCTTCTTTAATTCCTTTTCTAATTTTAACTTTTGATTGTTGAGATCACCAATTTCTTTTTGCACATCCTCAATTTGGTGACTCTTTTCAATTGTATCTTCTCTAAAGGACGTTAATGAATCTTTAATTAAATCATAGTTGTGAGCAAATGATAATTCGGTTACTGCCCATTTAAAATCATCTGGCTCGTTTTCTTCAACTCCGTGTAGTTGTCGAAGAATTTTTGTATCATTGGAAAGTATCCCAGCTAATAAAAATCGTTGGTCACCATCCTTTGGAACTTGCACTGCCTGACCGTTTTGTTTTACTATATAATTTTCAGTAAAATCATTTAACTTTAGTTCTATTTCGCCCGTCTTTGCGTGAACATTTACAAATCCTTCTTGTGGGTTTCTTTCATCAGTTTTTATTCCCACCTTTAAAGCCTCGTTCAGAGTAAATGAATCAAAAACACCGTCTCGGGGTATGGATAAGACACCAGTTAATGCTCTGACAATTGAAGTCTTTCCACCAGAATTAGAAGATTCAATAATGTTTAATTTACCACGTTCCAATTGGAATGTGTGTTCTCCTCGAAGTCCCCCAATATCTGTGATTTTAAGAGTGGCTTTCATTGATAATCCTCTCCGCAATTGCTTCCAATTCGCTTTCGATCAATGACTTGATTTTAGTATCTGAAAGGCGTTTTTCTTTAGCTAAAGAATCAATATTTTTCTTAAAATCAGAGGCCATTATTCTACCCCCCATACTTCAGTTGCTATCATTATTTCTATCTCTTTCCACCACCCCAATCTATTTTTGATGGACATGATTTCTTTATATAAAACTTTAAATTTTTCCGAAGTCATATTTGTATAACTAAATTGCCATTGTGCACCAGTGGCTCTAGTTACTCCATCGGCTATAGTCCGAACTAATGAAAACATCAATGGATTAAGATTCGTTTCCAATCCTTTTTCTTGGTCAATTTTTGGGATTGCATCTCGCATTTTTCTTCTAGCATCGTTTGCATATGAATCTTTATAACCTTTAAAATGCACAGTCACTAAAATTATGCCCGCCTGCGGAATATTTTCAATTGAAATCATATTGTCCACACCCTATGTTTTATACACTCCACTACTGTAATGTGTCGGGCATCTCTTATAGTTGGTGGTGTTTCCATTTTTTTAAGTTTTTCAAGGACAATATTAACCATACTATCATATTTTTCTCCCTCGACCCCACTTGCTTTCAAAACATCTCTTACAATAATCTCCAAGTCGGCAATAGGCAATGCTCCAACTTCTATTCGATAAAGGCGCGTTCTTAAGGCTTCATCCACCAAATCTGGCCTATTCGTGGTTGCACAAACTATTGTATCCGCTGGATTTAAATCGTCGAGTTCGTGGAATAATATAGAATTGATTGAAAAGTGCCATTCTTTTGCAATATCAGTTCCGCGTGCAAGCATAAGTGATTCAATATCATCAAATAATATAATTAATTTGGAATTTCGCATTTCAGTATGAAAAACATTTTTGATGTTTTTCTCAGCCTCCCCCCATCTCGGTGAAGCGATTGAAGCACCATCAATGAAGAGTAAAAAAACATTATGTAAACGTCTATCAAGCTTTCTTGCTACTTGTTTTACAATTTCTGTTTTACCAGTTCCGGGTGGGCCTTCCAATATAAATCCTTTAAATGGAAATGAGATATTATCCATTGACATGCTTGCTTTATAAAAATATTCAGCCGTCTGAGAAATCAAACTTTCAGTATCTTTAAGCTGTGGTAATAATTCAATTTCTTTAATGTCGCCACCCTTCATTAATTTCGGTTTAAGTCCTTGAGTATCCATTCAATCTACCTCGTTCTCTTTCTTACATTTTCCCTAATACGTTCCATTTCGATGCTGACATAATCTTCAAATGTAAATGTTCTCTCACCGTCCTTAAAGGAAATATCTTTGATTAATCCTTGCACTGTTCGCCCATCCATGGCTTGTAAAGCCCGCGTTATTTTACCTCTCGTGGTGGATGGGATTCTTCTCTTTGAGATGAAGTAACGCATATCTTCCTCAGTAAATTGTTCATTTTTATCGTACGCGGTCAACCATAAAAACATAAGAACAGTCCACAGAGTTTTTGGCCTCTGTTTATACGGTAGGTGTTCAATATCTGAAATGTTATTAGCAGAGGCTATAAGGGACAATATATACAACAAAACATACCCCGCATATATATGGGCTAATCGGAGTTGAACTTGTTTACTTGTGGGTTCTCCACTTCTAAATTGCACCGCCATGTTTTTTGTTTTCTTTGTTAATACAAGAACTCGGCGATATTTCTCCAGTGTAACTTTTATCAAACCTAAATCTTCAAAGACGACAAGGATATCGTTCCAACTACGTGTTGTTGTAACATTTCGATTCAGTTCCTCTTCACTTATCCTTTCTTTGCCATCAAATGCTTGGGCCACAATAAATTCTGATAATTTATAATAGATAGCTGTTTGAGGATTTCTTTGAGTGATGAATGAACCGTCTCCAATTAGGCTCAATAACTTATTCGTTTGGGGGTCGATAGTTTTCTGATTTTCAAATACTTGATGGATTTCTTCGAATATTTCTTGGACTACTGGCGAGAATTGTAGACAATCATCACATATAAAAAAATCTTCATTTCCTCTTTTCACCAATCCGCACTTGATACATAACATATTATTCCTCCGTTACTTGTTTCTTGTTTCATCATTCCTGTATCTTTATACGCGACACTCTATTAAAACCTTCTGTTTACATCCCAAAGTGTTATTATTACCAAAATTAATTACAGAGGGATGATAGATCCCGAGAAGGAGAGCAAAGCTTTAACCACTTTGTTACAGCTAAAAAATAAAAACAGACTGGCCGTTAGTTTCTCGGGGGGAAAGGATAGCCTTGTTGTGCTAGACATTGCCCAACGGGCAGGAATAAAGAAGGCAGTTTTTTGTAATACCACAATAGAATTTGATGAAACAATTGAATATACCAGAAAGATATCAAACTACTTTACTCTTAAAATGGATTTTGTAGAGCCTCAAAAATCCTTTTTTGAAATGGTTGAAAAAATTGGCGTCCCATCAAGGCGATTTAGATGGTGTTGCGACATTCTAAAATTTGCGCCATTGGCTAATTATGCAAATGATAAGCATATCAAAGGGTTCGTTACTGGCTTGAGACGACAGGAATCAAAAAGGCGGAAATTTTACACAGAAAATGACAAAAATCCATTAATGACAACTCGACAAATAAACCCCATAATCGATTGGTCAACTCAAGATGTTTGGAGTTATATTAGAACATATAATCTTCCATATAACCCATTGTATGAAAAAATAAATCGTATTGGATGTTGGTGTTGTCCATACAAATCTGATTCAGAATGGAATCTAATAAGAGAGATGATTCCCAATAAAATGGATATGTTTGAAAAATGTGTGTCCAATTATGCCAACCAAATGAAAATATATGATAAAAAAAGATTTTTGAATGGAGGTTGGAAAGCTTATGCACCGCCTTTAAAGAAAATTATAGCATCTGTTTTTCAATCTGAGCCTTGTCAAAATCCAGATGTTAATCATTTTAATTTCTTTTTTAGAGGCCAATCGGAATACCAAGTTGAAAGAATCGTTAAGATATTACCAATCATTTCAGATGATTATTTCTACCACGGAAAGAAAATTAGAATCACACTTAATGACAACAATGGTACACGGGTCAAATTAAAGATATTGATTGAAAAAGCTATTAATTGTGTGGGGTGTGGTGCATGTACAGCAACTTGCCCAACGGGTGCACTCAGCATTGAGGATGGTACGATATCTGTTGATGAATCGAAATGTATTCACTGTGGCAATTGCTTACATACAAAAAAAGTGAAGGGTAGCTGTATTATGAGGAACTACAACTATAGAAGACAGTCTGTTTTCGAAGTTAAAAATATATAGAAATAGGTGATAATATGAATGATATGGTGTCTGTTCGACCAAGGAGAATTTATTATGTACACAAACCAGAAGGAGAGAAGGATTTACTAATTTTTGATGGTGGTTATCCGAATGGAAATATTTATGTTTATGATTTCCAGAAAAGTATTGAGTCTAATGAAATAATGGATGACGTGAGAAAATTATATCCGAATCGGAACTTCAATGAAATGGACGTTGATGAGATTGTCTCAATATGGGTTGATAAGAAGTTTGGCTATGCAAAATATTGGGATTTGAAATAGGGGGGTTTACTTGACGGGTAGCCTCGAATCGCTAAGGTTCGGGGTAAGATAGATATGAGTGCCTGATTTGCTATCACTTTTGATTACAAATATTATATTAAAATAAGAAAATAATATATATCCCTAATTTCTATAAAGGTACGATGGCGACCCACCCCACTAGGAAGGGATTTTATTCTGCCTGGAGTAGTACCCAAACACTTATAAACAAGGTAGAACCATAGTTTATATGCGAAATATATATATATACCCCTGAAAATAGCCTCACCGAGACTAGGTGAAAACCTTAATCTGGGGCAAATGGGTGTCACCGAAGTAAGGAAGAGCGTGGAAGAATGAAAATCAAGTGGGAAAACACCTTGGTACTTGGAGGTGAAGGTGCTAAGAAGCTTAGCGGAGATGTTGCTAACTTATTACAATTGCCACACAAGATGGTGGACTATCAAGTATTTCCTGATTCGGAATCCCTTGTAACTGTTCCAAATGTCGAAGGTAAAGAAGTCATTTATATTAAATCGACACCCCGCCCCCAAGCAAAAAATTTGATTGAGTTGTTTTTAACAATAGATGCGCTTAAAACTTGGGGCGCTAAGAAAGTACACTTAGTAATACCATATTATGCTCATGCACGGCAAGATAAAGGATTTCTTAATGGACAATCGATAAGCGCAGAAACAGTTGCAAAATTAATTGCGAGTTTAGATTTAGATTCGATATTTACTGTTGATGCACATTTCCATAGGGATATTGGCCCATATCGATTATTTTCTACCCATGTGAAAGGATTTAATATCTCTGCGGTCAAGAGATTAGCAGAAGCCATAAAAGAGGAATACAAGCCTAATGACCCTGTAATTATTATACCAGATAAGGGACAAGCCCCAACCCATGATTATATCAGAATGGTTTTTGATACAAAATTTTATTTCTTACATAAAACTCGTTTGAGTCCAACTGAAGTAGTCATAACATGTGATGAAGATATTACTTCATTTAATGGTCGTGATGCAATTATTTTTGATGACATGATTAGCAGTGGAGGCACATTGATTAAATCAATGGAATGGCTCAAGGAAAGGGATGTTGGTAGAATATTCATAGCTGCTACGCATTTAATGTATCCTACTAAATCAGATTCAGAAAAACCTGATGATATTGGTATTAAGTTATATAATGCAGGTGCACACATGATTATAACTGCCAATACAACTAATTTAAAAGAAAATGGTCAAATATCCATAGCACCATTAATTGCAAATGCATTGAAGTCTCAACAATGGGTATAACGTCTACAATTATTTAGGGGAATAGTAATGACATATAATACGGCTCTTACCACGATACGTTTTCCATGTGAAAACTTTAAAAAATTTAAGCTGATACACAAATTTGATAGGATTTTCTATATATCGAATGAAAAAGAGTTATCACTTGGGGAAATTGTAGATATTCGACATCATGATAATTACTATGTTTTTGACATTGAGGTTAGAAAGGACGAAACACCTTTATGGTATCTCTTAAAAATAATAGATGGTGCGAAAATGAAATCGATTTGTGTGGAAGGTTTTTCACAGGAGGAAGAAATCATAGATATTACCAATGGAACAATTATTTCAGAATTAATTAATGGTGGCAAGGTATCTAATTCTAACTTGCCAAAAGAAAGTATTGTTTCTCATATTCAATATAAATTGATTCCAGATTAACTAATATAATAATTCTATTTATTTGTCATTTTCAGTTAATTATTTCCACGTACCAAATGTGAAATCTCTGATTTCCAGAGAGTGTGATACTTATATGTCCGATTAAAAAGGACCTCTCGTGAACAACACCTTTCCAGGTTCATAATATTCTTTATTCCAGTAAGTCAGCATTTTCTTATTGGAATAAGCCTCATCTTTGTGCGCGGCCAGAACCTCACCTATAAACCACTCATGACTTCCTCCAGTTTCTATTTCCTTGATGACTTTGCATTCGATGTTTAGGGGACATTCCGTGATTAGGAGAGAGCTAATGAATTTGGCCTTCATGGGCGTCAAGGCAAACTTTTTGAATTTGTCGATATCGCGACCGGATACGCTTCCGCACCCATCAACGACCTTAACCATATCTGTTGTGGGGAGGTTTACACCGAAATCCTTGACCTTCTTGAGAAGCCCGTGGGAGTGGCGTTTTGGATTTAACCCGATTCCAATCATTAATGGACGAAAAGAGAATATGTGAACGAGTGCCACCGTGACAATATTGTCGCCAACTGTGATCAATGACACTGGAAACGGGGTGAATAATTGGCGTGTATTATCTGGAGAAATTTCTTCTTTCATATTATACCTCGGATGCTTATTTATGGATTACAGGACAATTACGCCCGTTCCCTTCTTGACGAGAAGGCCGGCTATATCCTCTGGAAGTGTGACCAAATCTTCCTTTTTCAAAATGTAGTTCCTGTTCGGGGTGGCGAATGAAGGAATATCTTCAGTTACCTGGACTATTGTGTATGGGTACGGTTTGGGTGCTTCTTTATCCTCATACTCTTCAATTGTGCCCTCTGATTCTTGTTCGGTCTCCTCTTCGGCCTCATCATCTTCCTCGCCATCCTCCAGGCTGTCTTCAACATCTCCTTCGGGCCTGGCTGCTGGCTTCCCCTCTTTTGTCTCTTTTGTTGCGGCCTTTTCTCCCTCGAAAATCCCGACCCTGCCAGTTTTCAGCACAGCCAGGATTTCCTCGAACAGCGGCTTCTCCTGCGGCAGCAAATTTTTATCCTTGCTTGTGCTTCCAATGGAATGTGTATTCGCAAGCAGCAGTATCTTCCTTTGCCTGAGGTCGAAAATCCTTTTGAAATCGCGCTCCGCCCTTGTCAGTTCGTCCTTCATCATTATGAGTCTTGGGGATGATGGATTGCGCTCTGTTTCCGCCTTTATACCTTCCCGGAGAGTCGATATATATTCCCTGGCCTTGTGATAGAAGTTCGCCTTGATATCTGACAGCTTGCCCTTTTCCTTCTCGAGGCGGTGAACCTGGGATAGTATCTCGAATGTCACGTCATCTTCATCTTTTTCGTATGGCAAGCCTCCACCTCTCACCATGATTGCACTCTAAAGATATAAGTATTTATATCAATGTAGAATTACCATTTTTATGGATGCTGGTAAGTGGGCAAGGATAAGCTTGAGAATCTTCCTGTTTTTCATCCCGTTCATAATCGCGTCATTGTTCATTATCATATTGTTCGTTGCCATGGGAGGAGATGGCCCCAGATTCCACATCCTTGGGGGAGCTATGTTAGCATATCTCTTCCCGCCGTTTGGGAAGGAGTCAGTCATTCCGGTTGGTCTTTTTGGTTTGCTTGACTATTTCAGCCCAGGCATGGCCATTTTCCTTATTGCTGGAACAATTGCCTTTGTTGACATAATCTCCGGGCTTTTCCTGGTATGGAACTTCGACCTCGTTGAGAAGGTCCCGGTCCTTGGCACATATGTCAGGAAATTCGAGAAAAAGGGAAAGAACTACCTATCAAAGAAACCCTGGGTGGAGAGGATTGCCTTCGTGGGTGTTGCGCTTTTCGTGATCTTCCCCTTCCAGGGGAGCGGGGCCGTTGGCGCATCCATCCTCGGAAGGATTATCGGGATGAACAAGCTCAAGGTCTGGTTTGCAATAATAATCGGTGCTATAGGTGGCTGTTTCCTTATAGCGATAATATCCTACTATTTCGGTGGGTTCATACTGTCGGCTTTCAAGGACAGCGCGATTTACATTGGGGTTCTATTGCTTGTTATACTTCTTGGTTTTACTGTCTGGAGCCACATGAAAAAGGACAAGGGAGAGCAAAAAACGGAGAATTCCGAGGATGGCGAGCAGGCAGACCAGTGAGGAGATTAAGCAGGATCTTAAAAACACGTACACAGCCATTGCAGAGCATTTTGATGTGACAAGACACCGCCCCTGGCCCGAGACACAGATATTTGCGGCCATGATCGAGAAGGGGAGGGTGCTGGACCTGGGGTGCGGGAACGGGAGAAACGCGATTTATCTCGCGAAAAAAGGGTTTGAAGTGATAGGCCTGGACAATGTTGAGAAACTTCTTGAGATTGCAGAGAAGAATGCAGAGCGTGAGGGCGTTGCCAAACAAGTGAAATTCGTTGAGTCCAGTCTTCCAAAAATCCCTCTTGATGATGAAGCAGTAGATGCCGTGCTGTACATTGCGGCCCTGCATCACCTCCCGACCTCGGCCGAGAGAAGAACAAGCATAGAAGAGGTTTACCGGGTATTGAAACGGGGCGGGCAGGCGTTGATTTCTGTCTGGGCAAGCGAGCAGGATAAATTCAAGAGCGATTTTTCAAAGCATGCTGTTCCAGGAATGGAAAAAGGGGATGTGAGCCTTCCTTGGAAGAGGCAGGTGGACGCCAAGATTTTCTACAGGTACTACCACTTCTTTAACAAAGAGGAGTTCCTCACGCTCTTCGATAATTCCAGGTTAGAGATTATTGAATACTTCTATCATGCAGATAACCACTACGTTAGGGCTAGGAAACAATAAAAATGCTTAAATAGAGTAAGGACAATAGGAAAAGTGCATGAAAACCTTGAAGTGCAGGAGCGGACACATAATTTTCAAGAAGGGCACGAAATACAGGGACCTTCTCCCAGCCTACAAAGACATGTACCTCACCTTTCTGGAGGAGACGAATCAGATCCCTGAAGACACGGAAATGATCAACGTGCTGCTTCACACGAACCTAACAGACCTGGAGGCAGACAGGAAGCCTGAGGGATACAACAGAACCGGAGAGATGCGTTTGATTTTCCCGATCGGGAAATCGAAGTATGTGAACTTCTATATCTACAGCATGACAAAGCCTAATGATGTGCCAGAGCTTACCAAAACGCTGAGCAGCATACTCGACAAGAACGGCCTCAATCACAAGGTTGAATACGACAAGATGATCTGGAATAGTGAGGAATAGAAGCGGAAAATTATTTAAACGATTAGGTTTGTTTTATTCACCTCCCGGGACGAAGGTTCGGCTGAATTAAAAGTGTGGCCGAATGCAAACTCGGGAGAACACTGGGTGCCTATTAGGTCCCTCAATGAATTTAGTGTGACACTATTACATGTGTTGAGGACAACCAAGGCATCCTACAACCTCCTGGCATGGGTCAAGAACAACGAGTGTGCGTAGGCATCCCTGTGACTTGCTCTGTTAATGCCAGGAGACAATTCCGATTATTCTGGAACATTGTTCTGAATATGTTCCGAGCTGATGGGAGGGGTTCTGATTTTGTCGAAGAATGCCGGGCATGGATGTTACTGGGACCGGCATTCTCAATACCCCACCCCTTGTTGGAACATTAATGCAACCCTCCCCCGCCGATATATTAGAATAATCATGGCTGGAATAATGCACACTACTGGATATAGAAAAATAAAAAAAAGAAGGAAAAAAGAAAAAAGTTTACAGATATTTCTGGCATCTGTCACAGTACCAGCGCTGGTATTCCTGTATGTACCTTATGGGTCCGCCGCAGGACGGGCATGCGTTCTGCTGTGGCTGTGTGACCGGTGCTGCTGCTGGCGGCATTGCCTGGGGCGGTGGATACTGCTGCATAGGCTTCTTATCCCTGACAACCAGCCAGATTACCACCACAATTATAATCACCACGATTACAATTCCGGCTATGCAGATTCCGACTGCAGCGAACAATCCCTTCTTGAGTATCTCCTCAAAATCGGTTGTATATGAATAATCCACATCGGCGTTCGAATCGTTTGGGTTGAATATTACCAAGTAATACGAGCCGTTGTCAGGCTTTGTCCATGTAAAGGTCGTTTGCGTCTTTGTAAGCTCTTGATGCTCGTTATTCGAAAAATTGCTCGCCGAATATAGGCCAGTGCCTATGTTGGAGTGGTCGTCCGACTTCATGATATAGACATTCACTGCGACATCGGAGCTTACCTCGATTTCTATCTTTTCATCCTTGCCAACCAGCGACAGCCCTCGGGATTCGTAGTCGTGGGAATCTATTGTTACCGAGCCGCTAATGGCCCCGATACTGGGGGCCAACAGAGTCGCCCCGCAAAACAGTGCAATCAGTACCCAGGTTGTAAATATCTTTCTCATACTATCACGATTCTGTAATTAATTACAAATCATATAAGCTTTTGTGTCAGTTAAGACTTCTGCCATAAATCATTGATGCTTTAATCAACAATCTTCAATTCCTTTTTGTCTTCTATTGTAAGAATAACCGATTTGACAAAT
>SDBU01007075.1_pt1 | contig 13029 bp, 7 predicted proteins | sample 2277071 | NCBI WGS metagenome assembly SDBU01 (sample SAMN10397929, study PRJNA504765) | marine sediment metagenome | isolation source: marine sediment core GS08_GC12, 126 cmbsf | place: Arctic Ocean: Gakkel Ridge, Loki's castle | collected 2008 | reverse complement strand
GGTCTTCTGATAAACATCGTATCGTGACGCCAGGTATCTATTGGTAGCTCAAGCCCGATAAGCTTGGCAATTTTTCCAGCCCAGGCTCCAGCTGTATTCACAATAATGGGTGCTGAAAACTCACCGCAGCTGGTTTTAACTCCTTGAACTCGATCTCCTTGAATGGTGAAATTTATCACCTCGCAGTCCTGAATCAATTGGGCTCCATTTGCTCTGGCACTTTCCATAAAAGCACTCGTGCATCCGGTAGGATCAGCGTATCCCGAATCGGGCTCATACGCCGCCAGTTCAACATCCTCCCTGTAAAATGATGGCGCCAAGCGACCAACATCCTCCCTATCGATCAGCAATGATGGAATGCCGATCTTCTGGTGCATTCGCACATTTGCCTTCAAACTATCCACAGCATCCGGAGAGACAAACTGCATAAATCCAGTTCGCACAAACCCGCTATCTCCTCCAACCATATCAGCCCAATTACGAAAGTAATTGAATGATATCCAGGCCAGGCGTGATTCCGGTTCCAAATCGTAGTGCATCCTTACCAATCCGCTTGAGCGGCCGGTTGCCCCTGAAGCAATAAAATTTTTTTCCAAGACGAGTGGCTTCACACCCTTCTGTGTTAGGTGGAAAGCCAAACTTGCACCTTGGATCCCTCCGCCAATGATGATTACGTCGCTTGTCTGCGCCATTTATGGTCTCTCCTTTCATTCTCCAATCGATAAAGCATTGCTCAGATCAGCGTCCCTGCGAACGATCCGCAAAGGGATTTTCATGTATTTAAGTCCCTCTGCTATTTCATCTGTGCCTTCAGGTCCATTGAAAGAGCCGGCATCAATCAACACTACCACTGGTCGCAAGCCGCGCCTTGTGAGCACCTCGGTCGCCAGGACAACTTCTTGTTCGACTGAGTGAGTGACGAACACGATCGTGCTTCCCCGTGCTAAATGTTGAGCCTGGATATCTACCAACCCCCAGACAGGGAGTGAACCTTCAGCGCGTAAGAGCGCCAGCGACTCCAAAATCTTAACCAGTTGGCGTCCACCACGATCGGGGGGTATCATGGTCAAAGTCTGTCCTGAACTGACAAATCCTACTGAGCGTCCCAGTCGTAGGAAATAGCGGGCTACCGAAGCTGCTGCACTCACTCCATATTCCTCCGTTGAAGGAGGTAGTGCAAATTTGAACTTGTGCTTCCAAAGATCCTCCTTGGTTTTCCTTGGCCAGGTATATGGCAATGAGATCTGCCCCGTTTCTGATGCATCTAAAAAGATCCAAACTTCCGCCTGTGGATCGAGTTCAAATTCTTTTGTCATCAAGCGATTTCTTCTGGCTGTGCTGACCCAGTGAATCCGGTTCAAGGAATCACCTGGAGCATACTCCCGGATGCCTGCCGCATTGGAAGTCACCTGCGGTGTACGCCGGCGCAATGCTTCCCCACCAGGCAATACTCCTGCCGGATAAGGAAAATCGTAGACATCAACCAATAATGGGTAGACTAATAACGATTCACTTGCTGGATGGACCCGCTCAATCGGGAATAATCCAAAAGGGTCTCCGGATTCAAGCGAAGTTGGTCCAAGCGGGAAGACACCTCGCTGGAGTAATCTCGTCCTGGAAAGGTAAGTCCTCCCCCGATGAGGTTCAATTAATGGGAAAAGTCTTGATCCCGTTGAATCAGGCAGCGACGATCGATCACTAACTGCTAACCACAAGCGTGGCAGCCGACCAGGGTTATCCAATTCAATCTTTTCTTCTAAGATATGTCCTACTTGAGCGCGTGTGGTGCGCGCCCGGCGTACAATCTTGACCCCTCTCAAGATTTGCCAGGACCAGAGCCAGCTTACTGCCAACAAAACTGCCCATATGTAGGCCAGGCGAAAATAAATACTTCCGCCGCTCACAACACCCGCAAGCACGCTTACCAGCAGCAATACGATCACGATGCGAGCCCCCACTGTCATATCAGCTCTCACTACTCAAATCTCCACCCGGCACCTGTACACTGCCCAGGATCTCATCAATCACCTCTGCCGCATCCAGATCCCGCAATCGAGCTGCAGGACCCAGGATCACCCGGTGGCACAATGCAGCTTCAGCAAGTGCCTTGACATCATCTGGTAAGACAAAATCTCTACCAGAAATCGCCGCACGCGCTTGACCCGCCCTGAATAATGTCAGGCTGCCTCGCGGGCTCGCTCCCAAATAGACATCAGGGAACTCCCTGGTCCGGCGGGTAATATCAACCAAATATGCTTTCACCGCAGGAGCAACAAATACTTTCTTTACCTCTTCCTGGGCCTCCAAGACCTCTTTTTCACTGACAGTTTGTTCTAAAGATTCGATTGGATGTAGGAATTGCTGTCTCTCAAGCACCTTGATCTCATCCATCGATTCGGGGTAGCCAAGCCGGACACGTAACAGAAATCGGTCTAATTGAGCTTCCGGCAGCGGGAATGTTCCTTCATACTCGATAGGATTTTGAGTTGCCATTACCATAAATGGTTCAGGTAGAAAATGGGTCAATCCATCAACCGTGACTTGTCCTTCTCCCATCGCCTCCAGTAAAGCTGCTTGAGTTTTGGGGGTAGCCCTGTTGATCTCATCTGATAATACAATTTGCGCCATAATTGGCCCAGGACGAAACTCAAATTCCCGACTCACTTGATTGAAAATCGAGACACCGGTGACATCGCTGGGCAGCATATCTGGAGTGAATTGAATTCTGCTGAAAGAACATCCTATAGATCTGGCAACGCTGCGCGCTAGCATCGTCTTACCAACTCCCGGAACATCCTCGATCAGTAAATGACCCTGGCAAAGTAGCGTAATTACCGCCAATTCGACAGTCTTCCGCTTACCAACAATAACATTCTCAATATTATTAACCAGCCGGTCTGAAAATTCCTGAACATTAGCCATACGCATCTCCAGAGATGAGTTTTCGTTTCAATGCCATTCACATCTACTTAACGAATCATTGATATTCATCCAGATCCTGCATAATACTTCAACATTCAACCTGCTATTGACGTTCCCGAATTCAGACATTCTACAGAGCTCAATCCTTTGCTGCGGATATTTTCTTTCCCAACCAGCCTGCATATAGGATTATTAGTCCAGCTAATGCAAATCCGCTGACCACAACTCCCCAACTAAACCATTTTGGTTGGTAAGCAATTACCACCTCATGTTCCCCGCTTGGCAATGCGACTGCCCTGAAGAGATAATTTGCATGCAGTATCGGAGTTGGGTTCCCATCCACGTTAGCTTGCCACCCAGGATACCATACATCTGCAATCACCAAGTAACCAGGATGAGTATTACCAACCTCCAACAATATTTTAGAAGGTCCAGACGATATCAAATTAATCTCCGCCGGGACGTGTTCATTACATAATGGTTCATCAGACATGTCTCCTACTTCTAAAATGACCTCATTGACAAAATCAACTTGGTTTTGGGTGACTTTTTCGATCGCCTGATCAGCATTATCTACCAGAAGCCCGCATGCCACCCATCGAATCCGAGGATATGCATCCCTACTGTCAAATCGCACTCCGTAAGGCTCGTTTAAGTCAATATTTTCTACAACCGTAACGCCCATCAGGTTCAGCATCTGGTCCTTAGTTTCTGAATCCGCCTCCCCAAGAAGCCCAATCCATTCGGAGTATCTCCCAGGGAGAAGCGGATCAAAGTTATTCGCTGAAGGGACCGAATCCAAAATGGTTACATTGGGCAGCATAGTTGCGCGCAAACTCTGCCATCCCTCCTCCCCACTGAAAGGTTGAAAGGTATCAAAACGCAGGAAACGCTCAAATTTTAGCAGTTCTTCATCCTCTGCAGGCAAATACAAGCGACCTTCATCCAGCAAGCTGGCAACATGTTCTCCAGCAGGAGAAGGCTCGCGGTAAACACTCAAATCCACACCCGGATTTAAACCCCAACCGGCAACAACCAGGTCAAAACCAACCCAAAAGATCACTGCCCACTGCCACCACCCCCAATTGTGATTTGCAGCTACCATATCCTCTTTCTGTGGAGCTTTTAGGGCTAGAAATCCTAAGCCAACTCCCCAAAAACCAACCATCGCAATCGCTCTAATAAATGATGGTCTGATCCCCCATGATAACGAATGTGACACGAGCAAGGCAATCCCAGCTCCAACGGTGATTGCAGCGGCTGCCATGACTCCTAGGCGCAACCAGTACAAGCGTTTACCCCGAGGTCGGCGCCAGGAGTCAGCACCGATCGCGGACAGGATCGCCAAAGAGAACACAGCCAAAATCGATATGCGCGTTGGGGCTTGAAACATATCGAATGTCGGCACATGTCGGTATAGCCAGGGGAAAATGGGTGTATTACGCCCTAATGCTATCGCAAAGGAAATTAGGATCAAGACAAATAAGAACCAAACAAACCGTGATTTGATCACTGTTTGGTCCTGGACTCGCTTTCCACGGGTAAGCAGAGCTGCAATTGCCAGGACAAACGGGATCAATCCGATATAGATGGCATCTTCCCAATAATTGGCAAATCCCCAATAATCACCTAAAACCGGGTTTCCAAACAAATCTGGAGCGACGAAGGAAAGAAACCGCCAGGGCCAAAACGAATAGGACATCGCAAAGTCATAATCCACAGCTGCCAAGCGCTGCGATTGTAAAAGATATTCAATTGTAGGAAGCAGTTGCACGGCAGCTAAGCCGATTGCAAGCAATAGAGCTGCCCCTAGTAATAAGAGCATTTTCATTACTGGAAAAGTTGGGCTTTTTATTTCTCGGTCTCCACTACTCGCAAGTATATTTTTAGCTACTTGAACCTCGCTGTTGTCCGTAGATTCATTCGTGCTGGATGATATATTTCGCCGCGTATCCCGAGAATTAGTCATTGCGAAATACAACGCCCAGATAGAGGCTAAAATCAGGCTATACCAGGCAGTTTGGGCATGCCCGGCCAGCAGCTGCATGGCAATACTCACCGTTAATAGTAAATAAGCAGATACGAGCTTATATTGGCGATTTTCATCAGATTCTGCAGTATGCGGATTATCGATGGACTGGCTGTTATACGCCGCAATCAGTTTGGTGACCCCCAGGATGATCCATGGCATCCAGGCGACTGTAGCATTGATCGATAAGAATCCTGCTCTCGAAACAAGGTAGCCACTCAATCCGAATGCCAGACCAGCAATTACCTGAGCCAGTAATCCCAATCTCAACTGGCGGATCAACAAGGCCATTCCCAGTGAGCCCCAGAAAAGATGTAGTAAAACCATCACAGCCTGGAACCAGGCCATCGCAGGTACTCCCCCGATCGAATATAACAGGAAATACAACCAGGTGGGTGGGTAAAATAGGGCGGATTGGTAATTGGCGATAAGCGGTGCGCCCATTCCCAATATGCTGTTCCAGAGCGGCAGCACACCTCGCGTTATTTCAGCCCAGGCATAAGTCCACCAGGGAATGAACTGGGTTAGCGGTGTCCCCCAAAATAATGCTCTCCCGCTCAAGATGATCGGAGCAAAGAGGATAAAGGGGAAAACGAGCAGGGGTAAGTAGTAATACCAGGGTGCGCGCTGGGACATTCTAGAAAATTCTAACAGATTTACTCGTCAAGTGGTTAGCCAGATCCATAGATCAGATCCAAAAGACCAGGCAAATTCACCTGGTCTTTTGGATCTGAAATCACCTCAGCTCGGCAAAGCGGTTACGTTTTTTCTTCAATATTCAACTGGTAGCCCAATCCTTCCCGGTTGATAATCAGCTGGGGATTAATTGGATCGATCTCGACCTTCTGTCTGAGTAGATAAATTAAATACTTGATCCGGTTGCGGATCTTGTAATTATCACTATCCCAAATTTTTGTAGCGATATCTTCGTACCGTACTAAACGGGGAGCCTTTATCGCCAACACTTCAAGCAATGCAAATTCCCGGGAAGAAAGATGCACGTCTTTCCCCCTAAGTTGTACCTCGTGGGTTTCAAAATCAATAGTCAAGTCTATTTCAGGATACACACGTCTCGTGAGTGGCGCTGTACCGCTCACTCTCCTTAAGACAGTATTTACCCTAGCTACAAGCTCAGGCGGGAAGAATGGCTTTGTAACGTAATCATCGAAACCTAAATTAAGCCCTTTGACTACGTTCTCCTTCTTCGTATCTGCCGAGACGACAATTACCGGAACATCGGTCATTTGGCGGATGTTGTGGAAAGTCTCCCAACCATCCATATCCGGCATCATCAAGTCAAGCAAGATCACTGAGGGTGTGGAATCAGAACATTTTTGGATCGCCTCTTTCCCACTGAAGGCACTCACCACATCCATGCCTGCATTTCTAAATATTATTTTTATTAGATCTACTGTATCCGGATCGTCGTCGATAATCAAGGCCTTCCGGGCAGACGGCCTAGCCTGAATGTCATCCAGGTCCATCCCTTTTTGGGATGCGTTACCATCGTGGTATTCGGCTGGGAGGTTTAACATTCTGTTCCTCCTTTGTAAACACCCATTCTCTTACGCGACTGTTATCGATTTGTTACCATTTTATCATCAAATACCCCCTTTCACAACTGTAAGTTTTGGTTTGGTTTGAATTCTTTCCAAATAGAGTATTTATTTAGATACCAGAAATTCCCCAATAAGCCAATTAATCCCAAAGAGAATAGGAAGATGCCGACGGTTATACTATTCGGTCTAAATGAGAACTCGATTTCTTGGAGCCCGGGATCCAGCTCCACTGCCATTAACACACCATCCGAGACCGATAATTCCCTTTCCATCCCGTTTACTTCAACCCGCCACCCAGGATAATAAACCTCAGAGACTGTCAGTTTCCCTGGACCAACAGCGGATAACCGCATGCGGTTTGGACTGTTTTCAAGTATTGTTGCAGGCACTATCCCAGAATCAAATTCGTCATCCTCAACTTTCACCCAGGAGCGTGGCATTTGATATTCATTCTTGTAGATATGAACCTCGCCAATTTGTTTCTCGTGAATTAATCCATCCGCACTAATCTCATAATCCGCAACTACGTAGCCGACATTTAGTAGGCCAAGTTTTTCTGCATCAGGGGAATAACTAATATTATCGTTTCCAGGATCGCCATTCGCAAACGGGGGTACTGTAACACTGTATCCTTCTCTAGGTACGCCGGATGCTCCATCCATGAATTCAGCATATCTACTTATCTGCATTGGATCAACCCCATCAGCCAGTTGATTTCCAAAACGGACAGCTGTTTGCTGGGGGATACTGTAAGAAGGTGAATAGGTTCGAAATTCACCTGGTTGGGCAGAGATATATTGGGCAACAGCCTCTCGCTCTGCAAACACCTTCACTGCAGACTCAACCTGAAAACTATTTACATCGATCACCGCTAAATCCAATACAGCCACCAGGAAAGCTCCTGCGATCCATATCCTCACTGGGAGCTTGCTATTCACTCCAGCTCCAATCCAAACCACTCCTAGAATCAGACCAGCGGTCCCCCAGAGAAATCCTCCCGGAACATCACCCTCCAGCAAGTACAGTCCAATCGTCAGCAATATTGAAGAAATTAGAACGATATACAGAAATATGTTAATTCTTTTTATTTGATCCATTTTAGATCGCTGGATTATTGCCTCTACACCATACCCTGCCAATGCAGCCAAACTTAATCCGGTTAAAAATAATACCCTTGAAGGCACTCTAAGCATGCTGATGAATGGCAGCTCCGCCAGCAGCTCTGATCCTGGAATTTGTGTGCCCAGGGCGACAATCACGCTGGCCAGAGTAATACCCATCCATAAAAGCGTATTTCTTCGCAAGCGACTTCCCAGAAACCCGACAATAGCCAGGGTGAACACTATTCCACCACTGTACAACACCCACTCGTGGTATCCCTTGGTATTCGGGAACAATATTCCTAAGAGATTTATGAGCGGCAATGAATATATGAGAACATCATTCGCACCCAGCATCGACCTCGTTGATAGACCAGAGAATTCAATGAGCGGAACGACAAGCGGCGCTGCCAAAAGTAATGCTAAACCGGTCTGGATGGAAAGGTTGAGAAATAGTTTTCCCCAAATCCGCCGCCGGTGCACAATTGAATATGCCCACCAGAGTACTAATGCAAATGCTCCCCAGCGAATGTCGGCCACAAATATGATCGCCAGAATCAGGCCAGGGGGTATGCGAAGTGCTTTGGATTCATCTCTCCGCTTATGTTCCGATCGCTGACTCCACAATAGCCAAGGTGTCCAGGGAACAGCGTACAACAGGGTCAGATGCCCGGCACCGTAATGGGCAAAAAACTTGGGGAGTAAAGCAAAAGCTATCCCAGCAAACAATGCCGCTGCATGACCCAACCCCTCCTCATTCATCAGCTTATACATGCCCAAGCCACCCCAAATCAAGTGTACCCCAATCAGCAGGTTAAAACCCAAAGGTAAGGGGGTGATCAAAGCTATCCAGCCAAATGGATACCATAACCCTGAAAGAGGGTTTGCTACGAAAGGGTAACCGCTAAGTATGGTCGAAGACCACAACGGAATTTCTCGCCAGGTTGTAATACTACTCTTGAGAAATAAAGCGTTAGGATAATGTGTGATCGTCAGATCCGAGAATGGGGATCCAGAAGCCGGGTATGGAAACATGCGTATTGAAGGGAGCAGCAAGAATAAGGGCACACATAAGATCCAGATCGATAACCAGAATGTTGGTATACGGGCAATTCCAACCGATACCAGCTGCCAGATCTTGGACCCCTCACGTTCAATAATAATAATGGGTTTTCCGCTCACCCAGGACTCCAGTCACAATGAGTCATATAATCAACGTCCCCTGCTTGTTGAGGACTAATGCAGATTATGAACTTCAAATATCTGTACATCGCCTGATGAATAAACAATCTTGTACCCTGGCTTGAATTCCTTCCCGCGAATCTCCCGCTCCCGTGTCCCATAAAAGAGGTAAGACACCTCAAGATGAAAAGAGTCAACACCATTCCCATTTAGATCTTTCAATAAATTTAGGACGATTTCCTCCATTTGTTTCGCGTTTACTGTCTCAAATGGATGTCCGTAAAGCACTCGTCTACCTGTATAAGCCGGGATAAATAAACCCATTTCAGGGCTTGCTAAAATCAAAGCATCTCGAGGTGCGTTTGCTTCGAGCCAATTCAATCCTCTCATCTCCTCCTGAGTCAAGATTATTTTCGGCTCCTTCGCTTTAACGGCCTGGATCCCGCCCAGAATGATCATCAAATTGGTTGGCACAATGAGCAAGATCACCAGGTAGATTACCACCAGGGCAAATACTCTGCTCCTGGAGAATAAATGATCTAAACCGATTGCGGCCAAGCCGGCCAAAGGGATCAAATAGCCCAGGATAAATCTTCGTTGCAGGCTCCAGGGGATATACAGGAGCACCAAACCCAAGCCTGCCCAAAGTAGCAATGTCCTCGCTGCAACCTTTTTTTCACGCCAAACCCAATAACTCCCTGGAATTGCCAACAGAGCCACTGGTGAGAAGGATATGATCAGATCCCAAATCATTGGTGAGGCCGTTAAATTCTGTTCATTCCAGATGGCTAATACTGGATCATTTTGTGTGATCCATACTTCATATATCAGAATTGGCATCCCGCCCAGAAGAAGCAGAATTAATTTCCTGGATGAATCCGACCGGCGTATAATGCCCACTATCTTATTGATTCCCCGTGAATTCCTCCTGAGGGTAGAGAACTCAACCCAGAAATCCCAGAAAACGAGCCCCGCTAATACAATTCCCGCTACCACAACACCAAAAGGAAGTATGATAGATAGTACGAAAGCAGCACAGAATAGAAGGATATCATACAGATATCCGGATTTATTATGCCTACCATTTACAGCATCCAGCTCAGGTGTCAGGACCCAGAGTAGAATCGCCATCCCAATTGGGAAATGAGGGTTAGCATAAGCAGACAGGAATGGATATCCTTCGGCAACCCAAAAATCAGCGGTAAACAACCCAAACAATGCAGCTAACCAGCCCATTCCAGAACCAAATAACGCCAATCCGAATGCTAACCATTGCGATCTACTGGTTGCAAGCACCTTGCCGAAAAAATGCCACAAACTAATCACCAACCCCACAGCACCCAGTAAGCGAGCCAGGTGGAAAGTGATTTGCATTGTCCCCCCACTTAACCTGGTGATATGCCCTAGTGCCAGGTAAAACAAAAATAAGTAGCCTCCATCCCCAGGCTGAGCTGAGTAAGGCAGGTAAAATCTCCAACTCCCCTGCCACCCTTGATACATTTTTGCCAGATATGAATTGCCATCCTGTGGATTTAATAAAAATCCCCCAAACTGGTGATCACTGCCTGCACTTTGGAATGCCCACAGATAAGGTACCGAAATCAGCAAAATAAATAGGATCCCCATTGATAATAAGATCCAGAGATCGTCTTTTTGCCGCATAAAATTATTGTAACCTTATTCCCCAAGCAGCCATTCTTATTGACAAAACCGTTAGTTGCAGCTTCCTTGCCCGTCACCTTTTTTGTCAATTCTAGTGATTTGTTTTATTGCCTCTTGTGTATATCTAATTACCCCTCTATAATTTTCTTTATGAGTCATTCATTTAAACTTTTCCGCCTTCAGCAAATTAATACTTTGCTGGATAAAGGTCATGCACAATTGAAGGAAATCGATCGCCTGCTGGTTGACGACCACCAGGTGCAAATGTCCCAGCAGCATCTCGATCAGGCGAAAAATTCACGCTATGAGGCTGATAAAAACCTTCGCATGGCAGAGCAGAATGTCAATGAACAACGCCTTAAGATTGAGAGATCCCAAGCCAGTCTATACGGTGGAAAAGTTGTGAATCCAAAGGAACTCCAAGACCTTCAACAAGAATCCGAGGCTCTCAAAAGGTATCTGACGACACTGGAAGACCTGCAGCTTGAAGCGATGCTCGCTTCCGACGAGGCGGAGGCGAACTTTATGGAGACTTCGGATCAGCATTCTGCTGTTTTAACTCAAGATGTCAAACAAAAGGATGAATTAACTGCGAAGAAGGCTGAATTAATTCAGGATCTAGAACGACAAGAGAGTGAACGAGAAGCGGCAGCTGCCAACATCGATTCTCCGTATATGCAGTTGTATGAGGCATTACGCCAGCAAAAGAACGGAATCGCAGTTGCAAGGGTGCTCGATAAAACTTGCGCTGCCTGCGGGTCAACTCTCTCTGCAACCACCTTCAGATCAGCACAGGTGCCCACTAAACTGACCCGCTGTACAACTTGTAGGCGGATTTTATATGTAGGCTGAAGATGTCGAGATTTTTTCAAAACCTGGCCTTTGATCAGATCTCTTTTTGGATCGGATTTTTCGCTGGTGGATTAGGCTTATGGCTGATCAACAAATTATTCCCTGCTCTACCCGGTCTTGTGCGAAATATCCGCACTCGCTCAGGAAAAGCACGCTCAAGCCTGATCTCAGGCAATGCAGAACGACTTCGCCAGGAAACACTCCGTTATGTTCAGGGGATCCATCTGGCAGCACCCTTATTTGCCTTAGATGAGATTTTAGTCGAACCACGAGTTTTGGCTCCCCCACCGCAGGTTCATTCGAATGAAGATACCCCCACTGCAGATATTCTCAACCAGACTATCCCATATCTACCCGATTGGCCTGAACTAGCCGCGCGATATTCAGCCCACACACTTACCCTGCCTGAAGCTCTCAGTGCTGGTGCCAATTTAATTCTTACTGGCGGACCTGGTTCTGGCAAATCAATTGCTCTGGCCCATCTTGTATGCCAGATTGTTAGACGCGAGGATGTCGTTTCTGAGTTTTTGGATTACCTCCCGGTCTACGTCCACGTGGCAGATATGTTCCCAGAAGCTCATATTTCAAATAATCCGCTTGAGCATATACTCAATGCCGTTCACACTTATGCCGACTCAATATCATCCAAGCGGCTCAATAGTTTGCTGCGCCAGACTCTCCAGGCAGAACGGGTTCTGTTATTACTTGATGGTCTTGATGAGGTCCCCCCAGAATTCCATAAGGAGGTGGTGGGTTTTATCAATGCCTTGCTGCAGGAATATCCGCGTGTTCGAATGGTGGTTACCTCCTCTCCAGAGGATTTTTCTGGAATGGTTGAATTGGGACTAGTTCCTGTGGCGATGGCAAACTGGAATGAGCGCCAATATTTATTATTCTTACGCAAATGGTCCCGAAGTTGGTTTCGTCATATACGTCCTGGCATTCAGGAGAAAGTTGAACAGATTGATCCACGCCTATTAAATGCTTGGTTGCTGGCAGAACACCCCGTAATCACACCTTTTGATGCCACTATGAAAGCCTGGGCTGTCTTCGCAGGTGATACGGTTGGCCCAGGTTACGTCGATGCAATTGAATCATATGTTTGGCGCCTCACCAATCATCTCGAAAATTCACGTCCGGGTCTTGAAGATTTTGCATTGCAGATGGTTGCCTCGCTTGAAATTGTTCTTGATCTGAAACGTGCCCGTGGTTGGGAGGCAGAGTTCGAATTGGATCAGTCGAGCACCGGTTCTGAAGTAGATGCTCCACATAAAATACCTTTGAAGCGTAGCAAGAAATCAACCCGAAAACTGCCGGGTGTACTGCCGGATTTGCTAGAGAACGGTTTGTTGGTACAGCGTGTGACAGGACGCCTAGCCTTCTCTCATCCTTTGATAATGGCATACTTAGCCTCAGCTGCTCTGGCGAATGCTCCTATCTCCCATTTTCTCAGCAACCAGCCGGATTGGACCGGAAAATCATCGACAATGCTTTTCCTGGCCACTTCAAGAGTGATATCTCCAGAAGTTTCGGAAATGCTGACCCAAGATGACGATCCTTTACTGCGCAGTCTATTGATGATTGGTCGTTGGTTACGATATGCTCCGCAAACAGCAACTTGGCGGGCGAAAGTTATGCGCTTCCTCGCCGCGGAACTTCAGCGCGAGAATATCGCCCTCGGGTTACGGGCTCGACTGCTATCCGCCTTACTGCAATCCGGAGA
>SDBU01007074.1_pt1 | contig 13031 bp, 9 predicted proteins | sample 2277071 | NCBI WGS metagenome assembly SDBU01 (sample SAMN10397929, study PRJNA504765) | marine sediment metagenome | isolation source: marine sediment core GS08_GC12, 126 cmbsf | place: Arctic Ocean: Gakkel Ridge, Loki's castle | collected 2008 | reverse complement strand
TTTGCGCGCGTGGAATCCCTGGCAGCACGTGTTCCAGCGGGGAGTGGACGCCTTGCACACCATGTCAACATGGCGACACCCGCTGCGGTGTTGAGTGCCGCCCTTTGACGCCGGGATAGGGATGTCCCGGTTCGAGTAGGCCACCAGTCAAGAGAAAGTGAGGGCCGCGAACGGCAAAAAACAACTGAGTGACTGTCACCCGACCCACAGACAGGTCGGTCGGATGTGGCTGCGCGCGTCTGTTCGGCGCCCAACCGAAGGTCAAGAAGGCATTATGTTACGCTTGTTTTGGGACGAGATCGCTGGGCGATCGATCAACTGGTCCTCCCGCGGCGCGGCGGGGCGGACGCGGTGCTCGATCCGAAATCGGGTTCTCCATCTCTAAGGAGATCGGCCACCCGTGCGCCTCGGTAAGTGGTACCTCGCCAAGTCGTGCTTGTAACGCCGATTGTCTTGAGCATGGCGCTTATGAGCATAGCGAACGCGACGACGGCGCCCACCACGTAGGTCAGCGACCACATTCGCCCCACCCTTACCACCGTGTAGATGCGCCAGGAGACGATCTGCTTGAGCAGAATCACCCCGAGCCAGACCCCCCCGGCAAGAGTCCACGGTTCTACGCCGTCATCACCTGCCACCGCCCGCCCAAGCCACGCTGCGGCCAGACTCACCCACGGGGTGATCACCAGGAGAAACACCAGGGAAGCCGAGGTCACCAACCGAGGCAGCGAGCCGAGACAGCCGTAGAAGATCCGACTCCAGCCTCGCCACGCCTCCCCGAAGGTACGGTACATACGCGTCCGGTACAGGTCATCGTTCTCGACGACGCGCAGTTTCAATCCCATCTGCTTGGCGAGGCGGGCCAGTTGGATGTCTTCGTTCACCTCCGCCTTGACGCATTCGTGTCCGCCGATGCGCTCGTAGCAGCTTCGGCTCATCAGCATGAAAGCTCCGTTGGCGTAGGCGGTTTTCTTCGCTGGGTCGTTCACCCGGTGGGGCAAAAACCAGAAGATCAGCACCAACGCACAGACCGGCTGAATGATCCGCTCCCAGGTGGTGCAGGTCTCGAGTACGGGGGTTATAGAGAGGAAGTCCGCCTGGTGGGCGATCGCTTCGCGCATGGCCATGGAGAGCGTCTTGGGCGAGGTCTGCCTGCAGTCCGCGTCAGTAAACAGCAGCCATTGGCCGCGGCTCGCGGATACACCCTCGCGCATGGCGTTGTTCTTGCCGAACCAGCCCTCGCGAAGGGTCTCGACGGTGATCACCCGAAGCTTGCCCCCGGAGTGCTGCTCAAGCCGGGTGAGAATCTCCGGTGTTCCGTCACGGCTGCGATCATCGACGGCTATGACCTCGAAGGCGGGGTAATCCTGCTCCAGCAGGGAGGTAACGCACGCCTCGATATTGTCCTGCTCGTCCTTGGCAGCCACAATTACAGAGATGAACGGGGGATCACCCGGCGGGCTGTCGTATGAGCCCGAGCCGATGATCTCCCGCCGACGCAGGGCCCGGCCGATCATGCACAATCGCACGAACCACACCAGCCCGACGACGCCCCCCAGGACCAGCCATGATGCAAACCAGGGTGACATAGCAGATTGCGGATTGTAGATTGCGGATTGCGGATGACAACTAATGATGACCGCTGACCAACCCGGGCTCTATCGCACGATTGAGCGGACCGCGCCGCTTCTTCCCGTGGCGGCCGGCCTGATCGTCGGCATCGTGCTCGACAGGGTTGCCCCAACAAGTTGGCATATCTACCCGGCCTTGTTTGCGGCGGTCAGCGCGGCCGCACTTGCCCGGCCGATGCGGGTGAAGCTGGGGATGCTCCTCGTCCTGGCGGGGTCAACCTGTGTGGGCGGGATGCTCCACTACCGGGCGACGCGGATCATCCCGAAAGCGAGCATCGAGCGATACGCCACCGACACCGGTAGGATCGCCAGACTCCGCGGCGAGGTGATTTCCGAGCCGCGTATCCTGGACACCGGGGATAATCCGTTCCGGCGGTGGAGCTACCAGAGCGATCGGACGGCGTGCCTGGTCGAGGTGAGCTCGATCGAGGGGGTGGGCGGCGACATTCCCGTCACCGGTAGGGTGCGGGTCACGGTAAGCGAAGCCGTCCTCGACCTGCGCGAGGGCGAGCGGGTGGAACTCTTCGGGCTGCTCTACAAGCTGCAGCCGGTGAGAAACCGCGGCTCGTTCGATTGGGCTACGTTCTACCGGCGGCAGGGAGTCGTGGCAGCTCTGCGGTGCGATCACCAGGAAAACGTGCGCCGGCTCGACCCCACGTCCCCGTGTGGAACCGGTTTCCAACCGGTTGATAACCAGTCCCACACGGGGGCGACGCTACAGCCGGGGGCGACGCTACAGCCTGCGGCTCGCTCGGTTCTTCAAGATGCGATCACGTGGCTACGCGCCAAAGCACGCGGTCTGCTGACTGATGACCTGGCCACGGGGGCGGACGAGGAAGCGAGCCTGCTGGAGGCGATGGTGCTCGGCCACCGTTCCCAACTCGATCGCCACCTCAACGACGTGTTCATCCAAGCGGGATGCATCCACTTCCTGGCGGTGAGCGGCATCCACGTGGTGATCGTCATGTTGTTCGCCCGCCTGACGGTCCGAGTGATGGGCCTCAGGCGTCGAGGGCAAGTGTGGGCGATGATTGCCGCGGTGATCCTCTACATGCTGGTGGTGGAGCCGCGACCGCCTATTCTCCGGGCAAGTGTCATCGGTTTGATCTTCTGCGTTGCGTGCCTCCTGGGCCGAGAACGATCCTGTATGAACTGGATCTCCGCGACGGTCATTGTGCTGGCACTGTTTGATCCGCCGATGGTTTTCGACGTCGGGTATCAGTTGTCCTCTGCGGCGGTTTTGGGTGTCAGCTACTTGGCGCCCGCGCTGCTGGTAGCTGTGGGAGCGGCCCGGCGGCTGTTCGAGCGTGTGATCCTCAAGCAGCCCTTTGCCGAAGAAGATCGGAAACTCATGCGACCGCCGCCCGGGCAGGTTGGGTTCTTGGCGCGCCTTGCACGAGGGGCTAGGCATGGAACACGCCGGTATCTGGCAAGGGGGCTGGCCATCACGTTCGCCGCGTGGCTGGCCGCTCTGCCAGTCGTCGCCACATACTTCAATCGCGTGCATCCCTGGGGGCCGATCAATTCGTTTCTGGTGCTTCCGCTCATGTCGGTTGTGATGGGCCTAGGGTTTGCCAAGCTTCTGATCAGCTTGATCTCGCCGGGGCTCGGCTCTCTTATTACCGTTCCGCTTGTGGCTGTGGACTCGTTCCTGATCCGGTCCGCCGAGTACCTGGCCTCGATGCCGGGGGCGACTCTGCCCGCTGCCCCGCCTCCCTGGTGGCTGGTGGTTTCGTACTACCTCTTTCTCACGCTTTTCGCGCGTTGTTTTGATCCGGGGTTTCGCTACGGGATACACATCTCGACTCGCGGCGAACCGACCCCACCGGTCCAAGACGCACTCCCGGGTGCACGGCGCTGGTTGAAGGTCACCTGCCTGGTGGCGTTTGTCTGGTTGTTCCTCAGCGGGGTGGCATGGTGTTGGCCTGGGGGCAGGTCGGACCGCTTGACCGTCACCTTTCTGGCGGTGGGGCCGGGCTTGGCCACGGTCATCGAACTGCCCGACGGGCGGACGGTCCTATTCGATGCCGGCACGCGCAGCCCCTACGACGTCGGGCGAAGCACGGTGGTGCCATTTCTACGTCATCGGGGCATCTCCAAGGTCGACCGGGCGTACGTCAGCCACGCCAATATCGACCACTTCAGCGGTATGCCCACGATCTTCGAGGAGATCGACACCGGACCTCTGGTGGTCAATCGGTACTTCGACCCGCACAGTGCACCCGGCTCAGCCGGGCGTCACCTGCTCGATCTGCTCGCCGCCCGCGGTCACGCCGTCGAAACGCTTGAGGTCGAATCCCATCCGTGGGAACTGGGTGGAGCCCGTTTCGAGCTGCTCTCCCCCTTCGAACCTTGGAGCGACGCGTTCTCGGAAAACGACGCCTCGACCGTTCTGAGAATCTCCTACGCCGGGCATGCCATCCTGCTGACGGGTGATATCGAATCCCGAGCACAGCAAGCGCTTCTCCGGCGTGGCGGCCTTGGGGCCGATGTTCTGTACCTTCCCCACCACGGAGCGGTAAGACCGACCCTGAAAGCCTTCCTGGAGGCAGTGGATCCCGCGGTTCTGATCCGTTCGAGCCACGAACGCATGGATCAGACCTTCAGCGGATTGCAGGAGATCGCGGGAGCGATCCCGCTGTACAACACTGCCGATCACGGGGCCATCGAAGTGCGTCTGGACCGCGACGGTGTCCACATCTCCACCGCCCTCCCCGGCGGCTAGAGCGTTTTCGGTTGCCGCTGGTGCGAGAATCCTCTGGTGCGAGAACCTCTGGTGCGAGAATCCTTTCTCGCGCCTTCCGAAGCGTCTCGGCCGGGACGCTCCCTCACGGTCGCGTCTCGGTTTGGGCGCTCCCTCGGCACGCTCCCTTGCGGTCGCGTCTCGGTTTGGGCACTCCCTCGCCGCGGCCGCCACGGAAGGTGGACTTCACACAGAAACGTACACTTCTCTGTGGTTTCACGAGCACCGCGGCCGCCAGCTACGACCGTACAAATCAACACAAACGGCCGAAGGTCGAAGGTCAGAGATCACCTCACCCTCGACCTTTGACCTTGGACCTGCGACCTTGACCGTTGCGTACTTGCGGATGCGCCGATATAGTCCTCCATGTGGTGGTTAAAGATTGGCGATTGACGATTGACGATTGAGACCGTCCCCAATCGATAATCGACAATCGACAATCAGGCGGTGGAGCATAGCAGCCATGATTGTGGGAATTCCGAAAGAGACTAAAACTCACGAGTATCGCGTCGCCATGACCCCCGTCGGGGTGGATGAGCTGGTTCGGAGTGGGCATGAGGTTATGGTTGAGAGGGATGCGGGATTGGGTTCCGGCATCCTCAACGACGAGTACACCGACGTCGGGGCTCAGGTCGTTGACACCCCCAAGCAGGTATTCGCCAATGCCCAGATGATCGTCAAAGTCAAAGAGCCGCTGGCTCCGGAGCGGGCGATGATGCGAAAGGGGCAGGTGCTCTTCACCTACTTCCACTTTGCAGCCGATCGCGAGTTGACCGATGGAGTCCTCGAGACCGGTTCGGTGGCGATCGCCTACGAAACCATCGTCGACAAGCATGGCCGGCTGCCGCTGCTGACCCCGATGAGCGAGGTCGCCGGCAAGCTGAGCATCCAGGAAGGTGCGAAGTATCTGGAGAGGCCGATGATGGGTCGGGGCATACTCCTGGGCGGCGTGCCCGGTGTTGAGCCTGGTGAGGTACTCATAATCGGCGGCGGTGTGGTGGGCATCAATGCCGCCATCGTGGCGGCGGGGCTGGGGGCGAACGTCACCATCATGGACGTCGACCTGGACCGGCTTCGCTACCTCGATGAGGTGATGCCCGCCAACGTACACACCCTTTTCAGCGAACGGCACGCCCTGCAGCGGCACATCCGCGTTGCCGACCTGGTCATCGGAGCGGTGCTTATCCCCGGGGCCCGCTGCCCCACTTTGGTGCCGCGGGCATGGCTTGCCACTATGAAGCCCGGGGCGGTCATCGTGGACGTCGGGGTCGATCAGGGGGGGTGCGTTGAGACCATTCGCCCGACCACGCATGAGGATCCGACCTATGTTGTCGACAACGTGGTGCACTACGGCGTAGCCAACATGCCCGGGGCGGTCGGGCGAACGTCGACCCTGGCCCTCACCAATGCCACCCTGCCCTACACCCTGAGGCTGGCGGATCTCGGCTACCAGAGGGCATGCCGGGAAGACCCCGGGTTGGCGGCGGGTGTCAATATCGAGGATGGCAAGGTAACCAACCAGGCCGTAGCGGAGGCGTTCGGGTTGGAGTTTGCGCCCCCATGTGGCAGCGGTTTTTAGCCGGTTGGAAACCGGTTCCACACAAGGGCGACACGAGAATTACGAATCACGAAGCCGATCCGGCTCCTCCTTTCGTAATTCGTAAACCGTAATTCGTAATTGCGAGGTGGGCATTATGAAGAACGTCATCATCGGCGTCCTGGTCATTTGCACTGTTGTGGCCGTGTACATGGCGGCGACCAGCAGGCTGCGCATGTCCAGCATCGGCATCGAAGGCAAACGTGAGAAGATCATCAGGGGCGACCTGACCGTTCCCATCGACGCCACCGGTCAGATCAGGCCGGGGCGCCGGGTGGAGGCCAAAGCCGAAGCCAGCGGAGAGGTGATAGCGATCCATAAACAAGCCGGGGAGCGCGTTCGCGCCGGCGACCTGCTCATACAACTACAACCCGACGACGAAGAGCGGAGCGTCAATCGGGCAAAGCTGGAGCTGGACATAGCCAAAGCTCGGCTCGAGACAGCCAAGATCATCCTCGAGCAGGCCAAGACCGCCGACCGGGCCAGCGCCAGGGCCCAGGTGGATCAGCTCGAGGCATCGCTGGAGTATGCCCGCTTCCGCAAGGAGAAGATCGAGAAGCTCAAGCCGGACCAGCGCAGCGAGGAGGAAGTGCTCCAGCGGGACACCGCCTTCCGTAGCCAGAAAGCCCAGCTTGACGCCGCCCGGGCCGCGCTCGCCAAGGTCGAACACGCCATTTCCCGGGCCCAGCAGGAGGTCCTCCAAGCTGAGGCCGCCTACGAGAGCGCCCGGAACAACCTCGGCGACGCCCAAAAGCGGCTTTCCAAGACCGACATCGTCGCTCCGATCGAGGGCATCGTGGGCGATATCCGTGTGCAGATCGGCGAGGTCATCCAGGGCGGCAAGACCACCTTCACCGGGGGAACTGTGCTCGCGGTCCTGCTCGACGTGGACAAGCTGATCGTTCGAGCGGAAGTCGACGAGTCGGACATCGGGAGAGTCCTGGCCATCGCCCCGCCCTGGGCGAAGCCGGGCAACGACGGCAGCGTACCGGTCCCCGATGACTTCGCCGCCGCGGCTGCCGAGAGGGAACACCTCCCGAAGATTACGGTCGAGTCCTTCCGCGACCAGGAGTTTGCGGGGATCATCGAACGAGTCTACCCCGAGCCGCGGAACGTCAGCGGGGTGGTCACCTACAACGTCGACGTGGTGATCACCAGCGAAAACCGCAGCATGCTGCTATCCGGCATGCGTGCCGACGTCCGCTTCACATCCGATCACGCCGAGAACGTGCTGCTGTGCCCCAACGAGGCGATCCGGGAGGGTCCATCCGGAAAGCTCGGGGTGTACATCCCCAAGAAAGACGCCCTGCCGACTGAGCGGGCGACCGAGTTCGTCGAGTGCAGGCTCGGGCTGGACAACGGGAACTACTCGGAAGTGCTCGAGGGACTGACGGAGGGAACGGAAGTGTACACCAAGCTGCCTGCCAGGACCAGGGACGACAAGGACAAGGATCGGCGAAAGAAGAGGTAAGTTCCCCGCACTCCCCTGCACCTACGGACAGCCCGACCCGATGATCAGAACCTTTCAACTCCGCAAAGAGTACCGCATGGGCGATTCGGTCGTGCACGCCCTGGACGGGGTTGATTTCAAGCTCGAGGCCGGGGAGTTCATCAGCATCACCGGTCCGTCCGGCAGCGGCAAGAGCACGCTCATGCACATCCTGGGCTGTCTGGATCGCCCCTCTTCCGGCGAGTTGGAGTTTAACGGCCAGCGCATCAGCACCTTGAGCGAACGGCAGCTCGCCAGGATACGGAATGAGCACATCGGGTTTGTCTTCCAGACGTTCAATCTGATCAACCGGACCTCGGCCCTGGATAACGTCGTGGTTCCGCTTGTCTATACACGAAAATCGTATTCGAAGTCCACCGCCAGACAGGCCCTCGACCGCGTGGGCCTGGGACACCGCTGTAAACACACTCCGTCGGAGATGTCCGGCGGGGAGTGCCAGCGGGTCGCCATCGCCCGGGCCCTGGTCAACAAGCCCAGTCTGATCCTGGCTGACGAGCCGACCGGCAACCTGGACACCCGTACCGGACGGCAGATCATCCAGCTCTTTCACGAGCTGCACGCGGAGGGGATCGCCATCCTCCTGGTTACCCACGAGCTCGAGGTGGCTGTCCAAGCGGACCGGTTGGTCCAGATGCGCGACGGCAAGATCGTCGAGGACACCGCCGTCACCGAAGTTCGAAGGAAGGAAATCCTGGCCTTAACACGGGACGCGCACGCATTAGCCGCCAGCCGTCAGCCGTCAGCGGTCAGCGCCCAGAATCCTCAACCTGATACGTCCTCGCTGATAACTGATGACTGATGACTGATAACTCCTAACTCATGTTCCACCTGCGAATCATTCTGATGGCCCTGCGTGGGCTTCGCCAGAACCTCTTGCGTTCGATGCTCGCAACGCTCGGGGTGATCATCGGCGTGGGGGCGGTCGTCTCCGCCATGTCCATTCTAGCCGGCGCACAGCGGGACATTCTCGACCGGTTCGAGTCGCTCGGGGCGGACCAGATCATCGTGTTCAACGGCAGCGAACGCCGCCAACACCGCACCACTCAGGTCAATTCGCTCTTGCCCGAGGACGCCGAGTTGATCGAGAGAGATAATCCCGAGCTGGTAACTGCCACCGCCCCCCAGTACGCCGGGGGAGGGCAGATCAAGTATCGCGAGAGAAACCTGGGGGCCAGCGTGCTCGGGACCACCGAAGCCTACGCGACCATCAACAAGTATGAAGTCATCGAGGGGCGATTCATCTCCCGCACGGACGTCCGCGGAAACACCATGCATTGCGTGCTGGGTTTCAAGGTGGCCGACGACCTGTTCGGTGCACTTCCGGCTGTCGATAAGCGAGTCAAGATCAACGGCAAATCCTTCATCGTCGTCGGGGTGATGGAGGAAAAGGGCACGCTGGGTTTCATGGACGTGGACAACCAGGTGATCATTCCCCTCTCCACCGCCATGAAGCGCATGTTCGGCAGGCGCTATTTGACCATGCTCGTCGTTCAGTGCGTCGACGCCTCCAAGCTCCCCGCCTGCATCGAGCGGATCAAACGAACCCTGCGGGCATCCCACCGCATCAGAGCCGGTGACGGCGATGACTTTCAGGTGTTCACCCAGGAACGCATGAAGCAGATGTTCAGCCAATTCGCCCAGATCTTCGCCGTGGTGCTCTACAGCATCGCGGGGATTTCGCTGGTCGTCGGCGGAATCGGCATCATGAATATCATGCTGGTTTCGGTCACCGAGCGTACCCGGGAGATCGGAGTTCGCATCGCCGTGGGTGCCCGGCGGCTCGACATCCTAAAGCAGTTTCTTATCGAAGCCGGCGTTATCAGCCTGCTCGGGGGCGGGCTGGGCGTGGTCTGCGGCTGGGCGATCGCCAACTTCCTCGGTGAGTTCACTCAGGTGCTCGAAACCTACACCCCGCCGGGCAGCATCGCCGTTGCCCTGATCATGGCCATTGCGGTAGGCATCGTCAGCGGCATCTACCCGGCGGTCCGCGCCGCACGCCTCGATCCCGTCCAGGCTTTGCGCTTCGAATAGGCTCTAAATGACCGTGCGCGATTCCGCGCCGCCGATCCGAACCGCGACCGTAAGGGAGCGGGCCGCCGACGTTCACGTCGGCGCCTATTCGCGCACGCTGGTATAGAGCATTCTGCGTCTTTGCGTAGCGGCCGCCCCCCGTGGCGGCCGTAGAAAACCGCTTGTAGTTCCCTTGTAGCTCCGCCACACGAAAGCGACGAGTAACCGTTCACGGGAGAGCGACCGTTCGCTCGTTGGCTTTGTCAATTCCCTGTCCCGTAGGGACTTCGTGATAATAGCCCAGCGTTTTAACGCTGGGAGACCGGACCTCATGACGCCCTATAGCGTTTCCCAGCGTTTAAACGCTGGGCTATTCTCGGCCGTCCCTACCGGGACTACTTGTAGGCACGGGTGAGGGCTTCAGGCCTGCAGTTCGTCTTTCGCGCGGAAGCACACCCCCGTGAACGGTTACCTAAGAAGTAGAACATCCCCTTTTTTGGCCCAGGCGCGTGCGCAGACCGTTGAGCGCCAGCAAAGCAAGGGCGATGGCTGAAGCCCACGCAACGATGGTTGGAGGATCACAGCCGGGGGCGGCTTCGCCGGAGGGCACGACGGACCACGCGTCCACCGCAAACTCAGTGGCGAAGCCGAACGCCAGAGCGACGATCATGATGGTGGCAAGGTAAATGATCAGCCCGCGGCGGCCGACGTCACGCAATACGATGAGCATCGTGGCGACGTTGGTGGCTGGGCCGACCAGAAGAAAGACCAACGCAGCCCCCGGGCCCAAGCCGCTCGCGATAAGGGCGGCCGCTACGGGCGTCGATGACGTGGCACAAACATACAAAGGCAAACCTACTACCAGCATGACCAGCATGGCCGTAAGTCCGCCGCCTGCGTAACGCTCCAAAAAACCCTCCGGTATCAGCGCGGAAACCAGCCCCGCAAGAAGGAAACCCGCAATCAGGTAGGCCGAAAGATCGGCAAACATGTCCACCAGGCCGTAGCGCAGGGCGGCTACAAGTTTGCCGGGGCGGGCGGACTTGCGATCTTCGCCCGAGCACCCGCACGCATCGGGACAGGGCTCGCCCGATGATTGGGGCTGCTCGCCGCCACCCTCGGTAGAGTCCATGCCGGCGCCGAATCGATCCACCAGAAAGCCGGCGGCAAGCGCCGTAACCAGGGCAGCCAACGGTCGGACCACCGTGAGCACCGGTCCCAGCAAGGCGTAGGAGATCGCGATCGAATCCACGCCCGTCTCCGGCGTGCTGACAAGAAAGCTGACAAACGCCCCTCTGGTCGCACCTTGCTTTCTAATCGATGAGGCCACCGGTATGACGCTGCAGGAACACAGCGGCAGGGGTATTCCGATGAGCGACGCCTTGACGATCCCGGTCCAACCCGGCCGGCCGAGGTGATGCGAAATCCGATCGACGGGAATCAGGGCGTGGATCGCCCCTGCAAGAAGGAACCCGCCCAGCAGCCACGGCCCACCCGCAAGGACCAGGGCCCACGTTTGCCCGACCCAGTCTGCAAAAAACGCCGTCATGCTGCCGCTCTCCGAATGGCCCGGGCCCGAGCGAACCCCCGAAGTGGTGGAGTATACCGTGGCAGATGTGATAGAATAGTTGATAGGCGAGATTCGCCGGAGGGTACGATGCGCCGTTGCCGGCCTACCTTCCCTGCGGACAGTTGACCTGCGACGGCGCGGGCAACCTCGGGAGTTCGGGCAAATGGTCATCGAGACGGCCGTTCTCGACAGGCTCATCGGGGACGACTGGTCAGGCGACATACCGCCGCTCTGTATCGCCTGCGGGTATAACCTGACCGGACTGACGGCGAATCGCTGTCCCGAATGCGGACGGAGGTTTAGTCGCGCCGAGTTGAAACGACGGGCGACTGAGCTTCGTTTTCGTCTCATGGAGCTGGAGGGGCTCAACGAGTGGGTCTCGCTGGGGTTCACGGCCTGGATCGGCGGGGCGGTTGTGCGAGTGGCTGGCCTTGTGCTGGGAAGTGTAGACATCGCCTGGCTGGCGTCGCTCTGCCGCCTGGCGGCGTTCCCCTGCGGGTTTGCAGCGGTCTGCCTGGGCCTGAGTGTCTTGCGCGCTCACCGGGTACCGCCCTGGGCCCGGGGAATGCTGGCCGAACAGCCGAAATACCCGCTGGCTGTGGCTACGACCCTACTGGGCGCGTTGCTGGCAGCTAGTGTTTTCGCTCCGTTGTAGACTTACGTGAGGACTGGCGAATAGCGAGCTGAAGTACGAATTACGAATTACAAAGGGACCATCATGCGGAAAAGTGACGTTCGCCTTCCGGCGCTTCGTAATTCGTAACTCGTAATTCTCGCGATTTCCTCGAGGTGCTGTGATGCCTATCTACGTTTATGAGCTCGCCGACGAAGACAGCCCCGAGCGGTTCGAGTTTTTTCAAAAGATGAGCGATCCCCCGTTGACCGAACATCCCGAGACCAGTCAGCCGATACGCCGGGTGGTCACTGCTCCCCACATAGCCACCAAGTACTTTCCTCAGTCGACCAAGAAGATGCTGAGCGACAAGAACCTCGATCGCCTCGGTTTCACAAAGTACGTCAAGAAAGACGGGGGCGGCTATGAGAAGACCGTCGGTCAGGGCCCGGAGAACCTCTCACCGAAAAACTGACAACCGGAAATGGCAAATGGAACACCACAAGGTCGAAACCTAATGTTCCCGCCGTCTCGACGTTTTGACGTTTCGACGTTTACTCCCCCGCTCCGTAGAACGGTTCGGTGTGAAGGCTGGTGCGGGTGCGCACCATGTCCGTGATCCGGTCCACTTCTTGATTCGTCAGAGCGGTGACGTAGTTCTCCGCGGGCGGGCGGGCGATCGTGTAGATCTGTACGTAGTCGATCCTGCCGCCCGCGTAAGTGATTTCGTTGAGCCGATCGACATACGCAAGCAGCTCGGCCTCGTCGGGCGGCTTACCGTGCAAGTGCATGAATATCGATTGAATGACGATCGGCCTGATCTGGGCGGCGGCGATGATGTTGCTGATCACATCCCTCAGCGGAAAGTTCGGGCGGTTGACCTTGCGGAAGTAGGCTTCGGTTCCGGCGTCGAGCTTGGCCCATATGCTGCCGTTGTTTACGTCCAATATGGCCAGCCCCGCCTGAACCTGCGGTCTTCTCAGATAGCACGCATCGGTGATTAGAACGATTCCGGTCTCGCCCAGTCCCGCCTCCCGCTTGATAGCTGCCACGAGCTCGACGCATTCGCGGAATTGCTTGCACGTGGTGGGCTCGCCGTCCCCGGAGAAGGAAATGTCTTTGATCCCGCGCAACCCGGCGGGCACGTCGGCGAAGGCGGGATCATCGAACAGCACCCCGCTCTTGGCATCGTCGATCATACGGGTGAGCTCTTCGCCCACGCGGGCAGGGTCGACCCCTCGAGTACGCGGGTCAGGTGAGCGGTCCACCTGACAATAGACACAGGCGAAGTTGCAGGCCTTGTTCGGGTTCAGGTTGACCCCGATGCTCAGCCCCGCGCTGCGACGGGAGATCACCG
>SDBU01007073.1_pt1 | contig 13034 bp, 12 predicted proteins | sample 2277071 | NCBI WGS metagenome assembly SDBU01 (sample SAMN10397929, study PRJNA504765) | marine sediment metagenome | isolation source: marine sediment core GS08_GC12, 126 cmbsf | place: Arctic Ocean: Gakkel Ridge, Loki's castle | collected 2008 | reverse complement strand
GTCTTTCTGCCGGTGGCTGTGCCGGGGCTGGTGGCGGCGGGCATCTTCACCTTCCTGGTGGCGTGGAACGAGTTCCTGTTTGCCCTGATCCTGGCGTCCCACGAGGATTCTCAGACGGTGATCATCGCCCTTGTCGGGCTGTGGACGCAGCTGCAGCATCGGATCGACGACTATCCGGCTCTATATGTATCCGGCTTGATCGCGTTGTTGCCACCGGTGATCATCGCCTTCGTCTTCCAGCGCTACCTGGTGCAGGGGATGTTGTCCGGTTCCATGAAGGGCTAGCGAGGGAACATCAGCCGTCGCGCAACACGTCAAGTGTCCTCCAATTTTGGGCGGTGTTGGGACAGCACAGTTCTCCTTGAGGGTGGTGGAGGCCTTCGCGGTTCCGTCTGGGTAGAAGTCTAGCAACTGTACTAAGAAGAGGTGCGGCGATGGCGACGGAGGTGGCACGCAGGCGTAGAGCACGAGGCGTGCTGGGAAAGAGGACAGGGCACCTGCTGGGACGAACTATGCTGTACGTCGCAGCGGTAGTGATCGCGCTATGGTCCCTCTTTCCTTTTGTGTACATGGCGAGCATCAGCTTGATGGACACCCGGGATGTGGTAAGCGCGCCTCCTAAATGGTTTCCCTGGCCTCCCAACTTGAAACACTGGGGCAGAGTCCTTTTCGCGACCGAGGCCACTGGAACCAGTTTCGGCCAAGACGATGGTGGCTTCTCCTGGCTTCACCGGCAAGCCAAGATCGTTCCGCCGTCTATAGGGAGGAGCTTCGTCGTGGCCTTGGGCACAACGGTCCTGAACTTGATAATCGGGAGTTTCGCGGCCTACGGCATGGCCCGTTACCCCAACTTCTGGTTCGCGGACGCCACCTTGAACCTCCTGATGATCACCCGCATGTTGCCGGGGCTGGCGTTGTTGATCCCCTTCTTCATCCTGTACCGTGTGACCGGCCTGATGAACACCCTGCATGGGCTGATCATCGCCTACACATCCTTCATTCTGCCGCTGACGGTTTGGATAATGAGGGGCTACTTTGCCAGCATTCCCAAGACGCTGGAGTGGTCGGCACAGGTGGACGGCTGCAACTGGTTCCAGGCGTTCCGGCGGATATTCCTGCCGGTTTCGGCGCCGGGCCTGATAGCGGCGGGCATCTTCACCTTCCTGGTGGCCTGGAACGAGTTCCTGTTCGCCCTGATCCTGGTGCCCAAAGAGGATGTCCAGACCGTCACCTTGACCATATCGTCACTGGTCTTCACCGGGGGCAACGCTCTGCAGGACTATCCAGGCCTGTACGTCGCTGGAGTCATGGCGGTCCTCCCGCCTGTAGTCATCGCGTTGGTCTTCCAGCGCTACTTGGTCCAGGGATTGCTGGCAGGCTCGATGAAGGGCTAGAAGAAGGGACCCCAGCCGTCTTACGTGCGGCTCACAGGTGGGCTGCGGCAAGCGCTTAAGATGCTGGAGCATTCCCTTCCTTGGTCGAGGATGGGAGACCTCTGCTGCACTCACCAGGGATAAAATCTTGCGATCAGTCTGGAGGAGGTGCGGGCAGATGACAGTGGAGACAGCGCGCAGGCGAAGGCCACGGGGCATGAGCAAAGGGGGAAGGCGCGTCCTGGGGAGGGCCCTTCTGTACGTCGCTGTGATCGTTATCGCTTTGTGGTCGCTTTTCCCCTTCCTCTATATGTTGAGCATCAGCCTCAGCGATACTACGGATGTGGTGGCTGCACCGCCAAGGTGGCTCCCGTGGCCTGTAGAATTCAAGCACTGGTATAGAACTCTCTTCGAGACAGAGGGCAGCGGAACCCATTTTGGGTCCCAGGAAGAGGGCATCACGGTTCACCACATCACGTCCAAGCGAGTCGGCCCATCGATTCTGAGGAGCATCGTCGTGGCGTTGGGGACAACGGTTCTCAACTTGGTAATCGGGAGCTTCGCTGGCTATGCCATGGCTCGCTATCCCAAGTTCTGGTTCGTGGACGCCAGCATGAACTTGATGATGATCACCCGCATGTTACCGGGTCTGGCATTGCTGATCCCGTTTTTCATCGTATATCGGGTGACGGGCCTCATGAATACGATGCATGGGCTGATTATCGCCTACACTTCCTTCATCTTGCCGCTCACGGTGTATGTGATGAGGGGCTACTTTGCTAGCATTCCCAAGACGCTGGAGTGGTCGGCACAGGTGGACGGTTGCAACTGGTTCCAGGCGTTCTGGCGGATATTTCTGCCGGTGTCGGCCCCGGGGTTGGTGGCGGCGGCCATCTTCACGTTTCTGGTGTCATGGAACGAGTTCCTATTCGCGTTGATCCTGGTTCCCAGAGCCGACGTGAACACGGTGACTGTGACCCTGGTATCAATGATCAGTGCGGGATCCAACGTTCTGCACGATTACCCGGCCTTGTATGTGGGAGGGGTGATGGCGGTGATACCGCCGGTGTTCATCGCCTTCGTCTTTCAGCGGTACCTGGTCCAGGGATTGCTGGCAGGCTCGATGAAGGGTTAGGCTGAAAGTGCCCTTCAGCCAGCGGTCTTCGCTGGATCCGGGTCGATCTCCGGGTAGGGTGCGCTTCTAGGATCTTTCGTCGGGCTTTTTCCGAGCGTTAGGTGATCAAGGGCACTTTGCCCGAGGAGGTGAGATGGCAACCCAGTCGATACGAGAGCGCCGATCGCGACGTCTGCTCGGGAAGGGGACTCGTCGCATCTTGGGGAAGACGCTCCTCTACATCTTGGTCATCCTGATCGCGGCGTGGTCGTTGTTTCCCATCGCGTACATGGTGAGCATAAGCCTGACGGATACCAAGGATGTGATCAGCAGGCCGCCCAAGTTGATCCCATGGCCTCCCAGGCTCAAGGAGTGGCGGATGGTAGCCTTCCTGTGGGAGGATGCGGCGGACCTTCACCGTGAGGAGGGGGCGGCCGTCTACGGGGCCCGTCTCGTTCCTGCCGCGCTGGTTCGGAGCTTCGTCGTGGCCTTGGGAGCCACCATTCTCAACCTGCTGATCGGGAGCTTTGCGGGCTACTCCATGGCTCGCTATCCCAACTTCTGGTACGTGGATACCACTCTGAATCTCCTGATCATTACTCGTATGCTTCCCGGGCTGGCCCTTCTGATCCCATTCTTCATCCTGTACAGGGCGGCCGGCCTGTTGAACACGCTTCCGGGGCTGATCATCGCTTACACATCCTTCATCCTGCCGCTGACGGTATGGATCATGAGGGGCTATTTCTCCAGCATCCCCAGAAGCCTGGAGTGGTCGGCGCAGGTGGATGGGTGCAATTGGTTTCAGGCCTTCTGGCGGATCTTCCTGCCGGTGGCGGGGCCGGGGCTGGTGGCGGCGGGTATCTTCACCTTCTTGGTGGCGTGGAACGAATTCACATTCGCCCTCATCCTGGTGCCCAAAATCCAGTCGCAGACGGTGACGCTGACCATCGCGGCCCTGAGCTTCCCCTTCGGTGGGCGGGCTTTCGACTACACCGCCATGTTCGTGGCGGGCACGATGGCGATCATTCCGCCGGTGTTCATCGCCTTCGTCTTCCAGCGGTACCTGGTCCAGGGACTGCTGTCGGGCTCTATGAAGGGTTAGCTGAAAAGCAGACCGATCCATCCGCCTAAGCCCGACCTGGCCCGGCGGTGGGTATGTTACGAGGGGATCAGAAAGGGCTTACAGTCAATTCTTCCACGCGGGATGGACGCTGGAGAGCAGCTCGGTTTGGGGGGGAGACACAAGTGGCAACGGAGTCGTTACCAGGGCGCCGATCGCGGCGTCTGCTGAACAAGGGCGCGCGTCACGGGTTAGGGAGGATCTCGCTTTACGCCGTCGTCATCCTGATCGCGATATGGTCGCTGTTTCCCATCTGGTACATGGTGAGCATGAGCTTGATGAACACCAAGGATGTGGTAGACAGGCCGCCCAAGTGGATCCCCTGGCCTCCCGAGTTCAAGGAGTGGCGGATGGTGACCTTCGTGTGGGAGGATGAGTCGAAGCTCCACTACGAGGAGGGGGCAGCTATCCATGCGGCGCGCCGTATTCTGGGGGCCATCGGGCGGAGTTTCATCGTGGCTTTGGGTGCCACCGTTCTCAACTTGATGATCGGCAGCTTCGCCGGCTATGCCATGGCTCGCCACTCCAGCCTGTGGTTCACCAACGCCACCCTCAACCTGATGATGATAACTCGCATGTTGCCCGGACTGGCGCTGGCGATACCGTTCTTCATTTTGTATCGGACGGTGGGCCTGATCAACACGCTTCCTGGGCTGATCATCGCCTACACCTCCTTCATCCTGCCGCTGACGGTGTGGATCATGAGGGGCTACTTCTCCAGCATCCCCAAGAGCATGGAATGGTCGGCGCAGGTGGACGGGTGCAATTGGTTTCAGGCCTTCTGGCGGATCTTCCTGCCGGTGTCGGCGCCGGGCCTGATAGCGGCGGGCATCTTCACCTTTCTGGTGGCGTGGAACGAGTTCCTGTTCGCCCTGATCCTGGTGCAAAAAGCCGATGTGCAGACGGTTACGCTGGCGCTCACAGCTCTGACCTTTCCCGATTCCGGCCGCACTAGGGATTTTACCGCCATATTCGTGGCGGGATCGTTGGCGATCATTCCGCCGGTGTTCATCGCCTTCGTCTTCCAGCGGTATATGGTCCAGGGCTTGCTGTCGGGGGCCACAAAAGGTTAGGGATGGCGGATCAATGTGAGCCTCGGTTGCAGGGGATTACCGAGCTCGGCTAAGTGGAAAGAGATTCCTTCATAGGATGGCGAAGGTGCAGGCAGAGGGCTTCGGACCCTGTCGGTGGGAACCCAGCTTGCGCACGGTGGGCGATTTGGATTCGGGAGGCACGTAAGATGGCGACGGAGGTGGTTCAGAGGGGCGTTCACGACGTTCCTTGGGAAAGAGACAAAGTCGAGTGCTGGGGAAAGTTCTCCTCTATGTGGCGGTCCTTCTGATGGCGATATGGTCTGCGACGCCTTTCCTCTACATGTTCAGCATCAGCTTGATGGATACCAGCGAGGTGGTCAGCGCGCCGCCCAAGTGGTTCCCCTGGCCCCCAAGTTTTCCGAGTGGCGGATGGTCCTGCTGGGAGGGAGCCAGAGGGCGGACTGGTACAGCGAGGGGGGAGAGAAGAAGTCCAGCGAATACGAGGCTTCCAAGGAGGGCGGCGATGTGGCGAAAAGCACCAGCACCCAACGCATTCCAGGGGCTGTGGGGCGGAGCTTCATCGTGGCCCTGGGGACGACTTTTCTCAACCTGTTGATCGGGAGCTACGCGGGCTACGCCATGGCTCGGTACCAGCACTTCTGGTTCACGGATGCCAGCCTGAACCTATTGATGATAACGCGGATGTTGCTGGGATTGGCGCTGCTCATCCCGTTTTTCATGGTATATAGAGTGATGGGCCTGTTGAATACGCTACCCGGGTTGATCATCGCCTACACCTCTTTCATCCTGCCGCTGACGGTGTGGGTGATGCGGGGCTATTTCACCTCGGTGCCCAAGAGCCTGGAGTGGTCGGCGCAGGTGGATGGGTGTAATTGGTTCCAGGTATTCTGGCGGATCTTCCTGCCGGTGTCCGCGCCGGGCCTCATCGCGGCGGCTATCTTCACCTTCTTGGTACCTTGGAACGAGTTTCTGTTCGCTCTGATTCTGGTGCCCAGGGCGGATGTTCAGACGGCTCCTCTGGCCATCGCTGGCCTGATCACGCCCGGCGCCAACGTCCGCATGACTATACGGCCTTGTATGTGGCGGGCACGATGGCGGTATTGCCCCCGGTGTTCATCGCCTTCGTCTTCCAGCGCTATTTGATCCAAGGGATGTTGGCCGGGGGTACGAAGGGCTAGTAAGAGAGCCGCGGGGACTCCCGGATCTCGCCGCCAAGGTTCTGTCGTATAAGCCGGCACCAGAGGTGCCGGCTGGTTTTGCCTTTCGGTTTGAGGTAAAATTGTCTGTTAAGACCGTGTTGCTTTCCTGAGATGGGGTCTTCCCCAGCGAGAATTCCCTGATGGCTGTCTAGTCAGGTCGATCTCAGAGGCGGCATCCACGGGATGTTCCTTAGGATGTAGGGGAGGGAGTTGGGTTGTATGTCTGACGGGAAGGAAAAAGCTAAGAAGATCACCCATGTGATTTACGGGCAGGATGCTAAATTGGAATTGATTCAGGGGATGCGCCCGTGGGCTCGGGCCGCGGCGTCCACGCTGGGGCCCCGAGGTAGCCTGGTTTGCGTGCAGGATCGCCACAGCAGAGGCGTTCCCATTGTGACCCAGGAAGCTATGGCCTTGATCAAACACGCCGACGTTCCCGAGTGCCACATCGGCACGGGCGCCCAATTGCTCAAGGAGGCTATGACTCGCCTGGACCGCGACAGGGGCGATGGTGTGGCCACGATGAGCGCCATTCTTCTGGCGATGTTGGATGAGATCCTGCGCTACTCGGCTACCAACGCGAACCCCATGATCATCCGAGCCGAGTTGGATAGAGGCCTGCGTCGGGTCGTATCGGCCCTTGACGCGCAGGCCGTGCCGGTTGAGGATCCCCAAACCGTGACGCGGGTGGCGATTACCGCTTCGGGCAATGAGCGCATCGGCCAGGTGGTTGGAAATGCGCTGGAGACGGTGGGTCCGGAAGGTGCGGTGCTGGTGGAGGAACTTGAGGGCGCGGGCATCGCGGTGGAGTACATTGAGGGAGTTCATTACAAAGGAGGCTATCTTTCCCTTAACTTCGTGAACGAGCTTTCCCAGCAGAAAGCGGTGGCGGAGCGGCCGTACCTGTTGGTCACCGATCAGAAGATCTCGGATATTGACGACTTGATGCCCGCTTTGGAGGCGGTGAGTCGGGCTGGGGGAAAAGCCTTGGTGGTCATCGCTGCCGGTGTTACGGGAGATGCGCTGAGTCTGTTGCTGGCCAACGACCAGCGGGGTGAGATCCGTTGCATAGCGGGGAAGGCGCCATCGTTCCAGCAGCGACGTCGGGAGGAGCTGGAGGATATCGCCATCCTCACGGGAGGCTATGCCTTTCTGGATCGAAGCCTGGGAAGGCTCTCATCGGTGAGGCTGGAGGATCTGGGGCGGGCGAAGAAGGTGGAAATAGGCCAGAAATGGACCAGCATCATCGGTGGGGGTGGATCGACCGACGCGATCTTGGATCGAATCAAGCAACTGGAGAGGGCGATCGAGACCGCGGTCCACGAGTTCGACAAGGATAAATACCGGGAACGTATCGGACGGCTGCGTGGTGGGATCGCTGTCATCAGGGTGGATAAGCCAGCTAGGGGGCGGGATCGTCTGGAGATTAAACGCCGTGTTCAGGATGCCATGGCGGCTGCCAAGGCGGCTCGGGATGAGGGGATCGTTCCTGGAGGCGCGGTGGCGTTGCTGAGAGCGGCGGATGCCCTGAGCGGGATCGCACCCGAGAGCGTCGAGGAGACGATGGCCATTAACATCCTTCGACGAGGATTGGAAGCCCCTATTCTTCGGTTGGCTGCCAGCGGAGGAAGGGATCCACGCACCATCCTGAATCACATGAATAAACGGCAACAAGCCTGCGGGGATGGCGTGTGCATAGGTTACGATGTGTTGAGCGATGATTTTGTAGATGTTTGGCAGGTGGGCATAGTGGATCCGTTGCCGGTGGTTCGCGGCGCCCTGACCACCGCGGGCAGCGTGGCTTCTCTCACGTTGACCACCGGGGCTGTTTTGGCCGATGTGACGCCTCCGGAGCCCGAGGAGCCTCGTCCTACGACTTCACCCGCGTTACGGACGCCCGGGATGCAGCGGTACCGGGCCGAACAGAGGGAGAGGATTCGACAGTCTCGCGAGAGCTGGGAGGAGCGAAAGGTCTATGGGCCTGCCGGTCAACCTCGCCGTTCCAAGGGGATCCCAGAAAAGCCGAAGGGGCGGCCGAGAACGCCTCCGCCTTGGGATGAGGTCGCCAAGAGAATAGTCGAGAAGTGAGTTATTCCTCTACACGACTGAGAGACAGGTTTCGGGGCCCATCGCTGTGGCTGCTCTTGATAGCGTTGGCCCTTGTCGTGGCAGGCTTGGGACAGGCCTTTGAGTGGCTGGGGAGAGCTGCCCATGTTTCGGAGCTGACCGAGGCGGACTTCACCGCCGCACGACACGCGATGGTGGCGGATCTCCGGGGGCGAGGCCTGGCAAGTGAGGATGTGCTCCAGGCGATGGACGAAGTCCCGCGACACGAGTTCGTGTCCGCACGATACCTCAGCGAAGCCTACGAGGATCATCCCATTCCCGTTGGTGAAGGCCAAGAGATGCTGCAACCTTACACCGTCGCCCTGCAAGTACAGTTGGGGCAGCAAATTTCCCAGCCTTATGTGGTGGCTCTCATGACCGAGTTGTTGGACCTGAAGCCGGGAGACAAAGTGCTGGAGATCGGCACTGGGACGGGATATCACGCTGCGGTCTTGGCCGAGATCACCGATTCGGTATACACCATCGAAATCAATCCGCTGCTGGGCGATCCGGCACTCGAGCGGTTGGAGCGGATGGGCTACGGGCGGATACACACTCGGATCGGAGATGGCTATTATGGGTGGCCGGGTGAAGAGCCCTTCGACGCTATCGTGGTCACAACGGCCCCCGATCACGTTCCTCAGCCTCTCATCGCGCAGCTCAGGGATGGGGGGGGGTTAGTGATCCCGGTGGGACCTCCAGGCGATTATCAGACGCTGTGGCGGATTGAGAAGCGAGGGGATCAGCTTATCACCAAGAATGCGGGACCGATACTGACTATCCCTATGACGCGATGAGCTACCTTGGAGGAGCTAGATGAGCAAGTCCGACCTTTCTGGATTCTCGTTGGAAGGGAAAGTGGCTCTGGTGACAGGGGCCAGCCAGGGCATCGGCAAAAGGCTTGCCCTGGGACTGGCTGCGGCCGGGGCACGCGTGGCGTTGGCCAGCCGGAACGTCGATAAGCTGGAGAAGGTGGCTGAGGAAATTCAGGCGGCGGGCGGCGAAGGGCTGGTCCAGCACCTGGATGTGAGAGATGCGGAGAGCGCACATAGGGCTACCATTGCCGTTCTGGACGAGTGGGATCGACTGGATGTGTTGGTAAACAACGCTGGCATCGTCATGGTGGGGGATTCGGTCGATTTCACCGAAGAGGATTGGGATGCGGTGATGGATACCAATCTCAAGGGAGCCTTCTTCTGTTGTCAGGAGGCCGCCCGATTCATGATTCCCAGGGGGAAGGGGAAGATCGTCAACGTCACCTCGGTCCTGGGGTTCGTGGCGACCGATGCTGCCGCCGCCTATTGTGTTAGCAAGGGGGGAATGATCCAGTTGACGCGGGCGCTGGCGTTGGAATGGGCGAAACACGGAATCAACGTGAACGCGGTGGCTCCCTATGTAACCCGCTCCCCCATGACGGAGAGCTTGTTGAACGACCCGAAGGTGCTGAGTGATCGAGTGGCGAAGATCCCTCTCGGCCGGGTGGGAGAGCCGCAGGACCTGGTGGGTGCGGTCACATTCCTGTCCAGCGAGGCCTCCGATTTCGTCACTGGCCAGGTTCTGGTGGTCGATGGTGGATACACTATCGCCTGACACGAGGCTGGCGATCATAGCTGGGTGCGTTCCTTGACCGGTCGGTCGATTCATCTGGGAAAGCGAGGGCGACCATGGGAAGGCAGGCTGGAGCAAGGGTCTCTCGACCGGAGTTGCGAGAACGAGTGGATGCTGTTCCGAGCGTCTCGCTGGGCTACTATCCCACGCCTCTGGATGATGCACCTCGGCTGAGCGCCGAGTTAGGCGGACCCCGCATCCTCATCAAGCGCGAGGATGCATCGGGACTCGCTCTGGGGGGCAACAAAACCCGCATGATGGAGTTCTATATGGCCGACGCTTTGAGCCGAGGCAGCGACTCGACGGTGATCGGCCTGAGGGCTCAGTCCAACTTCGTCCGGCAGGCTGTGGCGGCTGCCCGCAAGGTTGGCCTGGAGCCTTTCGTGATCTTGGGGGGCATTCAGGATGTCTATCAGGGCAATGTGCTGCTGGACGATCTCTTGGGAGCCAACATCCGCAACGTTGAGACGACCGATCTGCCCACCCTCTACGCTATGGCCGACGAGCTGGGGGAGGAGCTCGTCTCGCAGGGCAGACGACCTTATATGCTAAACAACTACTTCAGAGCCCTTCCTCTGGAAGCGGTGGGTTTCGTGGACTGCGCTCTGGAACTCTGGGATCAGATGGATGCGCTCGATATTCGAGCTGACTGCATCTGGATGAGTTCGGCTAAGGGCACCCAAGCAGGATTGATCCTGGGGACCCGGTGCCTGGGGCTCGATTGTCGAATAGTGGCCACGAACTACTTCGACCACAAGACCTCCTGGGAAATCCAACGAGTGGTGGCGGAAGAGGTCAATTCGGCGGCCGAGTTCCTGAAACTGGATGTACGAGTATCGCCTGAGGAGATTACCTCTTTGAGCGAATACATTGGGGAGAGCTATTGGACGGTTACCACTGAGGCGGTGGAGGCCATTCGGCTGGTGGGGCGCACAGAGGGGCTGCTTCTCGATCCCATGTACACTGGCAAGGCTATGGCGGGCCTTATCGATCACATCCGCAAGGGGAAATTCGGGTCGGGAGAAACGGTGGTATTCATCCACACAGGCGGGCATCCGGCACTTTTCTCCCACAATCTGGCACTCACGAGATGAGCTCTCGGATCGTGCTTGGCTGCTATCAACTTTTTCCATGGAGGCGGGATGATGCGCAGGATGATCGACCTCACTCTTTCTATGCATGAGGGAATGCTGACGGTCCCTCGAGATTGGCACGCTCGGATGGAAGTGACGATACTGGGCCGTCACGAGGTGGAGGGGCGCTATACGTGTCGGGTCAGCTTTGGCACTCACACCGGGACGCACATGGACTCTCCTCTCCACTTCATCAAGGGAGCACAGTCCATCGATGAGGTTCCCTTAGAGACCGTGATCGGCAGGGCGAAGGTGATCGATATGAGCCACAAGGGGGCTCTGGGAGTCATAGACATGGAAGACTTGGAGCGCTGTGGAGTCTCCATAGGGGAGGGCGATCGCCTGATCTTTCGGACCGACTGGTATGATCGGTGGATGACCCCGGATTTCTTCAAGAAGCATCCTTGCTTCAGCGAGGCCGCCTGTCACTGGATGGTGGATCACGGTGTGAAGTTGGTGGCGATAGATGTCCCCTCGGTGGACGATGCCACGGTGGGTGCGGTGTTGGGGGAGGTCCAGCCCTGTCACTATATCCTGATGGAGGGCGGGGTCATCATCATTGAGAATATCACCAACTTGCGGGAGATCACTAAGCCGGAGGTGGAGTTCATCGCTCTGCCGTTGCCCTTGAAGGGTCTGGAGGCTTGCCCCGTTCGAATGGTGGCTATCGAGGAAGGGTGATGCCCAGCCAGCGGCGAGGCAATCGAGCCCCAGGGCACCGCTCGGCGGGGGGGAGAAAGCGTGTTGGCGTGAAGATCCGATACGTTTCGGAAGGAGGGATCGTCTATGTCGCAGAAAACCAGTGAGGCGTATGGCACGGTAGCGGGGGCGTTGGATCGGATGCCCGACTACTTGTGGCTCGATGGAGAGATCGTGCTTTGGGATTCGGCCATGGTCCATGTGACCGAGATCGGATGGGCGGCTGTCTCATCGGTATACGAAGGGGTGAAAGCCTATTGGAACACTGAGGAGGAGCAACTCTACGGCATTCTCTTCGAATGTCACGCTCGTCGGCTGCTCCAGTCCATGAAGATAGTTCGCATGAGCTCGCGCTGGCCGGTGGAGGAGCTGATCGAAGCCATGCAGGAGGTTTTACGGGCCAACGACGCGCGACAGGATACCTATATCCTGCCTTTCGCCTATTGGGGCGGCGGCGGCCTGAACAGAGCCTACAGCATCGCCGAGTACGATCGGCCCACCTCTCTTCTGATCGCAGCTTGGCCCTTCACATCTCACTTGCGGACCGGAAAAGCCATCAGCGCCTGCGTTAGCTCCTGGACACGCCTTTCCGACAATAGTATGCCGCCTCGGGCCAAATGTACATCCAATTACCAGAACTCCAGATTGGCCTCCACGGAGGCGAGGCTGGATGGCTACGATTCGGCGATCATATTGAACGATCGTGGGAAGGTGACCGAGGGACCCGGCGCCTGCCTGTACATGATAAGGGATGGGGTGGCGATCGCTCCTTCCGTCACGAGCGGCATCTTGGAGAGCATAACTCGCTCCACCCTGGCCCATTTGTTCTGCGAGGAGATGGGGGTTCGGGTGGTGGAGAGGGAAGTGGACCGGACGGAACTCTACATCGCCGATGAGGTCTTCTTCTGCGGAACCGGGGCTGAGATAACACCCGTCACTTCGGTAGATCATATGCCCGTCGGTGATGGCCAAATCGGCCCCATAACGGCGGATATCGATCGATTGTATCACGATCTGGTGAGGGGCATCGACAAGCGATACACCGAGTGGCGGACCCCCATTTGGCCGAGATCCTCGTAGCTATCGGATCCGTGATCCGCGCTCATTCTGACGTCGAGGGGAACCGATGGCTCGATCCACAAGCTCGTCCATGCGGGGAGACCCCATCCGCTTCGAGGTGATCCGAAGCGGGCTGGTGGCTGCTTCCGAGGAGATGGGGGCCGCGCTCCAACGCTCCGCCTACTCCACCAACATCAAGACACGGGCGGATTTTTCCTGCGCCCTTCTGGATTCGAAACGGAGGGTAGTGGCTCAATCCTATCTGCAGCCTACGCTCTTAGGTGCCTTAGCTCACGTGGTACCCAGGGCGATCGAGGAATACGGGCCGGAAAACCTGTGCCCTGGGGACGGGATCCTGATCAACGATCCTCACCGGGGATCGGTCCACCTCAACGACGTCGCACTGATTTCTCCCATCTTTCACGACGACGAGATAGTGGGATATGCCGCCAACATCGCCCATCATGTGGACGTGGGAGGAGGTTCCCCGGGGAGCATGGGGGTCTTCGAGGAGATCTACCAGGAGGGCCTAGTGGTTCCCCCGGTCAAGTTCGTGAAGGGGGGGGAG
>SDBU01007072.1_pt1 | contig 13034 bp, 10 predicted proteins | sample 2277071 | NCBI WGS metagenome assembly SDBU01 (sample SAMN10397929, study PRJNA504765) | marine sediment metagenome | isolation source: marine sediment core GS08_GC12, 126 cmbsf | place: Arctic Ocean: Gakkel Ridge, Loki's castle | collected 2008 | reverse complement strand
ATCCGTTACTCTTGGTGATATTTGCCGCTCGAACTTGTACTTGCTGGCGGCGCTGATCGCGCCTCCTATCACTCCCCGCGATCCGTGCCGGCGGCGAGTGATTCGGTAGGCGACCCTCAGGGCGCCGTCGTTGCACTCCCCGCTGGTCCGCCAACACCGCTTCGAGATAAGATAGAGCAACGTGTAACAGTTTTCGTGTATTCTGTGTAACGGTTTACAAGCGCGTTTACGCCTAGCGTTCCGTGTAACCAAAAGTGCTGGAAACGGACAGGCGGCGGTTATACACTCAGCGTGAGACTGTTACACAGGGGGGTTGACAAGTGTTACACAATCATGCTAGAGTGTTACACAGATGGTAGAGAACGTATAACAAAGGGGGAGAGCACGATGGAAAAGCCGACAAAGCCGACAGTCTACAGGGGGGTTCGCCTGCCCGTAGACCTGGATGCGCAGCTAACCGCCTACGCTGAGAAGTTCAATCAGACCCGGACGGCGTTGGTGATCGAGGCAATCGCAACGCTGCTTGTCACGTTCAAGCGCCAGGGACGGTAGCGCGATGTGGTGGAGGAAGGAACGAAACGACTACATCGACAGCGCCATGCGCTTCGACCTCACACCCGAGCAGAGAGACGTGTACCACTGCCTCCGGTGTCTCGCCGGGAGTGATATGGGGCGCTACGGACACATCGAGCGAAACGAAATGACCCCACTCACGCCGGCGGAATTGGAGAGCCGTATGGGGATCGCCGCCGACGTGATAGAGTCAGCAATCAGCGTTATGGTAGCATACAAGGTACTGGGGGAGACTCAGTCGGGGCATTGGTATTTCACGGACTGGCTTGGTGAACAGGGAGTACCATTGAAGTACAAGAAGCGCCGACCGCTGACGCCCGATGAGCAGGAACTGAAAGAGAGAACGACGTTTACCACACTCGCAACAGACCACCCTGATTGGCTGAATCCAATCGTAGACAAGCGGGTGGCAAAGGCGATGGAGGCAAGCCATGAGTAGCAGACGGTTTGAGGAATGGGGTACGTTCGAGTGCGTCTGCCCGGTCTGTGGTAGCCTGTTCGACAGGGCGCAACCCGTCACCTACGGGACCGCCTCGGATGCACACCGGCAAGGGGACAAGCTGATTGAGTATTGCGATGCCTGCTTGACCGACCTGGACGACTACGAGACAGTGTGTCCGGTCTGTGTGAAAGAGAGGGTGCGACCGCTTCCAGTCCTATTCGCCAGCCGTCCTACGGCGTGGAAGATCGACGGCAAGCTGGCGGTTATCTGTCCCGGTTGCGAAATGCTCGGACGGCACAACATTGTACTGGACGACGACCCCCCTGCCGGTGAAACACCGGGGGACAGAGCAAAGCGGCTGATCGCCAGGTCGCTAGAGAACAGGGGCACCCCCCGGAAGTTTGCACCGCGAGGGGGGAAGTAGGACAATGGCTACAGCAGCGAACTACGAGACCCGCTGCCCGATCTGCCCGAGCAGGCGAATCAAGTACCTGCCGGTAGACCTGGCAGAGGCGGCGACAACGCTGCGGATCAACGGCAAGGTGGCCGTGGTATGCACAGGCTGTAGAGGGACACCAGTAGGGAAGCGATACCGGCATATCGGCGGGGTCGTGCAGGAGCCGCTAGGCACGTACAGGCACGTTAGTCCTATCTCCGCAGGTAAGGGGGATAGGACGTGAATTGGGGCATTGTGGGTACAGGGCGTTAGGTGCGCCCTAAACGCGCCCTACGGGGCAGTAGAAAGGGGGACACGAACATGACCATGCTGGAAGAGAGACTATGGTTATCAATCAAGGAAACGGTCGCCATATACGGGCGGTCGGTCGCCTACTGGCGAGCACTGGCAAAGGATCACAGTGTCAAGGCGATGCTCGGGGCACGTATCAGCATCGAGAGGGCATCCATTGTCGAGTGGCTGGACCTAGAGGCGGCGACAGCCGGCATACTCTTGCGGGCCGACGCTATCATTATCCGCAGAATGTGGGAAGGCTGTACCGATACCGAGCGATACTTCGAGACTGTCGTGACGATGGTATCGGTATTCGGCAAAGATGTTGTTCCCGTTGCCGAGCAAGTGGCCGGGGTAAGCGAACTGGAGCGACACCGGGCGACCGTCGAGGCGATGGGCAAGCTGATGTTCGCTGACCCGAGCCTGATGAAGAAGTGGGGTGACTATATCGAGTTGCACCCGGACTACTTCGCCTTTGACGAGCGGGATCTGACACGTCGGGGCACCGGCTGACTTGACAGGCCAGCAACCCACCGTCTATAGTGGGCCTGCGTAGGAGTGCCCCTTCTGCCAACAAGAGACCCCCCGGCTGGACACCGGGGGGTTTCGGCGTTCTAGGGGGAGGTAAGTTCTTGCAAGGGCAAAAAACTAGCTGGTTGCAAAGAGTTATCGGGGGGTGTTACTTGACAGACCCTCGATCCCGGTGTTACTCTGTCTGTAGGTATGCTTGTATGTGGGGTGACGAAATGGAAACAGTATTGAGGTGCCCACAGTGTAGGTCAAAGAAGCTGACAAAGGCCGGCAAGGTCTGGTCTGGAGGCAAGAAAATACAGCGACACCAATGCGGCAACTGCGGGCGCACGACCACGCAGCCGAAGGTATCTAAGGAGAGCAAGTAGCCATGAGAGTGTGGACTAGGAAGGAGAGGATAGTCACTGTCCTGTCGCGGGTTATGGGGTGGATTGCCTTTGCCCTGGCGCTTATAGCGTGGCTGGCGCTGGTGGTTCTCTGGACCGAACCCAGTGTCGGCTTCCGTCCGATAGTCCTGATCTACGCAGTCCTGTTTTCCGGCATAACCGGTCTGGCCTTCCGACAACCCCTGCGGGCTTTGGTGATTCGACACCGGCCGCGTCCCTGGGTACTACGTCTGTTTGGGAGAGGGAAAGCAGAGTGAAGATAGCGCGAAAGGCAATCGGGACACTCGCCGCCGTACTGTTGCTGGCTATGACCGTGCTGTTTCCCGTGCAACCGGATACCGCCCTGGCCGTGCCCCCCGAGGGGGTTCCGCATAAGGCCAAGGAAGTGCTCCCCCCTGGATGGGAGCGAGTCAGCCAGTTCGCTACACAGCGCCGGATCGAAAACAACAGGGGTGGACAGAGCAAGAGAGGCGACCCTGCTACCTACGAGATAAGCATAAGCAGCCTGCCGGCCACGCTACCGGACAATGAGACGGTGATTGACACTCAATGGTACTGGCAGTCTGACAACAGCGGGCGACGTTGGTATCAGAGTGGCGTCAACCTGTTCACCGCCAGGGTATACAATGGCAGGGTGTCGGTAGAGGATGGGAATGGTCACCTGTCTGTTTGGACCAGCCGTGTCGTTCTCGGTGGTAAGTCCTACAGCAACGGGTCGCCTACTGTTGTCGATGACCCCTTCAACCCCAACTACACGGATAACACGCTGGCGTGGGAGTACGGCAGTTATGCTACCGGCAGTTCAACCCAAGCCACCGTCACCCGCTACCTGCGAACTATCGAGGGGCTTATACAGGAGTTGTGGTTTATCCCCGAACAGCCGGACTCTGGCCTGCGGATTACAATAGATCGTAGCGTAGAGGACCAGTTCCAGGGCGATGTTGAGTGGATCGTGGCATGGGACAGTGAGGGGCTGGCAGTCCCCATCTGGGTAACCCCGGAAGGTACGTTTGTCATTACCGAAGCTGACCTGGATGGACTTACCTACCCTATCTGGATCGACCCCACCATTGACCTGTCAACATCTGCCAGCGACGGCTTCATGTACCTGATAGATGATGCCTACGCCACGGCCCGGACTTCCGCAGCGGCAGAGACGGCTTCGACCACCTCCCCGTATATCAATGTCGGGCAGCGGTACAGCGTTCTCTTTGAGGACTACTACGTTGCCAGGGTTGCCCTGTACTTTGACACATCGGGAGTACCCGACGACGCTACCATTAGTTCGGCAGCGTTGTACCTCGCCGGAAGTGCATCGTCTGATCAAAGCGACACCGAGTTTTGGATACAGGTTCAGAGTGGTATGCCGGTCTACCCCCACGATCCGCTTGTGGTCAACGACTTCAACTACACCTACTACACGGGCAACGGTGGGGTGCTCTCTACAGTGGGCTGGCTGCATAGCAGCTACAACACGCTCGTACTCAATGCTACGGGCATTAGCTGGATAAACCTGACGGGCGACACCAAGTTCCTGCTCCGCTCAAGCCGAGAGATAGCAGGGACTACCCCGACCGGTGGCGAATACGTCGGCATACGGAGCTACGAATACGGCACCGGCTACGAGCCGCTGCTGCGGGTGGTCTACTCCACGCCGGTCGTGACCCCCACGGTCACCGCAGGGGAAACGTCGAACATTACGGAGACACGGGCAACCCTGCTGGCTACCGTGACCGATGATGGTGGCGAAAGTTCCAGTACCCGCTTCCAGTACGATGTGTCTCCCGCCTATGGGTACGCGACTAGCTGGCAACCCGGATACGGAACTGGTGACGGATTCGCGGTGACTATTGTGGGTCTGTCCCCTGGAACGCTCCACTACCAACGAGGGCAGGCAACCAACTCCGCAGGGACAGGAACGGGCAGCGGTGCTACCTTCCTGACGCTTCCCTACTACCCCTACAGTTTCGTGGTGACTCCAGGGGACACGGAAGTTGATTTGACCTGGGCAAAGGGCGCCGGTTCGCAAAAGACGATGATACGGAGGGCGACCACAGGCTACCCCGCTACTCCGTCCGATGGTACACAGGTCTATTTCGATACGGGAACGAGCGAGACTGACGGAGGCTTGGCGAACGGGACACCGTACTTCTACTCCGCTTGGGGATATGTCACCAGTGGCGGTCTGGAGCAGTACTCGACTACTCGCATCACTTGGTCGGCTACTCCACAGGCGCCTGCCCTGGCAACGGTTGTCACCAATGTCGCCACATCGGTCGGGGTAGCGGGCGCTAACCTGAACCTGTCCCTGACCGACCTGGGCGGCTACGGCTCAGTTGATATCTCTTTCGAGTACGGGGAGACAGAAGCCTACGGGGACACTACTGTTCCGGTCACTGCCACGTCACTCGGGACGCTATCTACGGCGATAGCGGGTCTTGACGCCGCTACCCTTTACCACTTTAGGGCGAGAGCAGAGAACCCGACCGGCTGGTCCTACGGGGCTGACCGGACGTTCACCACCGGGGCGCTTGGCGCTCCTGCTATGGTTACCAATGCAGCGACGGTGGTGCAGCTGGCATCGGCACAACTCAATGGCACGGTGACCGACGATGGGGGCGATCCCCCCGTTACGGTCTGGTTAGAGTGGGGTCTGACCACCGCCTACGGTACGAGCACACCGTCAGTAGGTGGATTAGGCGATGGTTCCACCTTCTACTACGGTCTGAGCGGCCTTGACCCCGACACAGAGTACCACTTCCGGGCTGTAGGCGAGAACGGTCAGGGCATATCCTACGGTCTTGACGACACGTTCACTACCGACGCACCCGCCACACCCACGACCGAGACGCTTGCCGCTACTGGGATCGGCTCCCACCAGGCAACGCTACGTGGTCAAGTCCTCACCGATGGGGGTGTCGAGGTAGAGGTCGGGTTTGAGTACGGTCTTACCGGTGGGTATGGCACCGACACGGCTTGGGTCGGGGGATACCGCTCTGGACAGACGTTCACGGCCCTGATAACCGGTCTGGACATTGACACAGAGTACCACTTCCGGGCAGTTGCCCGGAACGCCACGGGGACCGGAACCGGGGACGACGATACCTTGACAACGGTGTTTACCGCGCCGACCAACTTTGCGGCTAATGCCCAGTCCTACAACACCATCAATCTGTCTTGGGAGCAGCAGGGCGATCAGACATATATTCGCTACTCCACGGACGGCTACCCTGTTGACCGAGCAGACGGTACCCTGGCGTACCTCGGTGTTGGCGGTTCGATGTCCCTCTCGGGTCTGTCTGCCGGAACCACTCACTACTTCAAGGCGTGGTCGTGGGCGGAAGGGGACGTGTGGGCAGCTACCACAGCAACGGCGGTGTCTACTACCTTTGCCGCTACCGTGGTAGGGGCTGACGAGCCAGAGGCTCAGGACGTAGCTGGGGAACTGGCGGAACCGACCAACTGGTTCACAGAGCCGAACCAGGAGAGGCTAGAGGGCTTGCCCCTGTATACCGAGATCACAGTTATTGCCGACAGTTACGGGATCCCCTACGGGACGTTCTTTTTCCTGATCGGCATAGTGTTGGTGGTTGTGGCGGGAATACTGGGATATCTGGTGTCAAAGAGCGCGGTCGTAGCGATAATCCTCGGAGTAGCGGCTACAGTGGCGTGTACTGCCTTCGGTTTGCTGCCCGGTTACATGGTGTTTATGTACCTCGCCCTGAGTGGGGGGATATCCTACCTGATGGCGAGAAGGGGGTCGATATAATGCCTGTCAAGTGGATTGTATTCGTATTGTCGCTGTGGATAGTGCTGGGGGTTCTGGGTGGTATCGTGGAACAGTCGTTCTTTACCGCAGGGCGAGACTCGGGTCAAGGTACTCTCAACACCCTTATGAGCTTTAGGATATTCACATCTCTCACGGGGTCGGGGTGGATTCCCATTCCCATCCCTAACCTAGAGTGGTTCAACGCACTCAAGACCGTAGCGACGTTTGACTTCGTGTTCTTCCAGAATCCGGCAGGGCAGATAATCCGCTGGATAATGTTTCTCCCCCTCGGGATAGCGATGGGGATTTCCTTCGTACTCGCCTTGGTAAGAGGCACCGGAAGCACCTAGAGGGAGTTGACAATGAGACGACTACTCGGTAAGAGGTTCACGGAAAAGCTGGTACGCTGCTCGGTCATAGTAGCTATGGTGCTGGGCGCTGTCTCACCACTTCTCACTGCACCGACACCCGCATACGCGCTCGATATGACATTCTACTCCGAGTCGTCCGATGGGTACGCCAGAGCGGCGGCATTGGCGACTTGGGACTTGGCGCACGACCTGGCAAGTGCGTCTAACATCGACGCCACCTCACAAATGATACTGATGGGCAGCACTAAGTACCTCGGGAACTGGACCAACTACCGCGTGTTCATGGAGTTCGATACCTCGGCTCTACCTGATGGGGCAACTATCACAGCGGCTACCTTGTCGCTGTACGGTGCTGCCATTGAGTCTGACGACGCGGGCTACGCCGACCTGACGATTGTGGAAGGTACTTGGGCTGCCCCGTTTGACGCTGCTGACTACGGTAATCACCTTCTTGACGTTACTCCAGGGAGCGACTACTTCTCCAACGCTGCATGGAACACCGCTGCGTACAACGTGGAGGACTTGAACGCTACGGGTCTGAGCTGGATTACTACCACTGGGACAACGCAGTTCGTCGTAAAGACAAGAGCGGATATTGACGACACCGCCCCCGCTGGTTCCAATTCATCCCACTTCTGGGGTCAAGAAAAGGGGACAATCTACAGGCCCAAGCTCTTTGTGACCTACACTTTCCTCGACATACCCTCCGTGACAACCGATGCCGCTGACGACATCACGACAACATCGGTCACCCTCAACGCTACTGTGACGTCGGACGGTGGCGACGCCATTGACGAGCGAGGTTTCGAGTGGGATGTTGATAGTGGCTTTCCCTACGCCGAGGACTGGACAGAGACAGGCGGTGCCCCGTATGACGTTGAGGCTTACGATTACGCGCTGGCCGATCTGGATGTTGACCGGTCGTACTACTACAGGGCAAAGGTTCACAACTCCGAGGGCTGGATTTACGGTGACGAGGTAACCTTTGACACATCGGCGCCGCCGGCGACGGCGTGGTTGGGGACGTATGACTACCGGAAACGGATGGGCATTACCAATACGGCTGGTGCTGGTGCGTTGGTCGATTACACGATGCGCGTCCAGGTCTACAAGGACTTCGGTTTCAATGTGGTCAAGTCGGACGACGAGTTTGACCTGGAGAGAGAGGCATCCACGGCAGTCTGGGTACAGAACGAGGGTGCCATATTCACGCATGGTAGTGACTTGGGGCGAACGAGTCTGACCCCCTACACGGAATCTGACGACCGGATTTACAAGTACGTTCCGGGGAGCAATCCTGAGGTCATAGCCTACTTGCCTGAACCGCTTCACCATCTGGGCATGGCTTACAGTCCCGATACCGACCTGATCTACACATACGGTGGCGGTGTTGACTTCACTGGCGGCGGTAACCAGATATTCTGGATCGACCCCACCACAGAGACAGCGGGAACCGCCGCGGAAGTGCTGCCGTATGACCTCGTAGCCGTAACCGCCGTCTACTCCACTGTCCAGAAGAAAACCTACCTGTTCGGTGGATTTGTCCAAGCTGCGATAGGTGCGATAGACGAAATATGGCGGCACGATCCCCTGACCGGTGAGGTTATCCAACTCGGTGCGACACTGCCAGGGGACTCCAGGGTGTTTCAGGCCGCAGTCTACGTCGAACCCGAGGACGCCATTTACCTGTTCGGTGGCTTGGGCGAGGATGTCTTGACCAGTTATCAGGACATCTACCGCTTCGACGCCGCCACGGAGACAATAGAACTGCTGACGGCTACTACTCCCGATCCGATGTCGAAGTATATGGGCGCCTACTACGATCCGGTCCTGAACGCCGCTGTGCTGGCCGGGGGACGCCACGGGCCGTATGGGCCTGGAGAGGAAGAGGGCTACACCACTAGGATGTGGGCCTTTGACCTTGAGGACTACTCTACCTACGTGATGGACGGCACCATAATGGGGTTCGTGGACGACCTGGCGGGTGTCTACAACCCTGACAACGGCAAGGGCTATTTCATGCGGGTGACACCGGAGGGCTACACGGGGTTCAGCCCTGGAGAGCCGCACAGCTACGGTGACGAATCTACGCTTATTGCCGAAGTGTCCAGTTCGGATATCGTGAGTCTGGGCGGCAACTCCCGTGACACGTTCGGTGACGTGAGATTCACCGATGAGGACGGCGACACCGAGCTTGACTACTGGATGGAAGAACTTGTGTCGGGCGATTACGCCGTATTCTGGGTTGAAGTCGCCAGCATACCAGTGTCAGGGACTACAATCTACATCTACTACGGCGACGCGGCGGGCACAACCACATCGGACGGTGATGCCACGTTCATCTTCCACGACGACTTCGCGGGAGTCACCATAGACGTTGCCAAGTGGACTGAGGTTGACCCCGATGCCGTGATCACGCAGAACGACGCGCTACTCTTCGCATCGCACCCCGTTGGGACTTGGAACACGGCTCTCTACAACGACGCCAACCTGACTCGCCCCTTCTCCATCGAGACAAAGATGATTACGAACTCGCCGTCTACCACGATGGGTTTCGGCGCCAAAGACAACAGCGCCGGTATCGCCCTGGCTGATTGGGAGTACTGGCTGGAGCAGGCTACCGATGGGAAGCACGATATCGACTATGCCGGTGTCAGCAAGGCTACCGACCAGGGTTCCTATGCTGCCGGTGTTGACTACTGGTATCGGGTTGCCGTTCCCACGACCGGTGCCCGATTCTATCAGAGCGACGATGGTGTGAACTACGGCGACCCGTACACCGCTGAGTTGACCGGTGCTGTCGATAACCTGCGGGTCGGCTTCTCATCCGGCAATAAGAACTTCCAGGTCGCTTGGGTCGGCGTCCGCAAATATGCCTTCCCTGAGCCGCAGTGGGACGCTATCCTAGTGGAGGAGGAGGAAATCCCCGTAGCGAGGACTGACGCCGCCGACACAATCCTGGCGCAGTCGGCCCAACTCCACGGCTTCATCTTGGCAGAGGGGTCTTCCGATGTCACAAAGTACAAGTTTGAGTGGGATATCGACTCCGGTACTCCGTACACATTCTCGTTCGAGAGTGCTGCCGGTTCCTACTCCATCGAGGCAATAGAGCACAGCATCGCCTCCCTGACGGCAGACGACATCTACTACTTCCGTTTCGGGGCGATGAACACTTCGGGCTACGGCTACGGCATCGAGCAGACTTTCTCCACACAGTTTGTCGGTGTCCTTACGAGCGAGGTGGCCGACAGCACAGCAACGTCCGCTACGCTGGTTGGCACGCTGACGTTTATGAACTCGATTAGCCCGATATACACCTACTTTGAGTGGGGCGAGACATCGGCCTACGGTGCGGGAGCAACCGCCGAGCAGACCCAAACTGCTATCGGTGGCTTCACGCAGGGCATACTTGGCTTGACGTTGGGAACCGAGTACCACTACAGGGCTGCGGCCCGATACTCGCCTACTGACATTGAATACGGCGAGGATATGGTGTTCACGGCTGGCGTGGCAGATGTCCCTGCGGTGACAACCAACCCCGCGTCCGGTGTTGCCGACACAACGGTGACCATGCACGGCAACCTGACCGACCTCGGTGCCTACGACAGTGTGCTCGTCAACTTCCAGTATGGCCTGACGGCGACTTACGGTAGCCTGACGGTTGACAACACAAGAACCACAACGGGCGGGTACACCGCTCCGGTGACGGGTCTGACCGCTGGGACGGTCTACCATTTCAGGGCGCGAGTGAAGTACGGTGCGGGGTTCTACGTCTACGGCTCTGATCGGACATTCACCACATCGGAGGCAGACGCGCCGGCAATAACCACCGGTACTGCGTCAAACGTGAGCAACACCAGCGCCAAGTTGACCGGCAACCTGACCGACCTCGGGGCTTACGACCCTGTGTACGTCTACTTCCAGTACGGTGCTACGGTTGGCTACGGCCTCGACACAGCAGAGCAGTCAAAGAGTGCGGTGACTGCCCTTGACCAGACCATTAGCGGGTTGACAGCGGGATCGACGTACCACTTCCGAACGGCTGTCCGCTACAACACCGATAGCTACGTCTACGGTAACGATGTCACGTTCACCACAACGAGCGAGGCACTACCTGGCGACCCGACTGTGGACCCCCCTGATATCCTGGCGATAACGGACGCAAAGGTGTTCGACGGGTATTTCGAGGACGGCGACCAGATAATCCTATTGTCCTACAAGTTGATCTACACCTCGGGCACCCCCATCGTGGCCGCGAGTGACTATTTCAGCTTCCAGGTTCTACTCGGTGACGTAATCAAGGCGCAGATTCCGGTACGGATGTGGGGCTACCGCCCCGGCAGCATCTACCTGGCTCCAGGTAGCGCCCTTCCGGACGGAAGCACCCTGACTATAAAACTGATCGGCAACGCCGACAAGTGGGACACACGGCCCGAGGCGACGTTCACTATAACGCTTACCAGTTGGCTTGGGGACGTTGAGGGCATCGACCCGTGGGCGATCTCGCTGGCAGAGAGCATAGGGTCGTACTACGTTCTCGACATGGTAAGGTACTCCGCTGTCGGGGGCACCCTGTCAGAGCGAGGGGGGACCATATTCAGCATGGGGATACCCGGACTATCGACCGTCAGGCCGAGTCTGTTTATCTCCAGAATGGAGACCGCTGTGGCCTACATTGACCTCGGCAGGGAGGACGTGCTACAACTCAGGCTGGAGCCGCGAGCTATGCTCGGGGACTACATAGCCGACACCATAGAGGACAGCGAGACGTTCGGTTTCACCCTTCCTGAATGGCTAGGGTGGGTCGTCATGGGGTTCTACATCGCCGTGGTGGTGGGACTCGGCGCTGTACTCAAAACAAACTTCGTAGCGTCCATAGGCATCGCGTCACCGATACTGATTGCTGGAATGTGGGTCGGGGCAATACCCGTCTACTGGCTGATGATAGTTGCAGCGGTGGCCGTCATGCTCCTACTCAAGAATATGTGGTTGAACAGGACTTAGGAGGCATCTACCAATGAGGAATGTAAGCAGTGGAAACTTGGTTATCTCCCTAGTGGCAGCGGGATTTACGCTGGCTGTCGTGATGATGATGATGTCCACGCTACAGCCGGTGATCGAGGAAATATCCGCTATCGTCGCCCCCCTCGTATCCGACGATGGAGAGTGGGGGGTGGAACTCGCAGACATCATTATCGGGTGGTTGCCGGTAGTGCTCCCCCTGGTGGCGTTCTTCGCTGTGCTAGTCCTGACCATCCGACGCGGAAAGGCAGGGTAGGTGGTATAATGAGTGTGGGTGGAGTGAAAGCATGAAGATGGAATCGGACGCCCCAGGCAAAGCGCGAGGGATAGCCGACCTCGGGGAGACACCGGAACTCGGAGGCGCACCGGACCTCGGGGACGCACCGGAGCTTCCACCGGAGCCGGTGGAAATCCTGCCTGACGAACCGGAACCCGAGCCGGTTGTAGTGTCTGACCGTGCCGCAGCTGTCATTGAGCGAATAGAACGGACACAGGAGCAGGTAGAGATACCGGCGCCCGCTGTGTCCCCTACTGGGGAGCCGTCAGTCGGGCCTCCGGGCATTGGTCCCGAACCCGTGGTCGTCCAGCAGTTTGCCGATCCGTTCGCGGCTGAGTTTACCGCACTCCCCGCCGATGTTCAGACAGCTATCATCTGGGAGGCGTTGCCCGAACTGTATATCTCGAGGGACAAACCATTCTCCGAACTGACAGCCGAGCAACAGACGCGGGCGATTGACTACTACATCGCTGGCATAGCCGATATCCCCAGCCCAACCACAACAGGGCCACTCGCGGCGGCGATACCGGTTGCTCTGGCTATCGGAGCGCAGCCGACCCCGATAGGGGTAGCAACCCTGATTGGTATAGGACTGCTTGCGGGAATCTCGGCGATGTGGATGAACAGGGATGCTATTCGGCAGGCGGTCGAAGACTACCGCGTCGAGCATGGCAGGGAGTTGACTACAGCGGACAGCATCGTTGTGGACGGTGTTGAAATCCCCATCCAAGAACTCCAAGACGCGGCTGCTGTTGTCCTCGGCGTAGCAGAGTTTGCCCCACCCCCCGAACTGGACTTACAACCGCCACCGTCCCCTGTGGTCGCACCCGCAGGGTTGTCGTTGGGGATGCTCCCCTCGCCTATCATCGCACCAGAGTTGTCGTTGGGGATGCTCCCCTCGCCTATCATCGCACCAGAGTTGTCGTTGGGGAT
>SDBU01007071.1_pt1 | contig 13035 bp, 22 predicted proteins | sample 2277071 | NCBI WGS metagenome assembly SDBU01 (sample SAMN10397929, study PRJNA504765) | marine sediment metagenome | isolation source: marine sediment core GS08_GC12, 126 cmbsf | place: Arctic Ocean: Gakkel Ridge, Loki's castle | collected 2008 | reverse complement strand
GGTTCCAACGTTTTTCATGAGCATGACCACGGTCAGCTCGAGCTAGTGATATGGGAGCCAGAGACTTTTGTCGGGAAAATACCGAAGCGACGCGGTAAACTTCCTGAGGCACGCTGGCGCAACGCAATGAAGCGCTACGTGACTTCGGAAATTCGGCGAAAGGGTATCGACAGGCAGACCAAGACCCAACGGAATGTGCAAAGGGATCGCCGCAGGGCGGCCGCTAGGATTGCGCAAAAGGATCGAGTCGAGCGCGCTCGAGCGATGCGCCGATCGATGGATGAGATTCACGGAAGCTGATGCGACTTTACCACCAGTATTATCGCCAGAAGAACCCTGGACGACGCCAGGTGTCTTTGCGAGGCGAAAAAAGGGAGCTTCACGGCGTCTTCATGAAGACGTTGGAGAACCCAGGTCGTAAGCGTCGCAAGAATCCGAAGCACAAGGCCGGCCAGGCGATCGATGCGTTCAATCTGCTCGCCGAGCTGAATACGCTCATCGACGAAGGGCACACCGGATTCATCCCTCTGCGCGACACGGTCGCCGCTCGCATCGAGGGCTACCTGGACGAGGGCGCGCTGAACTACACGCTCTCGGAGGCGCTGAGAGGCCTGAGCAAGGCGGAGGTGAGGGTCATCCGCGAGATGATTGACGACGTCGGCGGAGAGGCGACCCCTGAGGAGGGCCGAGAGATTCGTCGTCAGGCGCAGCGGCATCCGACTGTCCAGCGCGCTCGAGCGCGTGTGGTGGCTGCTGAGCAGGCTGACGAAGCCTTCCGCAAGTCTCTGGCCCGCGGTCGGTTGAGCGACACCGAGTTCATCGTAGGGCCGGAGCGTCTCACTGAGATGAAGGCGCAGCAGTCTGGCGCGCGCGCGGAGGTGGGGGAGGACATTTACCGCCCTGCCGACAAGAAGCTATGGAAGAGGATCGGGAGGGCGCTCGAGGAAAAATTCCCTCACAAGTTCATTCCTGCGCGAGTGAAAAGCAGAAGGATGGAAGAGTTCGCGCTGCTCGTCAAGATGAGCCACAAGGAAACGCCGAGTGCGGAGTCGAGGAAGATCAAGCGGCGGCTGCAGACGGCGATCGTCAATCGCTGGAAAACCGCGCTAATCCTTTCCTACGAAAAGGCGGGTGGCAAGGAGCTGACGCGCGAGCAGATTAAACTGCGCGAGGCACAGCGTATGCGCAAGCTCGGCGTACCCTTCCCACTTGGCCCCGGATTCTTTGGCGTTATCAACAAGGCGAAGAGTGGGTCCGGGTGTCGGTGGGATCTCCTCGATCAGGAGGGCTTCATCTACATCTCGGGAACGTCCGGGGCGAAAAGCTCCGCATCGCGCGAGGTGGCTATCGCCTATCGGGTGGTCGTGAATCTGGCTGTTCTTGGCGAAGAGGCCGGATGGGACAATCTCGCTGCCAACGACCGTCGTTGGCTCGAGGACAAGACTCCGCAACTATCGAAGCGTGTTGCTCGGATTCTGTTGCAGCACATCAACAAACGACGAAAGGTCAGCAAGAGCACCGCGAAATGGCTCGTGTCCGCCGCTGACGTCAAGAAATACAAAGTCGAAGAGGAGAAAGACGTGGCTCAATCTTGCAGGAATATGACCCTTGGCGAAGAGCGCATCTTTCCCGGTCCAAAGGGTGCCTATCACATCCATGTGCGCAAGGCTGCGCGCGGGAAGTTCGTGTTCTTCGTGGAGACCAAGGAGGGGAAGGTCAGTCAGAAGCGCAGGACGGACAAATGCGACGAGGTGCTCCGAAAAGGCCACCTCGTTGGTGGTGCAATGACAGGCGCGCTCGAGGTGATGAAGGCGATCTCGAATCCGGCCAAGATCAAGCGTCTCCACAATTCTGCCGTGCGATACTTCCGCAAGAAGAACCCGAAGCTTCCGCGCCAGGCCGCGGACGAGGGCGATATTCGGGAGCTAACGGGGATGATTGGGGTTCCGGACAATTCCGATGACGCGTACCGGTACGGCTTTTACGCTGGAATCATCCGCGGAATCGATACTTGCGGCGTGCAAAACTACTTCAAGCGTCGCCGGATCCGGAACGAATTCCAGGAGCGCCTGCTTTCCGCCGCGATGGAAACCACAGCCCGAGTGACAGGTACTCGTAGTGGATCGAGGAGCACGGGGAAGAGAAAGAAGAGCGCGGTAGATGACGTTGACGAATACTTGGCGTCAATCCTCGCAGATGTAGGCGATTAGGATGGCGAAGAAGCGCACAAAGTCTGGCAAGTCGGTAGGGCTCAAGCAGGTCCCATCGAAGGATTACAGCGTCAAGTGGGACGCTGGCCAAAATACGTGCGTCTTTCGGCACAAGAGCGGCAAGGGCGGGGAGCTTGGCTGCGGGGTTTCGGACATCGTGTCCGTTTTTTCGGGTGGGGGACGGATCTTTGTATTATCCGTCAACTACCCCGCACGCTACGCATGCATCGAAACGTTCAAAGACGCTGCCGGCATCGACGAGCTTTTGTTCGCTGAACCGCCGGATATCAGCAAGATGTTTGGTCACGAATTCGCATCACATTCGCCAAAGCAAATTGCCGAGCGACTGACGAAAGAACTAGGCTAAGGCCTCAAAACCAGGAGAAAGAAAGACGATGGCTGGAAAATCTGCAATGCCCCTTCTGCTCGGTGTCGGTGCTGCTGCGCTGTTGCTCGGTGGAACCAAGAAAAAGAAAACGAGCGCTGCCAAGAGCGGCAACGGCGGCGAAGAGCCGGAGGATCTGCCGCCGGTGAATTGGCTCGAGGTGACGACGGACGCGGGTGGTGACGAGCGGCTGGCGCTCGATGCCGAATGCGCTCAGATCGCCAACAAGATCAACATGCCGGATCACAACGAGTGGCTGACGAATCGGTACTATCAGCTCTACTCTGAGGGGATGACCGATTTGGGCCAGCTGACGGTGCAGCTTTTGAAGGATCAAAGCGAGCACTGTCCTTGGGGTGACCCCACGGCGTGGACGGGTCTGATGAAGAGTCTGTACGAGCAGCTGCTCGTGGGTGTCAAGGGGTGGCACGAGCAGACCGGCGGCGTGACGGCCCAAGGCTAGATGGCTCGCGGCCAAAGCAGCTTCGATCGGGACTGCGTTTGTCCTGATCGGATCAGGCTTTTGAAGTCTAAGGAGATTCCTAGAGCGATAAAGGGACTCGTGAATGCGAGGCTTTTGGCGTTCGAATTCGACACATTCGAGGTGCCGTCTGATTCCGAAATTCGGAAGCTGAAGCCGGGGGATTTCGTCAAGGTCGCGCGAAACAGCGAGCGCTTTTGGCTCCGCATCAACGGGTACGTCGGGAAGAAGTGGCACGGGACCGTCTCGAACGCCCTCATTTTCAACGACGACCTCAAAGAGGGCGACAGTATTTTTTTCTACCGCAAGAACATCTACGATTTGAGGAGGAAGTGATCGGTATGCGTAATACTTGCTGCGTCAACGCCTCTCCTGGTACGATTGATGCGGGTATTCGTGTCCAAACGGTCGACCTCTTCTGGTCGAAACCATCCATTGGAGACTTGTGCGATTGTGTGCAGGTCCCCTATTTTTTCGGGGAGAGTGATTGGTGACGAGCGACGAAATGACGACTACGGTCACCCAGGTGAAAGGCACCGTCGACACGCTTACTCAGGAATGGGGGGAATTCCTCGAATTGGAAGCGAACCGGCGCGAAGAGGATGCGAAGAGGACGCGAAGAAGGGATGCGTCGGAAAGTCAGCGCGCGGCAGCAGATGCCGAAGCCTGGCAAAAGGGGCAGGGCTTTCTCTCGAAACACGGCACCAAGCTGCTTACGCTCCTGTTCCTCGCGGTAACATCGAGTCTGGCGTGGTACGGGTCGCAGATTCGAGGAGAAATTAAGGCAGAGACCCGCATCATCGAAGTCGACGCAGGAATCGAGTCCAACAAGACTGGGCTTACGAATCTAAAATCTACGACTATGACCGATATTAGGGTGCTCCAGAAAGAGTCAGTGAATCAGACGCTGATGATGGACAAGGGCTTCAAGAGAATGGACAAAGTGATGCTTAAGGCCACCAAATTGACGGAGGAAGACCTCCTGAAAATCGAGTATCCGCCTGAGTTCAAAACCGCCGTCGAGGATGCCAAGGCTCTGAAAGTTCATGCCGAAAAGTTTGGCAACTGAGGGGTAGGGGTAGTCATGGTCGATCGGACCCGGCATGGGGCTGCGGATATGCCAGCGCGAAGAACCAAAAAAAGAGGCGCCCTGAGGCGCCTCTTTGCGTTGAGTTGCTGAGCTAGCCGCCGAGCTTGGGCGGCGCCGGAATGCCCGTCTTCTTGACCTCTTCGACGACGCCTTCGGCCGCGTCACCCGCGTCACCGCCGGCCGCTACCGCGTCATCGACTCGACCCTGCCAGCCGCTTGCGTTGGGATCGCGCCCGTCGATGGCTTTTTTGCCCGAGCGGTACGCAGCGCCGGCATACTTCCCGAGGTCGGCTAGACCCTGGCCGCCAAGGTACGCCATGGCGAGCTTGCTGAGCTTGTCGATGAAGTCCGAGGCATGCTCGGCTTCGACGCCTCCAAACATGACAGCCGCCATCACGCCGACCGTGACGACGTAGACGATTGCTTTCTTGCTACCGAACAGTCCTGCGATTGCTTGTTTCACGACCGGAATCTCCTGTTGCCGGCCTTCGCCGGGGTATCCTGAGAGGACGCCGGAAACAGACCTCTGGATGGGAGGAAGGAAGAAGAGAACCCCTTGCCCCAAAGGCTGCCCCGGCCCCCCATTCTCCCACCGGTTCAAAAATCGGTCAATCAGCGACGACCACCGCACTTGATGCACTTCTCGAGCGGTGGATCAGAGAGCTTTTGAATCTCTTCGAATGTGTCATCGCATCCGGTGCAGATGTACGCGTGGAGCGGCACCTATTCCTCAACTCCCAAATCGAGTTCGATCGGCGGGTCCATGCGTAGCACGAGATCGCCCCTCGGATTCGGGCTGTAGAGGAAGGGGTCACCCTGGCCCATGTGACGTTGTGGGACGGGCGTCTCCATCCTTCCGGACCAGTAGAGGACTTGGATGCGCCAGCGTCCGCTCTCGTCCTCCAGGAGGGCGGATATCTCGTCGAGGATCTGCGGGAGCGTCCGGTCGTGGAGGTCATAGAACAGGGCCACGATCTCCCAGGTAGGCGCGGGCGGCGGACGCTGCGGCCGACGCCCAACCGTGAGGCTCGAGAATCGCCGAGCCACGAGGTCGTCGGACCCGGGGGCGCACGCGGGCGGCGCGGCGACAGCGCGCTCCAGTTCGATGCGGTAAAGCCGCTCGAACGAAATGCCGGCGCTCTCGAGCGCACGCACAAGCTCGTTTTCATCGGTCACGCCCTAAAAAAGCTCACCCTGCTTACCGTGCTTTATCTCGCTCAATATTCGAACCAGAACATCGCCGTGGCATGACTGAGGCTTACACCAGCAACCGAGAACCTTCCCGTCCAATTCGAGGATGTCCTCCATCAATGGGCTAGCCCTGATGTACTCCTCGTATTTTGCGACCGCCTCTCTCCTTGTCGGTACGACGGACTCAGCCTGCGTCCCCGCCTTGTGAGTAAATGGATTTCCCCATTTGGATGGCCTCCCGATGTAGACGTCGTAGGGATCCTTTCTGCAATGGACCACTCGCGCTGTCTTGGACTTATTCATCACTGAAAGGATATTTTCAGATTTTCCATTCGATCGTCAAGGTCGCGGCGCAGCTCCTCGAACTTCTCGTCGATGTGGTCGAAAATGCAATCGAGCACGAGGCTGGAATCTCCCGCCGCCTGCGCTCGAATCGCTCGGTTGCGGGGGCTCGTATTTTCTCGGTCGTCGACGATCCAGTTCGCCACGTTTGTCTGAGACTCACTCAGGGTATCCGTCGGCGGAAGCTTGGGCGGGTCGGTTCGCGTCGGGCCAATATAGATGCCGCAAAAATACTTCGTTCGATATCCCTTGATGTGGATCTTTCGGACGACCCACTCGCCGCCGACGTGGCGGTATTCGGGATCGAACTCCGTCTTGATGCGCTTCCACTCGTCCTTGTTCACGGATCTGATCTTGGTTGCTCCCACTGCTGGCCTCGTCGTTGAAACTCGAAAACGCGGATACTCTTTCTCTTCTCCGTCAAAGCAGACATTACAAATCTTGCGCCGACCGGGAAGGTCGAGTCTGGTGCGAACGCGACGTCCCTCCGGCTCGAAGCGGTTGTATCCCGGGCGCCCGCATTGGCGACACTGGGTCCATGGCGCGCAGGTGAGTTCTCCGTTGCATGGGCACTTCAGCTCTCGAAGTTTTCGACCGGCGTGGAGGTAGTAGCTTACTTCGGCAGCGCAGTCGTTGCAGCGAGCGATTGGCATCGTCAGGGGATTCGGACGAAGGAGTCTTTGTGGATCTCAACCTGATCGAGTTCGACGCGGGATTCGACGCCGCGCATGTCTGCGATCAGGCAAGGCACGATCGAGTTTGCCGTGTAAGTGTGCCCGTGGTCAGGGACGTTTTCGGTGGTGGTGTAGCTCTCTACCTTGAGGGTCGATGTCGACCCATCTGGCCATCGGACCAGCGCCTCATCTTTCAGCTCGATCGCCTGCTTGCTTCTGCTGCACGTCAGTCCGTCGTAGCAGGCGCGCTGAAAGTACGGGTGGCCCCAGTCGTCGCCGCGGACGAGCTTGACCCATTCCGGAATATACTCGCGCTCCCGATTTATGACATTGCGCCCGGCCGGGGTGATTTTCAGATCCCATCGTTCGCGCACTTCTGTCGAGGTCTTATGGTCTTCACCAACCACTTTTGTAACCTCTTTGGTCGTCTTCTCGAGGAGCGTTGCTGTGATGAGTCCGCGCTCATCGAGCGACCAGCCGCTTAGGTAGTGGGTGACATTTCCACGCGCCAGCTGCCGAAGCAATCGCCGCTCATCCTTAGTCAGGCCGGAGAGTAAGTCTACAAAAGTTATCGGTTCGGTTTTCATTTGGTATACTCTCGGCGATGACGTACGAAATCCACATCAAGGGGCACGATCAAGCCCGGCGGTTGGTGCATGTCGTGGCACCCTAGTCCGACTTGACCAGCACCATGATCTCGGTGATATCGGCGATGCCGTCCCTCGACGGGTGCGGGTCGTGGACGATGGTCGCCACTCCCTCTACGACCTGACCGACAGTGGCGTGCTCGATGTTTCTCGGGCTCACGCCGCACAGGATCAGGTAGCCCTTGAACCAGTACGGGATCTTCGTGACCGTCATGAGGGCAAGGCCGTGCTCGGTGTGCAGCCAGCCGTTCACGTCCTTGTACCAGCTATCGCTCTCCTTGATCTTCACCGTCTCGATGGGGATCTCCAGGATAGAGGCGATACAGGCTGCCATGCAGTTTCCGTTCGGCATCCCGAACTTGGTCTGATCGATCGGAATCATAGATCGTCAGCCTGTCTCTCGTGCGCCCTAATGGGATCCGGTATAGCGACCCACGTCACAACTTCACCAACTCTCCATTGCAAAGGCGGGTCAGGAATGCGCCGCCGTCGTAGCCTGGAATATCTTTCGCCTGCTCATGCTCGCGGAACTCCATTCCGCAAACCGAGCAGATGCAGCCGCCATCTGCGTGCGTTGCAGTGAGCGGGTCGGCGGGCGCTCCGGTCCCGACGCAGAGCGGGTCGAGGCAGACCTCGCAGATCTCGACGCCGAGGTGCTTGATGAGCATGCGGATCCACTCCTCGTTGTAGGAGCTTTGCAAAGCATACGAGGCGGTTTCGGGATCCGACTCGGGCACGAGGCACAGGTCGATCCACATCGTCCCGGCGTCGGGTCCTCCCTCGACTCTCTTGGGTCCGGGGCCGCTCTTATGTGGCGGAGGCGTGTACAGCGAATGGCCAGGGGGGAATTTGGATTGACCCATCAGAACACTTCCCCGGTCAGCTCGTTACGCACGCATATTCCGGGCATCTGATGCTTGATGCGGGCCCTGACGTAGCCGGGACCCGACACATCCTCCGGGCAATCGATGTATGTCGTCGGTGTTCTGTCGTCCTCCATCCAATCGAAGTTGGACGCCACGGCGTCTTCCGGCTCTTCGCAGCTGGCGAAAATGTCTTTGTACATTCGCGTGCAGGCCTTGCGTCCGAGGTGAGCCCTATGCAAGCACTCGGGAATGTTGCCGCTGTGGTTGTCCCGAACCTCGCGGACGATGCACATGTCAGCCTCGCGTCGCAGATCTTCGAGACATCCTTTGAGCTTGAACTTCGACTCGAGGACGTCGACGAAGCGCTCCTTCGTGTCCTCTTCACCGCACGATGCCAGAACCAGAACTAGGGATACGACTATTTTCTTCATCTGCAAACTCCTGAAAATTCTCGGGGTACTTTGTTCGACGTTGCACTCACCCGCCAGCGACTTTTTTTCTATGCGGGCTGGTCTTGATCTCGATGAAGTGATGATCGCGTTCCATGGTCTTGAGGAGGGTTCCAGTTCCAGCAAGCCGCATCAACTCGTCGAGTTTTGATTTCTTGAAGGCCGCTTGGACTGCGGAATCTCCCGCGAACGAATGTTGGTATTTTTTCGGCTTGAAAAAAGTCAATACGCACAGCTCGTCGGCCTCTTCGGTGAGATACATAACGACCTTGATTCTTCGCCCAAAGTCATCCTTGAGTATCTCCGCGAACTTTTCCACACGCCGCGCGAGCTTCTTTCGCCGCCTGATATCCTCCCGCTTTGCCGCGATAATCTTGGCATCGCGGTCTTCCCAGTATGGTTGAAGCTTGCCAAGCGAAACTTCGCGCGGCGGCTTTTTCAAACCGAGACGTTTGCGTTGTCGCTCGTTTGCGCGATCTCTCCGCGACTCAGCCACGAGGTCCCGCTTACCCCTTATCGTTTTTGTCTTTTTTGCCATTGTTCAACCTTCATTGCTGGTCGTTCCAGATCTGACGAGATCATTCTCGACGTAAGCGAACTTGACCCAAATCGACGCGACATAAACCAGAGCTACATCCTCGAACGATACCCAAAGCGCGTCAGCCTCGTCGGGGTCTGTTGGTAGCTGTGCTCGAGTTTCGACATGCTCTCGCCAGGTCAAAAAACCCGTATCGCAAGAGTCGTCATCGTCGTCTGATTCAGGAAGATCGTCGAGTTCCTTCTCGATCAGCGCTCGCTGCGGGGCTGAGAGTACAGCTGCACCGGAAAGGATGAACTTCAGGAATCCTCTACGCCTCATCAATCCTCGATCCCGAACGCCTCTTTGGCGGCGTTGTCAATCGCCAGATAATCATCGTCGGACAGGTGTTCGCCGATCCTCTCCACGGTACAGGCGCTCGACTGAATGTGGGACTGCGACACGCCTCGAATTTCAGCGGTCTCATCCTCGGGATCCCACCGCACTGTGAGCTGAACGACGACGGGCACACACAGCTCGATGGTGATGACCTTGGTTTCTTCGCCGCTCATTTTGAATCGCCGCCCTTCTTCGCCTTGGCAGCTCGTTTGGACTTAGCCTTGGCTTCACTGGCCAAGGCTTTTTCGCGTTCCTCTTCGGCCTTCGAGCGGAGGGCATCCGATTCGAACTGCGCGTTGTCAGCCTTGTTGTGCAGTCTTCTGATCAATTTATCACTCTGAACAGCGCGACGGTCGAGGGTGCTCGCTCGCCTACGATGACTCATACCGACGAGGCTGGCGCGACTGCGTCTGGATTTCTTGGAATGCTTCTTGTTGAGTTGGAGTACGATCTTGGCACGCTTGAGGAGCGTTTGCATCTCTTTGGCTGCCTCCGAATATCCGAGAACGTCGACGCGCTTGCGCAACTCCTCGACATAGACGACCGGAGCCTTCAGACGTTTGAGTTCGGCGATGACTTTATCTGGAGCGTCGGGGAGTAGCTGAGCGTAGATTGCGGGATCGAGTTCACGGAGAACGTGCACCTCGTCGAAGCGCTCAGGACGAAGCATGGCTTCGGTAATCGAATCCGAAAAGTTCGCCGAGACCATGAAGAGTGGAACGGTTTTGTTGATTCGCTCAACAGGGTCAAGAAGTGCAGCGGCATCCGTGTTGGCACGCCCACTCTCGTTGTACGAGTGTTCGCCCATGATGAAACGGTCGAAGTCGTCGATCATGAGGACGCTCGGCCGAAGGATTTCTGCCACTCGCGCGATTGTGCCGCCGTTGAGCTTGGCAAGATCTCCGAGTTTAATTCGAAGCATGAATCCGCCATGAAGACTGGCTATGTATTTGAGCAGCTCAGATTTACCGACACCAGGACCCCCCAACATGAATACGGAACGATGATATCCCTTATCGAGAAACCTCTTCATGCGTTCGTATAGCTCGTCTCCCTTGGGGGATGGAAACAGCTCGTCGTCCTCGTCGGATACTATTTTTAGGGCGCGACTTTCATCGTCATCGACCGCAGACAAAATTGCCCGTGAACTCTTGAGCGTCTCCCAAACAGACCGCCCCATCCGACTTACGGATTCAGCGCGCGATTGACCGCTCGGTATCCAGCAGCCGTGGGTATCGGCACCATGACGACCATGCGCTTCAGATAACGCAAATCCGACGGACAGATTTTCTAGCGCCACAGTCACAGCCGTACTGTGTTCGGAGATTCCTGGAACCTTGGTGATTATGGCACACGGATCTGCGACGAGAGACTGATAGATATTGCGCTCGAGCGATCCCAGATCAACCTGAGTCCACCCCTTACTGAAAAACTCGGCCGGGCTACAGGCGCGATGCTTGCGTACACTATTGATCGCGCGCAGCCCCACGGCTGCAAGACCGACTGGTGTGGCGCCATTTTGGAGATGGACCAGGACGTCCGCCGCCTCGCTACCGACCTCGAGGGCCTTTCTGGCTTTGTCGAGGGCGAAGTCGATCCAGGTTCTCTCGTCGGAACCCTCTCTGCTCATCCCGTTTTACCGTGCCGATACATATGGACCATCTCGTCATGAACGCCGGCGGAATGGAGGGATGGGGCACCAACGAAGAGGGTGTGCGCCCACTTACGGATTTGCTCATCCTTCCGGATGCGCTCCTTCGCCTCGCCTAGCGCGAGCCCGTGCGCGAAAATCTCGATGAATACGAACTGTTCGACATTGCTCCCATCGCGTACCCAGTTCTTCTTGACCCACTCCTTCGCCGTCTTGCGATGCCCGTCATTCACCAGCTCCCAGGTGCAATGGCATGATTCGCAGACGAGCGCCTCCGGGTTTTCTCGGAAGCTGGTCTGGCAGCATTCGCTCGTATTGTATGGAAGCTCCATCATGATTATCCCTCGCCCTTTCGCCTGAAGATTTTGAACGTGTACTGCACGCCGCCACCGCCATCCCGTCGCCCGAGGTTGGTCTCGTCGAACAGTGACGGACTGAAGTAGGGGAAGAAGGTGTCGCCTTCGAAGGCGCCGTGCACTTGGGTGATATGTATCTCGCGTAGATTCAGCTGGTCAAGTCGGGACATGACCAGCTGGTAGATGGACTGACCGCCGAGGATCCACGCCTCCTCGCATTGCTCGTCTCGAGCCTTATCGAGCGCACTATCCAAGCTGTCGGTCTGCCACACCCCGCTCACGCCGTGTCTGAACGGCGAACCCACATATGACCGCGAGGTTCTCGTCAGGACGATGTTGAGCCTCCCGGGTAGGGGTCGGTACTTTTCGGGAAGCGACGTCCAAGTCTTGCGCCCCATGATCACCGCGTTCTTACCGTTGCCTTTGGTCAGCTCCGAGAACCGGCGGAGGTCTGCGGGTATGTGCCAGGGCATTTTACCATTCGACCCGATGACTCCGTTTTGGGAAACGGCGACGATGAGCTTGAGCTTCATGTGATTATCCCGACTTCCTTTGCCCTCGCGGCCATTTCTCCCTCGGTCGACAGGTCGTCCGGCTTTGCGCCGTCTTCGAACGGGCGCTGCCGCGCTTCGTCCTGGGTTTCCTCGGCGACGAGGCGTTCGTTATAGCCGATGGGAAAGTGCATACCCGAAGGTAGCACCCATAGGTGGTACTGGTTCGCGGTGTCAACCAGCCGCACCTCGGCAGGGTAGATCTCGAACGCCTCGCACTCTTCGCCGCACAGCTCGTTCTTGATTCTTTGAAAGTCACGCCAGTCCTTTCCGAGCACGACGTCGCGGTCGTGTCGCTTGATGGACAGGTGCGTGACACGCAGGCGTCCATCGGGGTCGTGGGGGTCCGGGAACCCTGTGGCCCTGTTTCCTCGGATCCACACCTGCCATCGGCTGTTGTACCAGGGCACGCCGTGGATGCGCACGTGCTCCGGGTCATTGCCCGCTGGCCCCATCACGAAGTCGGTCCATTCGGGCTGCTCGCTGAGCTTCTTTTTCAGCCGGTCGGTGAACGTCTTTTTCTCTCTACCCATCGGTGTCCGTTTCGCGATCCAGCTCGTCGGGCAGCTCGTCGAGCAGCTCGTCGAGGTCGCCCTCCCGGAGGGTATCCGATAATTTCCGACCTCGTGCGACGAGTTCGTTCTTGCGCTCGAGTCTCTCCTTGAGAGCTTGGGGATCTCGTTTTGGCGAGATAGGTCGTGGCCCGGTTCGCTTTTTCTTCTTGGATGCGAGCAGGACGGCTGCGGCTCCAGCCATGATAATAAGCGGCATCATACTCCCGCCAGCAGACATAGTCGTCGTCGCCTGTTGGAATCGGAAGCCACTTCTTGAGGCCTTGGGCTTCGTTTTCTTGCTGCTCGGGTTGCTGCGAATAATTGGCGGATCCTCGAGTGCGACTCGTCGCTCGGGGGACATCCCGAGCTGAAGGCGCAGCTGCTGATTCTCCTGCTCGAGCGCGTACTGCTCCTCCTGCTGCTCGAGTATCTCTTTTGAAGTCCGTGACTTGAGTCTACGTTTCCGAACTACGCTGGACGCAACCCAATAAGCAGCTCCCGCCGAAAGCATGGCGATGATAAACGAGAGCATTCTCTTCCCTTTGAAACAGCGCCTAGGCCGCGACTATTCCAATGCCGCGTCCGACCGCATAAGCCTCGAGCGCAATCTTGCCGACCCACGAGATCGTGTACGCGCCCGCGCCGTGAACGAGCAAAGCGTGGACGACGAGC
>SDBU01007069.1_pt1 | contig 13036 bp, 12 predicted proteins | sample 2277071 | NCBI WGS metagenome assembly SDBU01 (sample SAMN10397929, study PRJNA504765) | marine sediment metagenome | isolation source: marine sediment core GS08_GC12, 126 cmbsf | place: Arctic Ocean: Gakkel Ridge, Loki's castle | collected 2008 | reverse complement strand
CTCTAGAAGAGCGAGGCTAAAAGCCATTACGAGCATTCCAGCAGAGATTCCTAAAATTGATAAATGTTCTTTGCCCAAGGAACGTGACATGGGGAGTAATTCATCTAGAGAGATATAAACCATGAATCCTCCTACAATTGAAAGCATTGCGCCTAGAAACACGTCATTAATAAAGGGAAAAAGCACAAATGCAACTAAAAGTGCTCCTAGTGGTTCACTTATTCCTGAAACAAAAGACCACAGAAAAGGTTTGAATTTACTTTTGCTATGTGAGGAAATTGTTGCTGCCACAGCAATTCCTTCAGGGATATTATGTAAAGCTATAGCTATAGTGATTAAAATTCCGAGTTCAAGGTCTTTCAAAGTCCCTATAAAAGTAGCCATCCCTTCAGGAAAATTATGAATAAATACACCCAAAGTTACTAACAATGAGGTTTTTCTCAATTTTCTTTGTCGAGAGAGCTCATGGTTGTTAGAATTACCAGATAAATCGTTATTCTCCTCTAAATTAAAATCATCTTCGTATTCATAATAATGTGAAATTGTAATATCAATTAGAAGCATTAACCCCATTCCTAATAAAAAAAATAAAATCCCCATTAAAGTGCCATTAGTGTTAATACCTTCTTGTAGTAATTCTACAAATGACACTAAAATCATTACTCCTGCCGAAAAACCCATAATAAAAGAGATGAGTTTATCGTTAGGCTTTTTCATAATAAATGCGATAACACTACCTACAGTTGTTGATAAACCTGCAACTGTGCTCAAGAGTAAAGCAGTGAATATAGCTTCCATTTTTCAAGTGTATTTCTTAATGTAGGTAAAGGTATAAATAATATTTTCGTTTAAAAGATTATTAATTTAGATAAGTCTAATTTATGTAATTGAATATAGATATTTAAAGATTTTGAAATAGATCTCAATAAAATTTAAAATGATTTGGAAGAAGTTTAATCAAATTTTCTACAAATGCCTAATCTAGGATGAGTAAATTGACGTAGAAATTTATATTGAAAGATTGATTTATAGTTATAACAGAATTATTACTATTAATAATATTATACCATTTTATTATTTAATGGTAATAACTAGTTGTTAGGTGGAAATTATGCGGAAAGTTACAGATGCCGATAAATTATTTTATTATGAGAAGAATTTTGTCACTTTAGATGGTTTATGGATGTTAGAAGCGGAGAAAGCCATGGGTTGGGATGAAGCTTTAAAGATAGACAATATTGTTTGGATACGACTTTTTAAAATCATTATACGAAGATTAAAAAGGTATTTGAATATTCAGACTAATACATTAAAGGATTTGATCGAAATCCTTACTTTCAGGTGGTCAATTGAAGGATGGAAATATGTTGTTAATAGAATTTCAGAATCTGAAGTAATTATTGATGTTAACGAGTGTCCGTATAAAGCCTCAATGGAAAGAAATGAAGAGCGACATGATAAAATCCCTTTGATCTGCAAAAATATGTGCAATATAATCTATAAAACAACTTTTGAAGATTTCAATCCAGAGATCAAACTATCGAGACAAACATTTATGGGATTAGGTGACAATGTTTGCAATTTTCATTTTACTGTTTCTTAGATTGAGATTATGCCAAAATCGAAACAAGAAGGGGTAACCTACATAAAAGCAATACCTGCGATATTTTGTGTTATTTTAATTTTTTATTTTTCTTCTTTAAGCAATCCATATCTAATAACACCTCCTCAACTGCCAAGTATTAATTTGAATTCCTTATTGCATTTACTTGAATTTGGTTTATTAACATTCTTAGTTTTCTTTGGATTCCTTTCTAAAACCAAATCAATTTATTTACTGAGTTTCTCATTTTTATACGCAGTAGTAGATGAGTTTCATCAATATTTTGTCCCATCCCGTTATTTCGACGTTTTTGATATTCTTTTAGATTCAATTGGGGTAGTAGGTGGCTTTTTTTCTTATTTTTTATTAAGAATTTTGTATGATAAAATTAAAAATAAATTTGATCAAATTGAAGCTTCTAATAATAGTTTCCAAAATGTTTAATTTGAGTAGCCATATCAAAAATTATTTGTTTTTTCTCATTTTCATCAATAGAATAAAGATTAAAGATTATGTTATCGATCTCCTGTATTAATTCTTTCACTTTTTCGAATGAATTGTCTTTATTTTCTTTGAAAAGTAAAAGTAGTTTATCGACATTTTTCGATAGTGAGGTTTTAATTTGTTCGCTTGCTTTGGCAATAGGTATATGTCGAATCATATATTGATTCAAGTTAATTGTGGTGTTTTTTTGGTTATTTATGGCATAAGTACAATAGAATTGGATCAAAATGGAATTAAAAACTGAACATAAAAATTTTAATTCAGTTGGATTGTCATGAAGTAAAGAATAAATAGATGATGTGAAGCACACATTCTCCTCTGAATATATTGCTTCAGGGATTATGTTATTATGTTTAATTAATAATTTTGGAGAGGTATAATATTCGAAATTATTCCCTTTTAATTTGGTAGCATCAATTTCTTCAATATTGAAAGATTTTCTACTCTTAATTAAATAATAGCTAAAATCATTTCGAGCACTTATAAAGGAACAAGAACCGCTATTATCATTTCTCAGATTCTGTTTAACTAATTTTAAACCTTTATCTTCCTCTCCTCTAATCATTCGTGGAAAGGATAAATGGTTCAAATAATTCAAATCTCCCTTTTTTTCAACCTGGTTAATTAATTGAGCAAAATATGGTTTAGGTTTAATTCTAATGCGATTTAACTTGGTTGTCTCAAACTCGCAATAGGGACAAGTTATTCCATGTGTATACACAAACAACTTCTTTGATTTCAAAAATAAAGGGCACTGCGGATTAAAACAGACCCTCAGAGAATCTACTTTCTGATTCTTATATGTTATTATGTGTTTTTCAGGATAATCATAGATTAATAAATCCTCAATGCTGTGTTGTTTTTTATTTGCATAAAGAAGCACTTGAACTTCGTTTGTAGCATTTTTAAACAATTTTGAGCCTAAATCGGTGATCTTTAAAATATCCGCTTGGGAAAGAAGTTGATTCCTAAATTCAATATATCCTTGCCTTAGAAGAAAACTTTTAGGTATTATGAACCCAATTATTTGGTTACACCAACCTAAGGCCTTAATAAGAAAAGTACAATACACATCTCTATGAAAGATGTTTTCTTCCTTAAGAATTCTTTTTTCTTCTTGGTTTAAAATATTCCCAAAAGGCGGATTACCAATTATTAAGTCGAATTTGCTGAAATGTGAATTTAACAGGCTATTTTTTACTTGAAAGTTTGTGATTAAATTAGAAATTATTTTATTACAATCTTTACAGTCCTCATCAAAATACCATTTAAATAATTTTAAAATCGATAAATCAATTGCCTGTTTATTTATATCAAATCCGTATATGTTGCTCAGCAGCTTTTTCTTAACATCTCTCTTATTAAGCTCAGGTTGTAATTTTGTAATAATCCCGAAGAAAATTTCAACAGAACTTAATAAAAAACCTCCTGCTCCACAAGCTGGATCGCAAATTGTAGTTTTCAACAAGACTTTGTTTATTTCTTGTTTAACTTGTGGGATTAAATTGTATAAATCATCAATTTTTTGAAGTTTTAATGGGTTTGAGCCAATCTTATTAAATTTTTTATTAATTAGAAGCAGTAATACTTGACTTACCACAAAATCAGAAAAAGTTTTATTTGTATAAAAAACACCTTCTTTCTTCCGTTTTTGATAATTTTTTGTAAAGAATTCCTCAATGTTCTCAATATTGGAAATTAGATTCTTTATATGATGGAAATTTTTTGCGCGTGTACTATTAGTAAGCAACCATTTGATTTCCTTGAGACTTACAATACTTTTTTGTTTATTTTTCATTTTAAATTCTTAACAAACGCAGTAATAATCTTTAAATGTTCGAAATTCGGAGTTACTTCATTCAAATCTTTGAAGATTCTTTTATATAACGCCTTGACTTTTCAAAATAAAATATTTACGATTTATCATGAAATTTCCTTAATGTCTTAATATTTTCTTTATATTTTTATAGGTAATATTATTTTATAATCTAGAGATTATGTCTGAAGAAGAAAAAGATTATCACGGAGTCGCCCCAATAAGGTCAGTCATCAAGAAGCTGAAAAAAGAATACGATAAAGACTCGAAGGATTGGAGAGTATTAGGATCAAAGGATAGAGATGGTAATATAGACACAATAATATCAAAAAAACCCAATCATTATTGGTTAAAGTCAAAACAATTAAGTCCATTTTCGGCAATGGCAATGGGTACGGTAGTACGAAACCTTGATAGGGATATTGATGAAAATATTGGGAGAAAAATGTCTCAAAACGACATGCTTCAATTCTTTGGTATGGTTGTTCCTATAAAAAAGAATAAAAGTGTAATTGCATCTGGTATCGGTAATTACTCGCAAGAAAAAGGAGATTATATAAAAAAAGTAATTTATGAGAGAGATTCAAATTTGGGTTATCAACTTCGTCATAGGATTGATCAAGAATTCACTAAAAAGCACGCTCAAAGAAAGAACTTATATATTTAATCTCAAAAATTTATATAAATCATGGATATAAGTGAAAAAGCCTATCAAATTGACCTATACTCTTTCTTTTAAAATATTAAGCTGATCTTTGCTTTTAATAATTGGAAGATTAGCTGAATATTTCTCGGCATTACTTATTAATTCTGAAATAATTGCATTCATTTTTTCAGCTCCAGATTGCGATTCAAGAGAATTAACAAATTCTTTTAGTAATGGGACCTTCAAATCTTTAACATAGAATGTAACTCCTTTTTCAACCTCTTCGAGAAGAAACTGAAATGATAAGTCGGCATCTCTCTCAGTTTTATAAAAAGGCTCATCCGGTTCCTCAAAAGTGTAGGATACTTCTATCCAACGGTCGTTATCCGTTGGAACCATCCCGAATATATAATCACTGGTATGGATCCAAAAAGGTGTTCCTTTGTCATATGATGAATCTACAAGGGCTTTAAATTCCTCACTCATACGAAATCATTTCCCCAAATAATAATTAAATTTTTTGTTTATTAGCATAATAAAGAAGATTTTTTTAACTTTATAATTTTAAAATTCCTATTTTAATCTTAGCTTTTTGGAAAATTAAATTAAAAGAATTTTAAATAAAGGAATAATTGAAAAATAATATGCGGAAACTAGATTATGACCAAATAACTATGAGAATTCAAGATTGGATAAGGGAATATGTTGCGAACGCAGATGCGGAGGGTGTGGTTGTTGGGCTGAGTGGAGGGATTGATAGTGCTGTAATTTCAACTTTATGTGTTAATGCAATAGGCAAGGAACATGTAGTAGGATTAGGATTACCATGTTTATCCTTACATCAGGACCTAAATGATGGTAAATTGGTAGCTGATCAACTAGGGATTGAGTTCATTGTTTTTGATTTATCAAGCGTGTACGAGGAATTTTTAAAAATTACATCTAACCAAATTGACTCAAATATAATAGCAAAAGCCAATATAAAAGCTCGATTAAGGATGCTAACAAATTATTTTGTTTGTCAATCTAAGGGAAGGTTTTTAGTCGGAGGTACAGGAAATAGAACGGAACTTGCCATTGGTTATTTTACAAAATATGGTGATTTAGGGATTATAGACGAATTCCTACACTAAGGAGGAGTAGATATTGAACCAATTGGCGCACTTTATAAAGGTGAAGTCAGAGAAATAGCAAAAGTCTTAAAAATCCCAAAAAAAATCATTGAGAGGACTCCAAGTGCAGGACTTTGGGTAGGACAAACCGATGAAGGAGAGATTGGAATGAAGTATGATGAACTAGACGAAATAATATATAGGATTGATTATGGATTATCTTTAGATGAGCTAGATATCGGTAAAGTTAAAAAAGTTAAAAATTTGATTAAATTAGCTGAACACAAGAATAAAATGCCCCCTTTATACGAAATATTCAAAGCTTGATTCAAATCTAATTATAGTTCTTAAGGAAATATAAGGAAGGAGAGAAATTTTTTATATTAACTATATTTAATCTTAATTTTAAAGGAATTGACAGGTATTAGAACATATTACATTGTCGAGATTACTCTTCTTATCCTGTTAATACGAGATGTTATTTGATCCAGTTTATCCTTAAGATCTTCACTACGTGAATTCAATTCAGAATCACCAATCGATCCGTCTCCATAACTTTTTTCTGTTTCTTTAAAGGATTTTTCCAGAGAATAACGTCTACCTTCTAGTGCTATCAATTCCTGATATAATGAATCTTTATCAGTGGGTAATTCTGAAGAATATGTTTTTGAGTCTTCAGCAGTTTTAGTACTTTGGTCACTAGAGCCAAAATCAACGAAGGATGATATTTTCATTTCCTTTTTATTCTCTTTGGCCTTTTTTTCTTTCATTTCTTTTGTGGGAGGTAAACTTGGAAATTCTGTTGTTGGAACGGATTGTTTTTCAACCAATTTATTGCCAACTGAAGAAAAAACGGTAAATAACTCTGTTCCACTTGATTTAATCGATTCTAGTTCAATTTCTTCAATATTAACTGATGGGTTGTTAACGAAGGGTATTGGACTTAAGTGGTTTGAGGTTGGATCATCAATAACGGAAACTTCAGTTTGAATTATTGGTTTTCTGTGTTTATCATCTTTTTTTTCTTCAATTTTTAGTTTTGGAGGTGGTGAAAGAGTTGCTTGTTCTGATGGTTCTTCTTCAATAACGGGAATTTCAGTTCGAATTATTGGTTTTCTGTGTTTATCATCTTTTTTTTCTTCAATTTTTAGTTTTGGAGGTGGTGAAAGAATTGCTTGTCCTGATGGTTCTTCTTCAATAACAGTAACTTCAAGGCTTATTAATGGTTTTTTTTGGCTTTCATGTTCTTTAATTTCAACGTCTAGTTTTGGGGGGGGTGTTAGTGTGTCTTGTTCATCTAATATATCTAAAATTGACAACTGCTCTTTAGATTTACTTCGAGCTTGTTCTTGGTTTTTTATGTCCTGGGTAAGTTCTGACTTACTCATATCTTGAGTAGGTTCTAATTCATCAAGTAGATCTAAAACCGATTTTGCTTCCCCTACTTTTTCTTCTGTCTTTTTAGGAATCCCCTCAATATTTGAACTAGGTTTTAATTTCTTTAATTCCCTTTCTATTTCTGATTTAACATCCTCAATGGGTTTTATCTCGATTTTTTCTTGAGATATTTTATCCTCTTTTGTAATTTTTACATTGATTTGGGGTGGCTTTGCAGGTCTTCCAATATTTGGTATTTTTATCTTTGGGGGAGGTAATTTTACATCTTTCTTTGGCTTAATCGTTTTTATTATCCTTTTTTGAGAAAAATTTCTAAGACTTTCGTCTTTTACTTCTATTTCATGCTTTAGATTTTCAACTTTCTGTTTAAGATCGTCGATTTCACCCATGAATTTATCGGACACTTGATCCACAATCTCTTTTATATCAATCTTGCCCGTGTCAGACACCATCTGTGGTTCTTCACTTGATGTTATTTCGGGTTGCTTAGGTATCTCTTCTTTTGATATATCTTCGGAGATATCGATAATTTTTTTCATGTCATCAGGCAAATCTGATTCTGTGAACCATAATTCAAGAGTATCCCAGTTTTCTAATTTCGTAAGAACTACATCAAATAAACTTATATTCATACTAGCTTGTGCAGTATCTAAACTTTTCAATTCTTTAATTTTTTCAGTTAGAATTGATCGAGCTGAAATTTCATCATCAGGATCCGGTTCCCCCTGAGTCAAATCTATATAAATTTCTTTAATTTCTTGAGTTATATTTCTATACTTTTCTTCTGCACTCATGTAGGATTACTTGATTTAATTTTATTAATCATCAGCTAAATTTTTCTAATTATGTATTTAAAAACCATACGCTAATATATTTGTTTGCGATGTAATAAATAATTGATTTCTTTCTTAGTATTTTTCATTTTTCTTTAACTTGCACCATAACTCCGAAAATGTAAAAAACTATGGCTTTTTATTTGAGTTTTTTACAAAAGTAATATTTTTTTTCTCGATTGAATAAATGCAAAACAAATTTAATGAACAATAATAATACTCTAGGAAGAATAAGTGAAGAAAATGAGTAAGAGCAAAAATAAGAAGAATCAGCAGAACGCCTATACACTAAAAAGAAAAGATTATTTAAAAGGGTGGCTTTTTGCTCTTCCTAGGCGCAGAAGAATGACAAAAGCAATAGCAGAAGGTTTAACAATAACACCTGAATCGAAAAAAAACATTGCTCTTAAAACAGAATTAAATGCAGAAAAATATTCTAAAAAAACTGCTATTCTCTATGAAGATATTTCATACACACACAAAGAATACAATGAATGGTGTAATCGGTATGCCAATTTCTTTCTCAATAAAGTAGGACTAAAAAAAGGAGATGTTGCAATTGTCTATCTAATAAACAGACCAGAAATCCTTTTTATTATTGTAGGATTAGCCAAGATTGGTGTTATCTCCTCATTAATTAACACAAAACAAAGAGAAAAACCATTGATCCATAGTATTACTCATGCTCCCGGAAAGGTATTTATAATTGGTGAGGAACTTATTGATGCTTTTAGTGATGTAAAATCAAAGTTGAATCTAACTGAAGAACAATTTAAGCATTTATATTTTTTACCAGATAAAGGAGAAGCAGATCTTCCTCAAGGATTTAAAAATCTATATGATCTAGTTAAAGATGAGGATATAAATAATCCCCAAACTTCGCATCAAATAGAAGCAAAAGATCCTTATGCATATATATTCACAAGCGGAACTACAGGCTTACCGAAAGCGGCTATTATAACCCATGGTCATACGGTTGGTTCTTCAATATATTGGGGAGATACGGTTGTTGGAATGAAACAAAAAGATATAATGTATATAACGACACCTTTATTCCATTCTAATGCTATTAACGTAGCTTATGCTGCAGCCCTCCGTTATGGATCCGCGATGGCAATTAGTAGAAAATTTAGTGTTAGTAAATTCTGGGATGATGCAATTAAATTTAAGGCAACATGTTTTAATTATATTGGTGAAATTTGCCGTTATTTATACAATAAACCACCTAAACCTACAGATCGTAAGCATGATGTAGTCAAAATCGTTGGTAATGGGTTACGTAATGAAATGTGGAAAGGTTTCAAGAAAAGATTTGGGATTCGTAAAATATTTGAATTTTATGGTGCGACCGAAAGATTCAGTCCAAATTTTGCAAATCGATTTAATTTGGATTGTACTATCGGATTTTGCGGCTCACCCTATGCTATTGTAAAATATGATATTAATGAAGATGAACCAATTAAAGATGAAGATGGCTTTATGATAAAAGTTGAAAAAGGTGAAGCGGGATTGCTCTTAGGACAAGTTGATCCAAACCTCTTTTATAATTACACTGATAAAAATGCTGATGAAAAAAAAGTTTTTCGGAATGTCTTCGTTGAAGGAGATGCATACATGAATACAGGTGATTTGTTGCGTGAAATCGGGTATTCGCATGCTCAGTTCGTAGATCGCTTAGGTGATACATTTAGATGGAAGGGTGAAAATGTTTCAACTGAAGAAGTAGAGTCTGTAGTAAACCTGTTCAACCAGGTAAATGTTTGTTCCGTTTATGGTGTTCAAATTCCTAATACAGAAGGAAGAGCGGGAATGGTATCAATTGTAGCGAACTCCCACGAAGGTAAAGATTTTAATTTTAAAGGTTTTCTTGAACATATACAAAAATATTTACCAGAATATGCTTTACCAAAATTTGTTCGTTTCAAAAAAAGCTTCGATACAACGGCTACCCTTAAAATTCAAAAAGGAGATATTAAAAAACAAGGATTTGATATCAATGAAATAATTGATTTAATTTATGTCAATTTACCTGGTGAATCAACCTATACTCAATTAACAAATGAAATTTATGAAAAAATCTTGAATGCGGGCTATAATTTTTAATAAAATATCTCCTCCATTACTAAATTAGGTTAAATATCTTTTTGAGAAAATTTATTATATTTCATTATCTTTTATTTTTAAAACCCGTTTTTGTTTTTAAACCATAAAATATAATAAAAGAGCTCTAAGGATTATGATGAGTAGGTATCTTACAATCCCAAGAAATCAAGCAGAAAGATTGATCAACATATACAATTTGGATGCTAACCAAAAGAATTTCATTTTTCAAGAATTCAACAATTTTACACCACAGACGTCAGTAAGGAAATTCATTAAAGATGTATCTAAAAGAACAGAATTTCCGGAAGAGTTACTTCAAAACTTTTTTTGGTTTTCTTTTGACTCATATGTATCCTTCTTAGAGAGTGGGGAAACCTTCAATGAATTCTTTAATTCAAAAATAAAATCACCAATTGTAAATGATTTTCCAGATTTGGCAAATAAAATTAATGATTTTGACGATTTAAGAAATTTCTTCTCAAGCATGTTTAAAATAGCAGATTTTGAATACTATAAGGTTTTTTCTATAGAAGATATCACTCAAATTAATATCGGTTTCTCTAATATTGTTAGCTTATATCTTTTTACCGTTAATGATAAGGTTGTTCTTATCGATGCGGGTTATTCAACGAAATATTGGCAAAGTGCTTTTTATAAAGCACTGAATGATCTAGGAGTCAAAATTGGAGATATTAATTACTGTATTATAACTCACGAGCACCCGGATCACACAGGTCTAGTAAATGCTCTCAAGAAAGCAAATCCAGATGTAAAAATTGGAATGCATAAAATTGCCCATGAACTTGCCAAATTAAGATTAGATTCAATGAAACAAACTAATCTAGAAGAAAAAATAAAAGAACGTGGGGATTTACTTTTCAGCTATGGTTATAAAAGAGAAGAAGTAGACTTGATGCTTCAGAGATTTGGGAGAGGAGGGATGAATTTTGAATACATCAAACCAGATCTATTACTTAATGATAACGATAGAATTGTAGATGAAGAATTGCAAGTCGTACATTCCCCAGGACACTCCGTAGGACATATATGCGTGTATTATCGAAAGAAAGGGATTTTATTCTCCGGTGATCATATATTGAGTAGTATTACACCACATTTAGGAACTTTAGTAATACCTGGTGCTAAAGAATTCAACAAGAAAAATAATTATGAAAATATTTTGGAACATTATCTTAACTCACTTGATAAAATTGATGAACTGAAATCTAAAACTATTCTACCTGGACACGAACAAATTATTTATGATCCCCATGAGAGAATTATAGGTATTAAAAATCACCATCAAAATCGACTTTATGAGATTTCAAAGATTATCGAAAACAAACCTATGACACCTCTCAATATTGCACTAAACCATTTTGGAAATGATTTAGACCCAATGAATCGAATTCTCGCAACCAGCGAAACCTTAGTTCACTTGGATTATTTAGAATTTCAGAATGAAGTAAAGAAAAAGGAAGAAAATGGAATAATTTATTATTGGTCAGAACATCCATGGGAGAGAGTTGAATATTAGTTAATCAACCTCTTAGGAAGATAAAAGAGTATCATTAAATCCAGAAGTGATTTTTACGCCCGCCGAACCTAAACTAGCTGCCACTGTAGTTTTATTGCGTGAAAGAGCGTCAAATTTAGAAGCTGAAGATGATTGTGAATTTGAAGTATTTATGGCAAAAAGACATAAAAATACTAGATTTATGGCTGAACATCACGTATTTCCTGGTGGGAGTATTGATGATCAAGACTTAACTAAAGAATCAAGAGCAAGACTCGTAGGAATTGATGATAATGTTATTAATAAATTAGGAGATATTTGTGAAAATCCAGCTAATTTATGGATAATTGCAATTCGAGAGCTTTTTGAAGAGACGGGGATTCTTATTGCAACGGATAAAAATGGCAATTCAATAGAATTTAACGAAAAGATTAGTGATAAATTTAGAAGATATCAAGAAGATCTTCAACAAGATCGCTCCACTATGACCGATTTTTTGATTAAAGAAAATCTTTATTACAATTGGAATAGTTTAAAATACTTTGGAAGACTGGTTACCCCTTCAATGTCTCCAATAAGGTTTGATACTCAGTTTTTTCTATGCAAATTTCCTCAAAATCAAGAGATTAATTTATTTAGCCATGAATTAACAGAGTGTCTATTTGCAACCCCGACACATCTATTAGATATTTTTAAAAAAAAAGAAATTAAATTAATATTTCCTCAGTATTCAACACTACAACGACTTAAAGAGTTTAAAACTATTCAAGAAGCATTAGACAAATCTAAAAATGTTTCGAGTTATAATCGAGCAAAGGATTTCTGATAGACTTTTCAAACTGTGTGCTTATAAAAAAAGTAAAAGGTTCTTTAATCTGTAGATTTCCTCATTTAGTACATTAAAATACCAATATGTTGAGTGTAATTAAAAATATCATTAGCTTTTATAAATATATAAGATATTTCCCATAATTTGGATTTGATTCTTATAATTTTTCCACTAACTTTTATAGTATCCCCAACACTTACATAACATAATTTTGAGCATTTTACCACTATTGGTGAATTTGCTTTTAATATTTCTCCTTTTGCTTTTTTAAAGCTGACTTCGATATCTTCAGTAAGTACTATGGGAAATATTAACCTGTGGCGCACATAATCTCCAGGGGACACAACTGCATATATAGGTTTACCTTTTACTAAACCTTTAATAATTATTCCCCTTTCTTTACTTACTTCTACAATAGACATGGATTGATTCCTAATTCTTTATAATATTATATTTATCGATATTGTATAAATGAGTTATGATTTGCAAAATACAATTAATAAAAAAAAATGATTTGATAAAAGAAGTATCTATCCTGTTTTTCTTTTTTTAATATAGAAGAAAATTCCTGCAATTTGGAAAAACGTTAAAAAAAAGCTTTTTCTTTCTATTTAACTCTATTTTTTTTTTAAAATTGCTCTGATTAAGCCATATGTTTTTTTATTGCCGAAAATAA
>SDBU01007068.1_pt1 | contig 13038 bp, 11 predicted proteins | sample 2277071 | NCBI WGS metagenome assembly SDBU01 (sample SAMN10397929, study PRJNA504765) | marine sediment metagenome | isolation source: marine sediment core GS08_GC12, 126 cmbsf | place: Arctic Ocean: Gakkel Ridge, Loki's castle | collected 2008 | reverse complement strand
TCCGCAAATACAGGTTGGTGTGCCCGGGGGGCAAATACAATCCTTTGATTCTTGTTGCATAAATTGTTTCACTATGCGGTCTTCGAGAGAGTGATAGCTAATGGCAACCAGCCTGCCTTCAAACCCGAGGAGGTTAATTGCCTGCTTTAGAGCTGCTTCCAGATGCTCAAGTTCCTGGTTAACTGCTATTCGCAGTGCCTGGAAGGTTCTGGTGGCAGGGTGGATTTTACCCCTTCTACTTCCGATAACCTGTTCTATTGTCCGAGCTAGCTGAAGGGTAGTTTTTATGGGTCGTTCCTGCACGATGCGGCGTGCTATTTTATGGCTGTAGCGTTCCTCGCCGTATGTTTTTATCAGGTGAGCTAGTTTACTTTCAGGGGATGTGTTAATGATATCAGCGGCGGTAACCTCTTGGTTGGGGCTCAAGCGCATATCTAATGGTGCCTCATGCTGAAAGCTGAAACCACGACCATCACTATTCAGTTGAAGGGAGGAGAGCCCCAGGTCAAACAAAATACCATGTACGGGAAAGAAGTCATATTTATAACAGATAGCCTGTAAGTTAACGAAGTTTTCGTTAATGAGAAGGGTTGAGCTACTATAGGCTTCAAGCATTGTCCTGGCTACTTTTATAGCCTCAGAGTCAGCATCAATGCCCAGTAGCTGTCCGCCGGGTGAGCTATGGTCTAAGATGGCAGCGGTATGCCCCCCACCCCCAAGGGTGCAATCAATATAGCGACCCCCAGGCTGAACAGCCAGTGCCTCAATGGTCTCTTTGAGTAGAACCGGAATATGAGTAGGGGCTGACATCACTAAAACCCTCAATGCCTCTCCAAGCTTTCTATGATTTGCCAAGCTTGCTCTTGGCTAATAGCCTTTTCTTCATCCCAAAGCACTTTATTCCATATCTCAAGGTAAGTATTAGCTCCAGCGATGACTACTTCATCCATAATCTCGGCATACTCCCGTAATGGAGTGGGTAGGGCTATTCTCCCTTGCCCATCGATATTGAGCATGAAGGCAGTGGCAAAAATAGCCCGATTTAACCTTCTCAACTTACTGGGGGTGAGTGAACCGGTAGTAAGTGAAGCCGCCAACTTTTTCCACTCGGCTAGTGTGTAGGCCCAGATGCACTTCTCTACCCCGGGCATTAGTACCACTCCGTCTTTTAGTTCTGCCTTGAACTTACGTGGAATAAGCACCCTGCCTTTCTCGTCAATCTTATACAGATATTCACCAAAGAACATTTTTAACCCTCATATCCCCTGATTTACCACTTTTCCCCACTTTTTACCATTCTATAACACATACCCCCCCTTTTGTCAAGTCTTTTTGCATAATTTTTTAAATTGCCCGATTTTGCTATATGATTTATATGTGGTAGAATAGAATCTGTGTTGTGGAAACTATGGAGGAAGAGGTAATTAAGCATACAACCCGGGAAATTGGAAAGGATTAGGTCGGTGCAAATTGATATTCTGACGCTATTTCCCCAGATGTTCCAAAGCCCGTTTAGCGTTGGCATTTTCAAACGGGCTATTGACCACAAGCTGGTCGGGGTTAATATTCATAATATTCGAGACTATACGCATGATAAACATCATACCGTTGATGACTATCCTTATGGCGGTGGGGCCGGCATGGTACTCAAGCCCGAGCCTATTTTTGAGGCGGTAGAGTCAATAAAATCAGATATATCGCTTAAACAAGGGGTTGATGTGTTGCCAATTATTCTGCTTACCCCACAGGGTCGCCCTTTTTCTCAACAAATTGCCCTAGAGCTATCAAAATATAATCATTTGATTCTTATCTGTGGTCGCTATGAAGGGGTGGATGAGCGAGTGCGTGAGTATCTGGTTACCGATGAGATTAGTATTGGCGATTATGTGCTTGGTGGCGGTGAGCTAGCGGCTATGGTAGTAATAGAGGCTGTGGTCAGGCTACTGCCCGGGTTTCTTGGTTCGGAGGCTTCGCTGCTGGATGACTCTCACGCCACCGGGCTGTTGGAATACCCTCAATACACTCGTCCCCCGGTGTATAGACGGTGGTCAGTACCTGAAGTTTTACTTTCAGGAAATCATGCCCAGATTGCTAAGTGGCGCCGCCAGCAGGCTGTCCTTCGCACCCTGGAGCGTCGTCCCGAGCTATTAGGCAAGGCTAATCTAAGCTTGGAGGAAAGACAGTTAGTAGACAGGTTAAAACAGGTGGTTTAGTAAATATATGGAGTTTTACCGATGAATATTGCCTCACTAGTTGAAGTCAAACCAAATCCTAATATTCCAGCTCTTGCCCCCGGTGACACAGTAAAGGTCAGGGTTAAGATTGTGGAAGGGGAGAAGGAGCGCACCCAGCTATTTCAGGGGGTTGTAATTAAGGTTCGTCATGGTGGAGTTGGCTCTAGCTTTACCGTGAGGCGTGTTACCCATGGTGTAGGTGTAGAGCGTACCTTCCCCCTATATTCACCGCTTGTGGAGCGGGTAGAGGTAGTCAGGCATGGAAAAGTACGCCGGGCTAAACTTTATTACCTGCGTGGGCTCAGTGCCAAGGCAGCTCGTATCAAGGAAAGGCGGTTAAGTCCGCAACAGTTGGAACGGGAACGAGAAGAAGCACGGAGGCTAAAACAAGAACAAGAGTTGGAACGGGAACGGGACAAAGCATCAAAGCTGGAGCAGGAACAAGAGCAAGAGTTAGAGCAGGAACAAGAAGAAGCATCAAAGCTGGAACAGGAACAAGAGCAAGATTAAACTAGAGTTACTTAATTGGAGCATAGCAGGATGGGGTATGCTGAGGTTAGTGTTAATTCACCAGTAGCCCAGCGCAGGACATTCAGCTATGCTATACCCTCCGGTCTAAGTGTTGATGTGGGGCAGGCGGTATGGGTTCCTTTTGGCGATAAGCTCCTCCAGGGCATCGTTTTAGAGCTAACCCATTACCCCTCTGTGGAGGAAACCAGGGAAATAGTCGGTGTTATTGAGCCCCGTCCCCTATTATCACCATCCCAGGTAGTGTTGGCTCGCTGGCTCAGCCAGCACTATCTATCGCCCCTCTTTGATGCCGTAGCTTTAATGCTACCGCCAGGATTTGAGCGCAAGGCGCTCACTTTTATCTCTATCCCCCCAATCTCCGATGACTATGACTTATCTTCCCTTACCCCAGAACAAAGACACGCCTTTGAATTAGTTCAGAAACAAGACAAGATAAGCCTGAAGGAACTGGAGAAGGCATTAGGTAAGAAAAGGGCTCAGACTATCATTTCCCAACTGGTGGGACGAGGTCTAGCAGTGAGAAGTTATGAGGTAGAGCCGATTAAAGTAAGACCAAAGACGGTACCTTACCTTTATCTGGTAGTGACGGCTGATGAAGCTCGGCAGGAGGCAGCCAGACTACAAGGCAAGGCGAACAAACAGGCCAGCCTTCTTGACTTTCTGTCTCAGCAAACCCAGCTTGTATCCCTTGCTGCAGCTGGAAGGAGTGTTAGTTGCTCGGCATCAGCGGTCAGAGCGGTGATAAGCAAGGGCTTGGTCGAACTTCAGCAGGTTGAAGTAAGACGCGAACCAATCTCCTATCAGGGTATTACTCCTTCCTATCCACTGACTCTTACCGCTGCCCAAGAATCAGCCTTCAAGTCCATTCAATCAAGCCTGCTCCAGGTGGCGAAGGGTCATACTTCACCAGCTATCTTCCTGCTTCACGGGGTTACCGGCAGCGGCAAGACAGAGATTTATCTACAGGCTCTGGCTGAGGTGGTGAAGCTGGGTAAGCGAGGCATTGTCTTGGTTCCAGAAATTGCCCTTACCCTCCAGACTATAGAGCGATTCGCTTCACGCTTTCCCCATAAGGTGGCCGTCCTTCATAGTAAGCTCTCCCTAGGTGAACAATTCGATGAGTGGCAGCGAATAAGAAACGGAGAATTTGATGTAGTTATTGGTCCCAGGAGTGCTATTTTTGCTCCTCAACCTGATTTGGGTCTTATTGTTATTGATGAAGAGCACGAATGGACCTATAAACAGCAGGATAAATCACCCCGCTACCATGCTCGTAATGTAGCGGTAAAGCTGGCTGAGCTAACCGGGGCGGTAGTTATTCTGGGCAGTGCTACCCCTGATGTAGAGACCTTTTACCATGCTCAAAGGGGAGACTACCGCCTGCTTCAGCTCCCTGAGCGGGTTACCCCCAGCGAGGGTTCGCCCCTGCCCCAGGTTGAGGTAGTAGATTTAAGGGACGAGCTTAAGGTGGGGAATAGGAGCATTTTTAGCCGCTCTTTATCCCAGGCAACGGCTAAAGCGGTAGCAGGTGGGGAACAGGTGATTCTATTTCTTAATCGGAGGGGAGCAGCTAGCTTTATTCAATGCCGTAATTGTGGCTTTGTCCTCCGCTGTAGGCGTTGTGAGGTTACCCTCACTCATCACTTAGCTGAGGATGTTTTAGTCTGCCATCACTGTAACTACAAAATGCCGGTTCCTCAGATTTGCCCTCGGTGCTTGAGTCGCCGGATAAAGTTTTTAGGCGTTGGCACCCAGAAGTTGGAGCAGGAAGCCAGTTATGCCTTCCCCCAGACCAGGCGGCTGCGTTGGGATAGTGATGTTACTAAACGGAAGTATTCTCACCACGAAATATTAGGCAAGTTTCGTGCCCATGAGGCCGATATTCTTATTGGCACACAGATGATTGCCAAGGGATTGGATTTACCCCTGGTTACCCTGGTCGGAGTGGTTAGTGCTGATACTGGTCTAAACCTGCCTGACTTTCGGGCCGGGGAGAGGACTTTTCAGCTGCTGAGTCAGGTGGCGGGGAGGGCGGGGCGTGGCACCTTAGGCGGACGGGTTATCATTCAGACCTACTCTCCTGAGCACTATGCCATCCAGGCGGCGGCTAAACACGACTATGCCCTTTTCTATGACCGGGAAATCACCTATCGCCGCCGGCTTCATAATCCCCCCTTCACCCGGCTAGCCTCCCTTGTTTATACCCATACTAACGATGCTCTTTGCCAGAGGGAGGCAGAAAGAATGAAACGTCTCCTTATTGAGGAAAGAGACTCACAGGGAATAGCCGACCTCAGTCTAATTGGACCGGCACCGGCATTTATTCATCGGCTGCGGGGCAGGTTTCGTTGGCAGCTCATACTTCGCGGCGCTGAGCCGTCTGCTTTTCTCTCCCAAATACCTGTTCCTCAGGGTTGGACAGTAGACATTGACCCGTTGGGGCTGGTTTAAGGATTATGATTCACCCTCTTCGCCACTTTCTAGTTGTTCCCTGACCTCAAGAAGCTTGAGAAGGTCTTTATCTTCCCAGTAATCTTCGAATACCACAAACATCCTGACATTATCCACCGCAAGTAGTCGCTTAGCTAGGGCAATGTCCAACAACCTTAGCATCTTGTCTTTATCTCTCTCTAAAGCTGCGACTCCAGCCTGGATATCTTCTCGTGGTCGTTGTTTCGTGATAGTCGATAGTTCGTTCTCCATTTCTTCGAGGCGACCAAGGCGTTTCAGTGCTATAGCACGATTTATTCTCGCAATCTTATTGCTAGGGTCGTCCGCAATGGCATCATCTGCCATCGCTATAGCTCCTTCGTTGTCATTCGCATGAAGTAGAAAATAGGCTTTGTTTCCTTTGTCCAGCGGACTTAGTCTAGCGAACTCCTTGAGTTGGTCTCGCTGATGCAGTCTAGCAAGAACATCAGCCAGTTCATGAGCAACACCCTTGTTATTTGGGTCCTCTTTCATTGCTTTCGTCCAGTGCTGTAAAGCACCTTTGAGGTCCCCAGATTCTCTAACTATAGCGCCAGTTAAGGAAAATGGTAGACTGCCGGCAAGACGGCGCTGCTTAGATTCGAGAATCTTGAGGCCTTCTGGAGTACTAGGTAATTGAGACATGGGTATAGCCTCTAACAGACCTTTGAGAACTTTTTGCCTGTCTTGCGATATTATTCTATTACTCTTCAAAGTATCTGGTACGTTGATAAAAAGACGAGCCCTGTCATGTGCGACCCTAATAGGGTCAGCAACCGGTGTTGGAAGGTTAAGGCCTGCTTTGTGGTGCACATGTGCCATAAATTCATCGAAGCCTGGAATTTCTACACGATAGACTCTGTCCTTTCGCAACAGAGATTGAAGTCGTCCGCCTATTTCATCGCCTTCCCTAATACACCAATATATGCCTTGCTTTAAGTACTCCTCATTTTTTATAAGCATCTCAAAGACATCCATTACGGAACGGTCTCTACCACTATATCCAACCACAACAAGGCCATATTCCTGTGCAAACTGCATAATCTTCTTTTTCATATTTTCTTCAAGCGTCTCAAGCTCTCGCACAGTGTTTTTGATGTTGTCATATAGAAAATCCCCATGAAGCTTTATTATCTTTGGTCTTTTTGAGCGGACACGAATACCAGAAATAGCCGAGTCATGGGCGCATATGATAGGACGTAGCTCGTCTGAGTATAGGAAGCATGCCTCACTAATAAGTTCGTCAAAATTTGTTGTAAACACCACATCGAAAAAGTCATGCTTCATAAGATTCGTTAGGTAGACATATCCCCAACTCGGATGGGCATCCTTAACACATTCTTCAATGTATACTCTGCGCTGAGATGGCTGGTCATATATAAGTTCGAACAATAGCGAATATTCATCATCGGACTTATACCAGCTTTGTCTACGGAGCCAGTGCTCAAAGCTCGTCTTACTTCCACTACGCTCGTAGAGTTGAATACGCCAGGTATCAATCATTTCACGAGCCGTCTTTACCTCAGAGTTGCTCGACGCGCCTGCACCTAAGAGTAAAGCAAAGTTAGGAATATCTTGATTACGAGTGACAATAAGATTTACTAAATGGTCTATATTCCGTTTATTGTGTACTTGTTCCATTTCTTCCCCTCCAACAGAGCAAATATTCGAATGGTCTTTATATAAATATGTTAACATATCACAGTCAATTTCTCCATGAGTGATATTATTATGTAATAAAACACCAAAAAATCCAATTTAGCTGGAGGTTTACAATTGACCCCCACTTAGCTATAATTCAGCAGGTTATGCACTAATTAATTAGTCTTACGGGTGTAAATTAGATGGCGGTTCTCCCTATCTATCAGTTTCCTGACCCCATACTGAAGCAGAAGGCAAAACGGGTCAGGACTATTGATGGCTCAATTCGGAAGCTGATAAGCGATATGATTGAGACAATGCACTATATTCACGCGGCAGGGTTGGCTGCACCGCAGGTGGGTGTCTCCCTGCGAGTGATTGTTATCGGCATACCCGAGAAGGGGGATATAGTTCTGATTAACCCTGAGGTAGTGCGAAGGAAAGGAGAATGCCTGGTTGATGAGGGCTGCCTGAGCGTTCCGGACTATCGTGGAGAGATTATGCGCGCTAAATCAGTTACAGTTAAAGGGCGTGACCAGAACGGGAAGAAGATACGAATTAAGGCGGATGAACTTCTGGCTCAAGCCCTGGAGCACGAGATAGACCACCTGAACGGGGTGCTTTACATTGATTATCTGGAGGGTATGGATAAGCTACGCAAGCTTGAGCCAGGAGAAGCCGAGCTTTAGCTAAAGCAACAACAATGCCATAAGATTCCTTAGCTAGAAAAAGTCAAGGGCTTGTGGGAACTTTAGCCTTTAATAGCTTCTTCTTAACCTTTTCGGAGCCTCTTACAGAGATAGTCATTGCCCTTTCAATGGCTGGTTTGGCTTTCAGTCTTGGATCTCTTCGTATTCTACTAGTAGTTTAACTACAGGGCTGAACTTAAACTTGCCTTTACCGGTCATTTTAAGTGATTTATCCCCGTCGAAATCTATGGTCAGGATAGTTATCCAACCCTCTTTAACTTCGAATGGTTTGATTAATTTTAGCTTGCCACTGGGAACGGTTGCTATATATGTTGTGTTGTCAGTTGTTAGCCCGGTTATTTCTATCACATCCATGCGTATTTGTGTGTACTTTCCAGCGGTGACATTTTCGCTGCCAAGAATATCTGCTTCCTCAATAATCTCAAACAGGTCAAAGGTTACCTCGTAATCAATTATGGTTATCCACCCGCTTGCATTATCTGATACATTATCTGATGCTTTATGAACCTCTATTTTGGTTAAGGTAACATTAGCGCTAGCTACACCGGGGGGTGGGGGGTCAGTAACGCGGATTTCAATAATGCCCCATCCCGCTGTAGGTGTTGGTGCGGGGGGAACTTTGGGCCTTAATATCCTCTCTTTAACCTTGTCTGGAACCCCTTCTGTAATATTATCAGAAATCCCTTCTGGTAAAGCACCCCTTTCTTTTAATACCTCAACTGCCCTTTCGTGACCTCTTACCGAGATACCCATTGCTCTTTCAATGGCTGGCTTGGCTTGCTCAGGCACCTTTTCATAAACTATAGCCAGAACTTCTAAGTGATGAGCGGTGGCTCTGGCAACCAATTGGTCAACAGTAGTGGTATTGTCACTTAACCCCCTAGCAATTTCAGAAATTTCCTGCCCAAATTTATTCATCTCCCCAAATTCATCTAAAGCGTCTTCTACTTCGTCAGTTTTATTCTCTTCTGCTTTGACTTGGGCTCTATTTAGCCTGCCTTCAGCGGCGGCTAAATTAATCTGAATAGCCCTTCTCGCATTTTCTCTCGCTAATAGCCGTAAGGCAGTGCCCTGCCCATTGATGGATACTTTTTTGGCTTGGGTGATGGTTGCTTTTGCTTCTACAGGAATAATGTCCATTACCCTGTCTAAAACAAGAAGGTGCTTTGAGGTGGCTACAGCCACCACTTCCGATATGTTGTCTGATATACCCTTCTTTGCTGCCTCCTCCATCTTTCCTATAGCTATCGCCACATATTCATTGTATCCATTGGTAGCCACCTTTACTGCTTTTGACTTATTTTTAACTGCCATAATATGAGCTTCAGCCAGTCTTTCTTCAGTAATTTCTAGAGCCTTCCTAGCCTTTGCCTCATCCCCAAAAGTGAAGAAAAGACCTATCTTTTTGCCCCAGGTGTCAAGAAAATAAAAGGGGCTGTCGGGGGTAATGCCTGGGCTGGGCAATTGCAGTTCCTCGTCACCTTGAGCATAAGCGGTGCCACTAAAGAGAAGCGAGGTAACTACGACACAGCTAAGCAAAATTAGCCTAAACTTCTTCAGTTTCATTGTTAACCTCCTGCCTAAACTTCTATTATATATAACGAAAAAGTCGTTAAAAGGTTAGTAGCGACTTGGGGAAATTCTGAAAGGGGAGGTTGGCTTCCCCATATCTTACTTTGCCTCCACCTCCTCATCCTGTTCCTTTTCTTCCTCCTCGGCGGGGCTTGTTAGCCAGTCGGCTATATTGGCTATGAGCTGGTTATTGTCGAGGATACCATTATGTGGCTCGGTGATAAAGGTGAGGTCATAAATTGCCAGGACTTTAGATTCCTCGGCCAGGGCTATGGGTGATAGTTTCTTTCTTGTCTCTATCAGTGAGGAAAAGGTATTCTCGTCACCAAAAGCAATACCACCGTCAGCAGAGGAGATAGAACCAGCACGATAAAGGGCTATCTTGTCTAACTTCTTGGTTACCTCATTTTCCTTAAATTCACTAATGAATATGTTTTGGAAGTTGGCATCATATTCCTTCATGTTATATAGATAGTCAGCTTCAAATATCAGCCCAAATTTGATGGATAGGCTATTTATCTTACTACGCCTGGTTGGGTCAGCGATTAGTAGCAGCTTGCCGCCATTGTTGACAAACTTATCTATAGTCTCTCTTTCTTCCTTAGAGAACTCCGCCTGAGGGCAAACTACGACAAAGACATCTGCCACTAGAAACTCTTCTTCCTCCTCCTCGTCTAAAACCTCCTCTCCCGGCTCAACCTCTTCCTCCTCGTCTAAAACCTCCTCTCCCGGCTCAACCTCTTCCTCCTCACCTAAAAGCTCCTTTTCCAGGTCATCCTTCTCCTTAAAGAACTCAATGGTTAAGCCTCGGGAAAAAAGTCGCAATGTCAGAACATTGAGCTCCTCTATATCAAAGGCGTTACCATGAGCCAAATCAATTAGGACAGTCTGGGATATATTATCGGATACATTATCGGAAAACTCGGTTGATGGTGCTAGCGGAACAATAATATGCTCATAGCTCGGCATCTCACTGGGAGGAGGGCTATAGACCCCACTGTAGTAGAAAAGCCCCTGTCCCAGAACTATAACGATTATTCCGGCAAGGACAATAGCAATCCTTATAATTATCGACTTTATCACCGATTCACTCCGACTCAAAATATAAATAGTAGTAGACAGGCACTAAGCTAGTTTGTGATTTCAGGCCTCCCAAATCTGAAGACGAAAGAAACCAAATAACTGGCTTTGGTATATAGAGTTTTACCACCCCATAATGCCTAATGCCAGCCAAGCTAGCTGCTTTTTCTATAGCCGCGGTGCTAGTTCCTATGTCATCTAGTAGACCGTATCTAAGGCTCTCGACACCCGTATAGATTTCAGCCCGGGAGAGTACCTCCTCGGATATCTTTATTCGGTCTCCTCTTTGGGTCATAACTGCCTCAACAAACTCCTGCCTCACCATCTCCAGCACACTTAGGGCTTTTCTCCTTGAGCCACCGGTAGCCTTGAATGGTCCAGAGGTTATAACATTCTCCTCCAGTTCTTCAGGGCGAGGTAAGCTAGACCAGGCGCCTACGCTGCCAAGTTGGGAGGTTGGCTCGGCATAAATAAAGTTGGAAGCTACGGCAATATAATAGCCACCGCTGGCAGCCACCGTTCCTATAGCAGCCACCACCGGCTTCTCTGCCCTCAACCGAAGTACGTCCAGGTATATCTGCTCAACGACGCTGGCCGTACCACCAGGGCTATCTATCTGTAAAACAACTGCCTTTATCTGGCTATTGTCCCTGGCATACCTCAGCATGTCCAGGATATCATCAGTGTGGGCTTGGTCGAAAATAGCGCCGGAGATGGGTATGGTAGCGATATTTGGCTTGGGTATTAGTGGGGTAGAAATCAAAACCCCTAAACCCAGACCGAGCACAATAAAAAAGGGAATAGAAGTGAACCAGCGACGCATTAACCTTTTAGCCGATTCCAGCCTAGGCATGACTATCCTTCCTCAACCTGTTATCTTACTCAATATATCATAATTATAACCAGACTGGAAACATCTTGTAATTTCACCTTGAAAGGTGGTTTACCTACCCTTCCAAATAGACCAGATGACCCGGATTACCAGGGCATAGGCACTAATACCCCCCACAAGGAGCAGGCTGGCTATTACTACGCTAAGGGGTAAGGCAGCCTCAGGTGAGGGAACAAAGCGAATGAAGTGAATGATACCACTAATAAGAGCCGCGGTAATTATTACTGTAACTCCTATTCCAACAGGCAGACTTTTTAGCTTTTTCAGATTGGGCTTGATAGTGAGATAGAGGAGAAGGGCATAGATGACAAGAGTTACCAGTATGAGCAGGATTATTATAACCCAGGTACCCACCGCAGTGGCGATAGTGAGCTCCCATACTAGACGGACAACCACAGCACCAAGCGCCGGCGTAATGCTCACCATTAGCCATATTCTGAGAGCCAAGTGATTCATATCAGCCTCCAGTTGGCAGATCTGATTGTATTCCTTTAATTTGTGGGCTACCGACTCATCATTTATTGCCCTTCAGGTAGTCGATAGCCCACTGGATGGTATCCTCTCCATTAAGCTCAAGCTCACAGCCTGGGTCTGGCTCTATCCCCATACCTTCTATTAGGCGCCCATTGGGGGTGAGCCAGCGAGCAGTGGTAATATATAGCCCTGAACCATCTTTAAGCCGGCGCAGGACGTTGATGCTGCCCTTGCCATAGGTTCTGCTACCGGCAATGGTGGCGCGAGCATAATCTTGCAGGGCTCCAGCCAGTACCTCGCTGCCGCTAGCACTGTAGCTATCTACTAAAACAATCAACGGCAGGTCAGTAGCTATTCCCTCAGGCTTAACTACTGTAGCTGTATGCTCTCCTTGATTATCTACCACATTGACAACTACGCCCTCCTTCAAAAAGCGGCTAGCCACATCAACCACTGCTTGCAGTAAGCCACCCGGATTACTGCGTAGGTCAAGGATGATGCCTGTAGCCGCTTCCTGGGTTATGCTCTGTAGCACCGAGGATAGCTCTTCATTGGTGCGCTCAGAAAAATGGGTGATATTAATATAAGCGATGTCTTCCCTCATCTCAAAGCGGACACTGGGCAACTCAATTTTAGCTCTAACTACCTCAATTTCCACAGGCTCGGTCTCGCCCTGGTGAAGGATAAGGAGTCTGATGGAGGTGCCCTTGGGACCACGGATGCTGAGCACAGCCTCAGTCGTACTCATCCCTGATGTAGACCTGCCATTTATTTCCAGGATTATATCGCCAGCCCTGATATCTGCCTTAGCCGCTGGTGAATCAGCAATGGGAGCAATAATCATTAGCTGTTCATCCTTAACGCCTACATAAGCCCCAATACCCTCAATCTGCCCTTCCAGGCTGCTCAAGCCTAGTTGATAGGTTTCAGCATCTAGGTAGGAGGTGTAGGGGTCATCCAGCACCTCCACCATACCCTTGATAGCTGCCTGGCTCAGTATGCTGGCATCAAGCCTGTCTTGGTCTACATAATCGTGGAAGATGATGTTCCATGCCTGCTCCACAACATCCAGCCCCTGGCTTGGGGGGGTTCCGGTACCTAGAACACAGCCAGCCCCAAATGATAGGGCAAGGCTCACCACCAGTAGCAGGGTTATCACCATAATTTTCATTGTTTTTGACATCGCACTTACTCTCCCCTAAAGTGTTTTAAAGAATAATACCAAAAAAGGATACAAAAGGCGTAATTCCGTTGAGAAGTTTCCTTCCCCTTCAAGGAGGGAGAAGATAAAGAAAATAGGGTTCAAGGCAAATGTCTTAACGGGTGAGGTCGTTTAAAAATAGGTCAAGTAAACCTGTAAGCCGAGTTCTGTACTCCGACTAATCGGAGCGGTGACCATCTATCTAGCCCTGGCGTTACCACCAGGGTCAAGCGA
>SDBU01007067.1_pt1 | contig 13038 bp, 9 predicted proteins | sample 2277071 | NCBI WGS metagenome assembly SDBU01 (sample SAMN10397929, study PRJNA504765) | marine sediment metagenome | isolation source: marine sediment core GS08_GC12, 126 cmbsf | place: Arctic Ocean: Gakkel Ridge, Loki's castle | collected 2008 | reverse complement strand
CGCCTGGAGAGCCCGGCGCGCGGAAACGCGTCGGGCCAGTAGACCATCGAGAGGACAACCACAATGCCGACATCCGACAACTCCCGCGAGACCCCGTCCCAGGTCCAGGAATGGCTGGAGAAGCTGCTGCGCCTGACCGTCAAGCGTTCGGCTTCCGACCTTTTTCTGAAGACGGAGGGGCCGCCCGGCCTGCGCCTGGAAGGAGAAGTGAGCTTCCTGAAGATGGACAAGGTGCCCGGCCGCGTGATGGAGCGGGTTGCCGACATCCTTCTGGGGCCCCGGCGCGATGAGTTCCAGGCCACGGGCGAGGCGGACCTTGCCTACGAGGTGGAAGGCATAGGGCGATTCAGGGTCAACGTCTTCCGGCAGCGCGAGCGGATCAGTGCGGCGTTCCGTTACATCCCCACCGACATCCCCTCGTTCGAGGAACTGGACCTCCCGGCGAAGCAACTGGAGCACCTGGCCTCGCAGACGCGGGGCACCGTGCTGGTCACGGGAGTCACCGGATCGGGGAAGTCCACAACGCTGGCCGCCCTGGTGGATTACATAAACACGCACTACAGGCGCCACATCATCACCATCGAGGACCCGATCGAGTTCGTCCACCGGGACAAGAAGAGCCTGATCGAACAGCGCGAAGTCGGGACGGACACGGCTTCGTTCGAGCAGGCATTGAAGCACGTCGTGCGGCAGAGCCCGGACGTGATTCTCATCGGCGAGATGCGCGACCGGGTCACGATCGAGACGGCCCTCAACGCCGCCGAGATCGGCCACCTTGTGCTGAGCACGCTGCACACGGCCACTTCGATGCAGACCCTGGAGCGAATCGTCAGCTACTTCCCCCCGCACCAGTACGGACTGCTCCAGACGCAACTGGCCAACACCATGCAGGGCATCGTGTCCCAGCAGCTTCTCCTCAGAGCGGACGGCCAGGGACGCGTGCCGGCCGTCGAGATCATGATGCGTTCGCCCACTGTCTGCGAACTGATAGCCAAGGCCGAAACATCGAAGCTGTCCACCGCCATGCGCGAAGACACCTACTTCGGCAACCAGACCACCCACGAGGCGCTGATCCAGCTCTACCGCGCCGGCACGATCACGCTGGACGCCGCCCTTGCCGCCTCGCCCAGGCCCCAGGAACTCAAGAACGAACTGCAGGGCCTCAGACTGGACAGCTCCGGACGCGGCATAGGAACCGGGCAGGTCTGACCGCCCCGCGACGGGCCGCGGCGGGCCCGTAGGGGCACGGTCCCGCAGTTGCGGGATGCCCCTACCACACGGCGGCGATGTGCAGCGCCGGCGCGACGTCAACGCCAATCAGCCAGAGCCGAGACGCCGACGGTACGTCCGGCGGATTCTTGCCGGGCATTGAGGAGCTGATGGAGTCCTTGACATGTTTCATGATGCAAAGACCACACGGAACGGCTACAATGCACTTCCAGGTCGGCAAGGTGACGCAGGCTGGGACCGAGACTCGGAGAATGTGGTGGCACCGGGATCCGGCAGACGAGACGCCCAACGGATCTCTCGAGGTCATCCGATCCGCTATCGAACAACCCTGATCAGGCACCTGTTCAGGGGCAGCAAATGAACGAGAAACAGCTCCATATCAGGCCCAAGCCTTTCATATTGTGGACAATCGGGATCTTCGTGCTGTGCTTAGTGCCGCTCCTTGTCGTGTCTCGATCCAGCCCATTGCTCGCTGAGAAGGCCAAGCTCGCATCCCTCGTGTTCGTTGCAGTATCTGCAGTGGTGGCAGTTGCCGGTGCGTTCGTCGTCTGCGCCGTCATCCAAGCTATCCGTGGCTTCAGGTCAGGAGAACTCGGCACCGCTGATCTTGTCGGACCAAGCATCGTGGCCGTGGCGATTGCACTGCTCCTTCTCGGTTATGCCTTCATTCCAAAGGTAACAGGAATAGTTGAGCTTTCCTTTTGGCTTTTTTGCCTGGCCGTCTGGCTTGTCGATGTCGGACGGCGGATCGCCGCCAAGAAAAGGCAGCGCAGAAGCGCAGGCCCCGCAGAACCCCTCTGACGCCGCTCTCGTCAGTCTTCATGCCAGGAGGCGCTGACGACGCAGGCCTGAAGGCGCGCACGACGGCTGTTGAACGACTGGGCTCGACGGCTTGGACACTCCCCAGTCTCCTGCCCCGGGGCACGCCGAGACGGGCTCGTAGGGGCACGGTCCCGCAGTTGCGGGATGCCCTTACCGCACGGGGGCGGTGTGCGGCGCTGGCTTATTCGGGGCGCTCGGCGGTCTCTATCAGGTATAGGTCGGCGAACGAATCCGCGAAGAGGCGGTAGACCCAGGCGCACAGGGACTTGCGGTTCTGGCGCACGGCCTGGTCCTCCACGTTCACGAACACCTCCTCGAAGAAATCGTGCACCAGTTGGGCGAACGCCGAGCAGTACCGTTCGGCGGCCGCTACGTACTGGCCCCCGTCGAACAACGCAGCAATATCGGCGCGGTTCTCCTCCAGGGCGGCAGCCAGTTCCCTTTCGAGCGGCTCCTGCAGCAACTCCTCCTTGACCGGCTCGATCTGCTCGGCGTCTCGCTGGATGCGGAAGGTCCGATCCACCAGCTCGACCAGGGACGGCCACCACGGCTTCTCCGCGCACTCGGCCAGGGACTCCATCCTGCGCCAGAGGTCCTGGACGCCCTCGTATCCGGCCGCGAGCACCGCCCGCACAAAATCGTGGCGGAACCCCCTCTCAATGGCCGCGTGGTAGAGACGGTCCCGGAAGAACTCCATGATTCGGCCTGCCGCTTCATCATCGCATTCGACGTCGTGATCCCGGTAGGTGGCCCGCGCCATCTCAACCAGTTCCCCGAGGCGCAGGTCGAACTCGTTCTTTTCGAGTATCAGCAGGATGCCCGTGGCGTTCCGCCGCAGCGCATAAGGGTCCTGAGAGCCGCTGGGAAGCACCCCCAAGGAGAAGCAGCCGACAATGATGTCGAGCTTGTCCGCCAGCGCCAGCACGCTCCCCTCGCCGGTGGAGGGCAGCGCATCGTCGGCGCCTGCCGGCAGGTAGTGCTCCGCAATGGCGTCCGCCACTTCAGTCGGCTCGCCGTGCGCCAGGGCGATCTCCCTGCCCACGATGCCCTGGAGGGTGGGGAACTCGCCGACCAGGCCGGTCAGCAGATCGGCTTTGCACAGCCGGGCGGCCCGCCGCACGTGCTCCTCGGACACGTGGGGGCCGACCTTCGCGGCGATACGCAGGCCGAGTTCGCCCAGCCGTTCCACACGCTGCAGGTTGTCGCCCAGGCCCCCCAGGAAGACGACGTCCTGAAGGCGCGGAACAAGCTCCTCAATGCCGCGGCGGCTGTCTTCCTCCCAGAAGAACTTGGCGTCCTCCAGGCGAGCCAGCAGAACGCGCTCGTTCCCCTCTCGAACCAATTCATCCTGATCGGCGGTGCGGTCGGAGACCGTCACGAAGCGCGGCACGAGGTCGCCTCCCCCGTCGCGAACCGGGAAGTACCGCTGATGCTCCTTCATTGCGGCGCAGAGAACGGAGGCGGGAACGCTCAAGAAGCGCTCATCGAACGCCCCCTCCACAGCATGGGGGCACTCGACCATGTTGGTCACTTCATCCAGCAGGGCCTGCTCGTCCAGCTCGGAACCGTAAGGGGCAAGGATCGCGGTGATCTCCTCCCGGATGATGCTCCGCCGCTCCTCGATGTCCACGACCACCGATTGCCGCCGCAGAGCGTCCCGGTAGTTCTCGAACGACGCATCCTCCAGGATGATCTCGCCGGGAGCCAGGAAAGGATGGCCGCGTGTCTTGCGCCCCGCCTGGAGGCCCGCGACGCTCAGCTTCAGCACCTCATCATCCAGCAGGGCCACCAGCCACCGGATGGGCCGTCCGAACTCGAAATCCCCTTCCTCCCAGTGCATGGACTTCGGGAAGGGAACGGCTGCGGTGGCCGCACGCAGCAGGTCGGGCAGGAGCGCGGCAGCCGCCTCGCCCGGCCGCTCAACCACTGCCACTACGTACGCCCCTTTGTCCGTCTCCTGGACCTCGAGCGCTTCGACGGACACACCCTTGCTCCGGGCGAATCCCCGGGCCGCCGCAGTCGGCTTGCCCTCGCCGTCGAAGCCCACGCTCGCCGGGGGACCGACACTCCTGACGGCCAGCGACGGCTGACGTTCGGACAGGCCTTCGACGGCCACGACCAATCGGCGAGGCGTCCCAGTGGCGCAGATGCGCCGGAAGCCCAGGCGGGCATCTTCGAGCCTCTGCCGGATCTCCGCCGTCAGCCCGTCCAGCGCCGGCTCGATGTAACCCGCCGGCAGCTCTTCAGTCCCAATCTCATAGAGCAGATCAGACATGTTGTCAGCACACCGCAAAGGTACAGATGCTCATGCAGCGACATACTTCAAGAGAGCTTCCGCTCCCCTTGCCCACGGCCTGGCGGACCCGGGCGTCACATCGGCATTCCGATGATGGTCGCTTCAAAGACCATCTTGCCGTTCACAAAGCCCTGGCACTCAAAGACGGCTCGCCGGGACCGGATTTCAACGTTCTTGGCAACCAGGATCAAACGGTCTCCCGGCACCACCGCCCTTCTGAACTTGACGTCCTCCATCCCCCCGAATCCGATGAATTTGTCAGTCTGCGTCGCCTCCTTGAAGTAATAGCTGCAAAGCTGGGCAGCGGCCTCACACATCAGCACTCCGGGCAGCAAAGGACGCCCCGGAATGTGGCCCCTCACCCAGAACTCGTCGTCACGCACGTCCTTGAACCCGATGGCAATGCCCGCGTCGAGGTCCAGGCGGATGATGCCATCGAGATGTTCCATCTCGTAGCGCTGCAAGTTATTCCGGCGGATTCCGTCCGGACCCACGGTCACCAGCGACAGGTCAATAGAGGCCAGGTCTACGAGCGGCTTCGGGGGCATTCGATTCTCCTACCGTTGAAAGTGGCGCAGCAATCATAATGCAGCCCCGACGTGGGATTCTAGTCCCATCTCCCGGCCAGTGCAAGGCACTCCGGGCACTGGCCGGCGCGTCTTGCTGCGCCCTTGCCCGGTTGACTTGCCAAGGGACGGGGCTTCATGTAGAATCGGCCCCCCGTGGGTTCAGCGAGTTTCAGCGGTGCGTCGTCCCGCGTGGATTAATTCGCTGGATCGCGGTCGGAGAAGCGCCGGCGGGAGGTGCGCGGGAGGGTGCAGTACGAACCTTCTCGACATGGAGAGGTCCTGCCGGCGCTATTCTCCCTCCACAGTGGCCTGACAGGCGTTTCTGCCGGTCGGCAGAAGACCAGCCCTGGAACACCGGAAGGGCCGGCTTGTGTTCGAGATACTCACCAAGGAGAAACTGGGCGAGGACGTATACCGCATGGCCGTCAGGGCCCCGCGCGTAGCGGTGCGGCGCAAGGTCGGGCAGTTCGTCATTGTCCGCCCAAGCGAGCGGGGCGAGCGCATCCCCCTCACCATTGCCCAGGCGGACCCCCAGGCTCTGTCCATAACGCTCGTATTCCAGGCGGTCGGCCAGAGCACGCGCCAGTTGGCGGCGATGGAGCCGGGCGACTTCATTCCGGACGTGGTCGGCCCGCTTGGCACACCGACCGAGATCAAACCTTATGACCACGCGGTCGCCATGGGAGGCGGGGTGGGCATCGCCCTCATCTGGCCCATTGCCGCGGCCTTGAGCCGGCAGTGCTCGCGGCTCACCGGCATCATCAGCGCGCGACGTGCAGACCTGCTCATGCTGAGAGATGAACTGAGCGCAATCTGCACCGAGCTCAAGATAGCGACCGACGACGGATCGGCCGGTCAGCACGGCTTCCCCACCGAGATACTCCAGGGGATGCTGGAATCCGGCGAGAGGATAGACGCCGTCTACGCGGTCGGCCCGGTGCCGATGATGGCAGGGGTCAGCGAGATAACGCGGCCCTTCGGCGTCAAGACCATCGTGAGCCTGAATCCCATAATGGTTGACGGCACGGGCATGTGCGGCGGCTGCCGCGTGACGGTGGGAGGCGAGACGAAGTTCACCTGCGTGGACGGTCCGGAGTTCGACGGCCACCTGGTGGATTTCCAGGAACTGGCGCGGCGACTGACGCAGTACGACGAAGAACCCAAGAGGAAGCACCTGCCGCAGTACGAACCCGCCCACGGCTGCGACCGGGAACACACCGACCTGCAAGAAGCGATGCTCGAAGCCGGAAGGAACGCGAAGAAGGCCATCGAGATACCCCGCCAGCCGATGCCCGAGCAGCCGGCCCAGGGCCGGGTCCGCAACTTCGAAGAGGTGCCCTTCGGGCTGCGTCCCGAGCAGGCGGTCCTGGAAGCGCGGCGCTGCCTCCAGTGCAAGAAGCCCAAGTGTGTCGAAGGATGTCCCGTGGGCATTGACATCCCCGGGTTCATCCGATGCATCGCCGAGGAGGACTTCCTGGGCGCGGCCCGAAAGCTCAAGGAAGACAACACGCTGCCGGCCGTCTGCGGGCGGGTCTGTCCTCAGGAGGAGCAGTGTGAAGCCACCTGCGTGCTTGGCAGGCGGGGAGACCCCGTGGCTATCGGCAACCTGGAGCGTTTTGCGGCCGATCACGAACGCACAAGCGGCAATGTGGAGCTGCCGCAGATGCAGGAGGCCAGGGGAATCAAGGTGGCCATCGTCGGTTCCGGGCCGGCGGGGCTGACGGCAGCCGCCGAACTGTCGCGCCGCGGCTACTCCCCCGTCATCTTCGAAGCGCTGCACGAGCCGGGGGGCGTGCTCACCTACGGCATCCCCGCCTTCCGTCTGCCCAAGGACATCGTTCAGCAGGAGATCGAACTGGTCAGCCGGATGGGCGGCGAGGTCATCTGCGACTTCGTCGTCGGCCAGACGGCCGCCATTCAGGACCTTCTGGAAGAGGGCTACGAGGCCGTCTTTGTCGGATCGGGCGCCGGGCTTCCCATCCTCGCCAACGTCCCCGGGGAGAACCTCAACGGCGTGCTGAGCGCGAACGAGTACCTGACGCGCGCCAACCTGATGCGCGGGTACGATCCCGACTTCGCCACGCCCATCATGGTGAAGGATCGCGTGGCCGTGCTCGGGGGAGGCAACGTGACCATGGACGCCGCCCGAACCGCGCTCCGGCTCGGCGCCAAGGAGGTGCGCATCGTCTACCGTCGCACCATCGAAGAAGCGCCCGCGCGGGATGCGGAACTCAAGCACGCCGAGGAAGAGGGCGTGCAGTTCATGTGGCTGACCAACGCCACAGAGGTGCTCGGCGACCGGAGGGGCTGGGTCCGCGCGCTCCGGTGCGTGAGGATGAAGTTGGGCGAGCCGGGCGCCGACGGGCGCCGACGCCCCTACCCGATCGAGGGCTCGGAGTTCGAGTTCGCCACCGACATGGTCATCGCAGCCTACGGCAATCGTCCGCACCCCCTGGTGCCGCGCAGCACGCCGGGCCTGGAGGTCACCAAGTGGGGCACGATCGTGGCCGATGAGGCAACGGGCCAGACCAGCCTGGAAGGCGTCTTCGCCGGCGGCGACATCGTGACGGGCGCCGCTACCGTCATCCAGGCCATGGGCGCAGGCAAACGCTCCGCCGCCGCAATTGACGAATACCTGACCGCCAGGCACGCCGGGCAGGTGAAGGCGTCGTAACCCCCGCCTGATACAGCACGGTCGCACTCAGGCCTGTTTCTGGCGCATGGCGCGGATGTAGTTCATGCAGAAGTCGTCCCTGCCGGCGAGTGCTTCGGCCGCTCGCACGGTGTCCATGATGCCTTCTACGGTCGGGTCCAGGATGGCCGAGTCAAGCCCCGCCGCGATCAGGCACCCCAGGTAGGTGCGGTTGATGAGGGGACGGTTGGGCAGTCCGAAGCTGATGTTGGACAGGCCACAGGTCGTGTGCACTCCCGGGAACGCCTGCATGATGCGGAACACGGCCGAAAGGGCGGCCATGGCCTGCTCCGCACTGGTGCTGATGGGCTGGATGCAGGGATCAACAAAGAGGCGGTCGCGCTCGATGCCGGCGCTCTGGGCGGCCTCGATGAGCGTGGCCGCGATGTCCACGCGCCGCTCGGCGGTGTCGGGCATTCCGCCCTTATCCATCGTCAGGGCGACCAGCCGGGCGCCCGACTCAGCCGCCAGCGGGATCACCTGCTGCATCTTGTCCGGCTCGCCGGTCACCGAGTTCAGCATCACGACGTCGCCCTCGATCAGTTCCAGGCCGGCCCGCAACGCCTCCGGGTCGGACGAATCGAGGCAGAGGGGCAGGTCCGTGCTTCGCTGCACGACCTGGACGACCCATCTCAGGTTCTCTATCTCCCGCGCCGGATCGCTGCCGGCATTGACGTCAATGAAATCCGCGCCGGCCTCCGCCTGGACGCGGACCTCGCGCTCCAACACCCCGGCATCCCGCTTCTCTATGGCGCGACCGATGCGGCGGCGCGTGGCGTTGATCCTTTCGGCGATAATGAGCATCTCGACCTCCGTAGTCGTGTTCTCCGCAGGGCCGGCCGGCGCACACAGTTCGCAGCACCAGCCCTGCGGAACCGAGCGGCGAATATAGTGGACCCCTGCTGTGAAATCAAACACGGACACGACGGCCGGCGTCGGACGGGCGAGGCGGAGCGGATTTGGTTGCGTGTCAATCGGCCATGTGATAGCTTACGGATGGGCCGTCTTCGGAGGGCTCTACGCGTGCTTGACAGGGAGAATTGGGGCCGTGCTAGGCGGGGCGCTAGCGGTGCCCTGTAACCTGCAAACCGCTTTAGCAGGGCTGACCACTTCGTGAGGGGTAGGTCCCTCGGCGGATAAGGGCCGCTGGGGCGGCGTTGACGGGCAGGTCCCATGGAGTCGGGCGGCTGTGAACCTGGTCAGGGGCGGAAGCCAGCAGCCATAAGCAGTACCCCGGTTTGCCGTGGGGTAGCTTGCCTCGAGCTGTTCCTCGGCTACTGCCTCGAGGAACCGCCTCGATCGGAGCGCACGGCCCTTTTCTGCGCTTCCCCGCAGGCTGCACGCGTGCGTCTTCGGGTCTACGGTTCCTCCTGCATTCAGGCTGGACAATGTACGTTGTTTTCGCCCGCAAATACCGTCCGCAGCGTTTCGAGGACATTGTCGGACAGGACCACATCGCCAAGACGCTCCAGAACACGATCAAGAGCGGGCGGGTGGCCCACGCTTACCTGTTCTGCGGCTCGCGAGGCGTGGGGAAGACGACGGTCGCCCGCATACTGGCCAAAGCCCTCAACTGCAAGGAGGGCCCCACGCCCCGGCCGTGCTGCCAGTGCGAGTCCTGTCTGCGAATCGCCACAGGCGACGACCTCGACGTGATCGAAATAGATGGCGCTTCCAACCGCCTCGTCCAAGATGTAGAGGTGCTCCGGAACAACGCGCGTCTGGTTCCGGCCCGCAGTCGCTTCAAAGTTTACTACATTGACGAGGTCCACATGCTCAGCGGCCATGCCTTCAATGCGCTACTGAAGACATTGGAGGAGCCGCCGGAGCACGTCAAGTTCATCTTCTCGACCACCGATCCCCAAAAGCTTCCCGAAACGGTGAAGAGCCGCTGCCAGCGGTTCGACTTCCGGAGGATCTCCGATGCGGACATCGTCGGCTATCTGGAGGAGATCTGTCGCAAAGAGGATCTGCAAGTGGAAGGTGGCGCCCTCGGCGTCATAGCCCGCGCCGCCCGGGGCAGCATGCGCGACGCGCTGGGCACGCTGGATCAACTGGCGGCCTTTGGGAACGAGGTCCACATGCAGGACGTGCTGGCCATGCTGGGCGCGGTGGACCGACAGGTGCTGTCGCGGATAGTGGACGCACTCAGTCAAGAGGACACCGCAGCGGCCCTCGCCGGGGTTCACGAGGCGCTCTTCGCCGGGACGGACGTGGAGGACTTCGCCGACCAGCTCAGCCAGTATCTCCGCGACCTTCTCGTCGCCGCCTACTGCGGCGAAGACGACCCGATGCTGGCCGGCGCCATGGCGGACACGGAGACCCTGAAACGGCAGTGCCGAATTTTCGCGCCGGACCAACTCATTTACATGATCCAACTCCTCCGGGAGGCCAAGCTGCGGGCGCGGCGCGACACGACCGGAAGGATTGCTCTGGAACTGGCCATCATCAAGATGAGCCGCCTCTCTGAACTGGCGCCCGTGCAGGAGGCGCTGCGCGAGCTAGCCGGGTCCGGAGGTGCAGCGACGGGCCGGCGCGCCTCGGGCGCGCCCCAAGAGCGCGGACCCAATCCGGGCCCGGCGCTGCGGCGCATGACCGAGAAGCTGGAAAAGGCCAAGCGCAGACCGGTTCAGGCGCCCAAGCAGCCCGATCTGCCCGAAGGCATCGGGCAGGACAGGTACCGCCAGATCATGGCGTGCGCGGAGAGCCCGGAGGCCGCGCAGGACGCACTGGCCGAGGGACCCCTGATGAAGGCTTTCGCGGAAGCGGACAAGGCCCTCGGGCTTAACCCGGTGCGCCTGGAGAAGCGCGTGAGCCGGGAAAAACAAGAAGAGCCCGGCGAGGAAGAAGAAACCATAGAGGACGAGAACGACTAGCGGACCGTTGAGGAAGTCGTGTTGTGTTTTCGCATTCCGCTGGCGGCGTGCGTGATGTTGAGTCGTAGGGGCACGGCGCGCCGTGCCCTTACAGCAGCGCGCCTGGCCGCGAGCCAGCGAGAGCCGGACTTCACTTTTTTGGCGGGTGCACGGAGCAGAAATATGAGAGGCTTTGCCGGCATGGAAGACGTGGGAGGCCTGATGAAGCAGGCCCAGAAGCACCTGAAGGACCTGCAGCGTCGCATGCGCGAGGTCGATGACGACCTGCGGGAGCGCGTGGTCGAGGGAAGCTCGGGCGGCGGCATGGTGCGCGTCATGTTCAACGGCCTGCAGGAGCCACTGGACGTCAAGATAGAGCCCGTCGTGCTCGAAGAGGAGAGCCCGGAGTTCCTCCAGGAGATGATACTGGCCGCCATCCGCCAGGGCCTGAAGAAATCCGACGAATTGGCAGAGGCCGAACGCGCCAAGGTCTCGGGCAAGCTGAACATCCCGGGGCTGGACGGGCTCCTGTGATGCATTACCAAGGAGGGCAAGTAACCGGTACAATACACCCCGCGGGGTGATGTTCGTGCAGGGAGGCACGGGTGGCCAAGATCTACACAGAGTCCATCGCACGGCTCATGGAGTTGCTCTCCCACATGCCGGGAGTCGGCGAGAAGACGGCCGAACGGCTGGCCTACCACATCCTTCGCCTCTCACCGGAGGAAAGCCTCGCGCTGGCCGACGCGATACGCGACGTGACGGAGAAGGTCAAGCAGTGCTCCATCTGCTTTCAGTTTGCGGAGACCGACCCCTGCACCATGTGCAGCGACGCGAGGCGTGACGGGACTACGATCTGCGCTGTGGAGGAGCCCAAGGACGTGGCGGCTATCGAGCAGGTGGGCAGCTACCGCGGCCTCTATCACGTGCTCTGCGGCCGGCTCGCCCCCCTGGAGGGAATGGAGCCGGACGACTTGACGGTGGACAAACTCATCGAACGAGTGCGAGCGGGACAGGTCAAGGAAGTGATCCTGGCCACCAACGCGGATATGGAAGGAGAAGCGACGGCCCTCTACGTTCGCGAAGCGCTCCAGGGATTGCCCGTGAAGGTGACCCGCCTGGCGCGCGGGATCCCCAGCGGCAGTCACCTGGAATACGCGAACTCGGCGGTGCTGGCGGATGCCCTGGAGGGGCGCCAGGAGATGAAGAAATGACCGTGCGATAGGCGGAGGAATCGGGTGAGCGGCAGATGAGACTGGAGGTCGGACTTCAAGTACGGCAGGAAATGCGCCTGAAGCTGGCGCCCCAGATCATACAGTCCATTGAGATACTCCAGCTTCCGCTGCTTGAACTGCGGGATCGCATCGACCAGGAACTGGTTGAGAATCCCATGCTCGAGGCGGAGTCGGAGCAGGAAGAGTCGGACGAGGAACAAGCCACCGAAGAAGAGTCCGATGACCTCGATCAGGTAGAAGTCCTCGAGGAAGAGCCGGAGACCGAGGCCGAGGAGCCCCCTGCTGAGGAGAATTACGAAGCGGCCGAGGAACTGGTTCAGCAGGACGACGGCGACATCTACACATTCGACCGCCCTGCGCCGGTCTCTTCAGACAAGGACCCCAAGCGCGCCGCCATCGAGAACTCCCCCGCTCCCGATATCTCGCTGGAGGACCACCTGAACCAGCAGCTCGCCTATTTCGAACTCGATCCGATCATCAAGGAGACGTGCGAGAACATCGTCGCCAACCTGGACTGGCGCGGATATCTGGAATATCCGCTTGAGGAGATCGTCGCCTCCATGGATGTGCCCGTGACGCCTGAGCAGGCCCAGGAGGCGCTGCGGCAAGTCCAACAGCTCGATCCACCCGGCGTGTGCGCCAGAGACGTCAAGGAATGTCTGGTGCTCCAGCTCGACCAGCGCCGGAAGGACCACGACTTCCTGCGCCGCCTCATCCAGGAGCACCTGGAGGACATCCTCAGGAACAGGTATCCGAGGGTGGCCAAAGCGGTGAACTGCACCATGGAAGAGCTGAAGGAAGCCATCGAGAGAATCGGCGAACTCAACCCCATTCCCGGAGCGCTCTTCGGGGAAGAACCGGCACCGCACGTGATCCCCGACCTGCGGGTCGAACTGGTGGACGGCGAATACCGCGTGATGCTGGAAGATTCATCTCTTCCGCCGCTGCGCATCTCCAACTATTACGCTCGCCGACTTCAGCAGAAAGACCTCGACCCCAAGACCGTGCAGTACCTCAGGGACAAGCTCCAGAGCGCCCGCTGGCTCATCGATGCAATCCAGCAGCGCCGCGCCACCGTGTTCAACATCACCAGTTCCATCGTCGAGGATCAGAAGAGCTTCCTGGACAAGGGCGCGATGCATCTGAAACCGCTCAAGATGCAGGACATAGCCGACCGGGTCGGCGTGCACGTCTCGACCGTCAGCCGCGCCATCGCGGGCAAGTACATTCAAACGCCCCGGGGGCTCTACTCACTGAAGCATTTCTTCACGGGCGGCGTGCAAAGACCGGACGGCGAAATGGAGTCCTGGGAGGTCGTCCGGCAGAAACTGCTGCAAGT
>SDBU01007066.1_pt1 | contig 13039 bp, 11 predicted proteins | sample 2277071 | NCBI WGS metagenome assembly SDBU01 (sample SAMN10397929, study PRJNA504765) | marine sediment metagenome | isolation source: marine sediment core GS08_GC12, 126 cmbsf | place: Arctic Ocean: Gakkel Ridge, Loki's castle | collected 2008 | reverse complement strand
ATCGTAAAGATTAGAACGTTGTCCGGAGACAACGGGTTGGTACCTCCCTTCAGATTTTTCCATAAGAGGTAAGCCCCCAAACCCCTACCTCCTAAAACAGCTTCCAGGATATCGTCGGAAATCTCTTCAATCCAGAATCTTCTTGTATCCAAATCAATATTCAATATCTTATTATAGAACCCTTTCATAATTCTCCTTATACTCTATTCTTCCAGAAAGTCCCCACTTGGTTAAGATTTCCGTAAAAGGTACTATCACAACTAAGGGTATGAAAAGAATCGATGTCTATGCAGCTGACAACCCTACCATTAAGAACAAGGAAATTGTTCATCACTTTAGCCGGCGCTGGAAGACCCAAGATTTTTAAATGATATTTCTTAAATGGCGATTTTTCTTGTGCCAACCTTATCAAAGTATGTGTTAGCTTCAGAATCACTCTATTATACTGCGGATAAGGATTTTGTAAAATGTCTATCTTAAGAAGGGACGGGATTCGCATAAGACGCGGCGAAAAAAATCGGAGGTTTTTACCAGTCTCCGAACTTTTCCTATCGTAGATAGCTTTTTGCGATATGCTCAATGGCCACTGATAGAGAGATCCCGAACAAAAATCTGCTCTACGATCACAATGTTAATTCATAGAGAGCAACTTCATCTGCCCCGTGATTTGCGCTTATAATAAAATTGCGCTTCTGCTGGCAAATTACAGCAATTTGGGTTGGACCGATATCATTGTCCAAGGTTTCGCGAGTCATAGCCCTGAGATCATCGGTCTTTGGACGAAGGAGGAATAATTTTTTTGAGCCTCTTCGTTCCCCTGCTAGAATCGCGGGTTTGCCAAGTATCTTGCCCGTCCAGACCACATGACCGAAATCTATGAATATTTCGAATACTGGCTTCCAGCCCTTTAACATACGCTTATAAATGACCAGCCTGTTGCCGTGGAACGGCTCTATCGTCATGATCTCAGGTACACCGTCACCATCAATATCGTACGAATACACATCACTCACTTCATGCTCAAGCAGTTGCTCACACTGCCACTGCGAATCCGGTTTTTCTGGAACCTGGAGCATAAAAAGGCCTTCTTTACCCGATACCATCACCACCGCTTTGTTATCCATAATTGTCACATGCATCCCGTGGTTTTTGGAGATACCTCTCAGTATAGGTTCAAGAAACCATTTATCGGAAAGACCTTCAGGTATAGCTCCAGCATACACTGCCCCGGGTTGTGACCAGTCATCCTGAAAAGCCTTGCCACCGCATAATGATGCAGCAACAAGAAAGGGAGTCGGGCCTACATGAACGATTCCAATACGATGAACAAAGGGTAGATCGACAACACGAGTAGCACGCCACGGTTCCGCGATTGCCTCACCTCCTTCGGCATAGACAATACCAGCGTGCTCGGATTGAAAGATTGGAAAAAACCCCTGAATAGTCACAAAAGCTTTTTCACGACCCGGCACCGGCATCAAGCTCATGCACCCGCCGGGGCCATTCCAAACCGTTGATACCTTCCAGTGAGGTGGCGAAAAGATAAGGCATTTTCCACGGTCCTCAGTTGAGGCCAGAAAATAAGTGTAGCCATTTATTTGTATTGGACTAACCGCATACACTTTATCCAACCTGGCAAGTATCTGTTTTTTAATATTCACAATTGGGTCCCTCGCTCTACGAACAATGACCACGCTTTCTCTAATAAGTGACGGGCTTGAACCACGATTTCCCAGGGATCAACGCCCCTAGGTGTGCGAACCTCAACCGAGACGCATGGTCTTTGCTTGACAAAGAGTTCAATCTCAACAGCTTTTTGAAAAAGATCTGCGATTTTCTGTAGGGTAAAGAATCCAGGCTCCCCAAATGGTATATGATTATCACCAAAATCAGATCTCCTCCGATCAAGAACCGGATTGGCAAGATGTATTTGTACTATATAAGGTTTAGACATAATAAGCGATTGGAAGATATCCTCACCACAGAGAGCTATGTGTGAACTATCCCAGCAAAGCCCAATGTACGGATAAAATTCTCGTACACGCCGAATAAGAGCCACCGCCTCTGATGTAGGTCCAATAAGCCCGTTTTTATGGGCGCCGCGATCAAGGGGCTCCAGTAGCAAATGGGTGAACCCGAAGGCTTTGATGGCTTCTGCAAGTTCGCATAGACTGGTGTATAACGCTTCTGTAGCGTCTGCACGCAGAGCGGGACCTGGATCTGGTCCACTCAATACAGCAATTTTGCACGCACCACATTCAGCTGCGGGGCCAAAATGCTCTTTTATTCTGGTAACCGACCTCTTGCGTAACGTTTCATCAAGGGAAGAAAGATTCAGATGCTCTGTTACGAGTACTCCTGTCATCCATTGTGTCAGAACCGGACCATAAGAACGGACAACATCGCCGATACGCTTGCGGTCAGAGTCATCGTTAACATCAGCTATTCCCACACACTCGTAGAAATCTTCATCTACCACCTTTACAATCGCGTCTGCGATCACACTTCTAACCCGCAAATATGCAAAATAAGTCTCACTAAGTACAATGCCAGGTCGGAATGCCTCACCTATCTTCATTTCTACGTAAGCTCCCTCCAGGGTAGCTTGTCCAGTTCTTTCTTTAAGGCGTAATATCATTATTTGTTCTTGCCGGGTTATTATACAGATATATGGGAAAATCTGGAACTGATCTGGCCACAGCCAAAAAATGGTTCCTGAGGCTGTCATCCTCATGTCGTAAAAATAGGGGGCTATAACTGCAGCTCCATCAGCACCGATGTCTCGTGCATGGGTGGTCAATTCAATTGTGGATTGTGTATCAATACATCCAGTCTGTACAATAACAGAGGCTCTCCCTTTTGCTTTTTCCACTACCAGTGAGGCCAGCTGTTTCCGAGTCTCTTTTGGCAACAGAAAACCCTCTCCGGTTGTTCCACAGGGAAAAAGGCTGTGGACTCCCTTGGCGATGAGAAAGTCACACAGTTCTTCCAGGGCACCTTCATCGATTATGTTCTGATTTCCTTCTTTAAGGGGGGGGTCACTATAGGAACAATAACTCCTTTCCAATTTTTGTCGCTACTCGCGCGGTATCTGAGTAGTTTCTAAGAAAAAAACACTAAATCATTTTTGCTTTTTTCCAATTCTCATGTAGTATATTGTGAATAGCTTCTTCGGGAATCGTAGGCAAATCAGTATTGTTAGCAAAGTGGTTTATATTCTCCAATATCTCAATGCAATTAGCTGGAGTATTCACAGGGTAATCTGTTCCAAAAAGGACTTTATCGAGAACTCCATACTCGTAGGCTAAGATTAATCCTTTGTACAAAATTGAGAAAGTTCTCTTATGATCCGGCAACATAAGCCCACTTATATCGGTATATACATTTGGCGCCTTCCTAATTAACATTATGGTATCCTCTACCCATGGATGACCAAGATGTGCGCAAATTATCGTTAGGTCAGGGAAATCCATTGCTACATCTTCTAGTGAAAGAGGTTTTGAATTACTGAGTTTTGAGTAAGGAAGAAAATGAGTTCCCATGTGGATTGCTACCGGTACTTGAAGCTCCTGTGCTACATCATAAATAGGATAATACTTTCTATCGTTCGGTGCATATCGCTGAAGCACTGGAAGAAGTTTCACTCCTTTCATACCCAGATCTTTTATACATCTCCTAACCTCCTTTGCTGGATTCTCTTCATCGGGCATGACAGAACAAAAGGGTATCAGCTTATCTGCGTGAGATGATGCGACCTTTGCCACCTGATCATTCAAAGATTTAGGTTGATCAGGCTCACATCTACCGTTAACTATGATCGCCTTACCTACTGGTTTCATTGCTTCCCAATACTTCTTGAAGCTAACCTCTTCAGTAAAGGACCTTAAAAAGCCCTCATAGCCAGGTACATTTCTAAGGTATCTTTTTTCCTTCTCAGAGAACTTCACCTCAACATGAGTGTGAATATCAACTATCATGAAAAACCTCCCATTATTTCATAAAACTTTTGACAGTACCCTTAGTTTATTTCCCTAAAGCTTTCTCTGATCTCTTCTTGTTGTAATATTGTTAGTTTTTATCGGAAAAGATTTTTAAAAGAGAACCTAATCTTGTAATATCCTTTTCAGGCCAATGTCCTCCTTCGTAAACTTTTCATTATTCCTCTCTTTTATCCCCTCATACGACACAATTTAGCTTGAGCTTTTCATTCCTAAATAGCTATCACCCCCCCTTTTTTTTCCTCGTTTCTCCTCAAGCTCGCCGGCCTTTTCGCTGAATTAACTCGAAGGTTACTCCGCCGACTTTCACAGTATCCAAATAGGCAAAACGGGATGTTGAGCCCCACCCACTCTGAATTACTTGAATTTCCATTTTTCTGCAAAGGAATAGTATTTCATCTATATCTCTGACATCAAACCCCAAATGGTGTACACCTTCGTTATTCTCATTTAAGAAATCATGGTAGATAGTTGGGCCAGTAATGGGCTGAATAATTTCTAGTTCCAGTGGACCGAGAGAGCAAAAAGCCTTTACCCATTTAGAATTTACCAGCTTTCCATAATAGAATTTTTCAGCATAGCTAATCTGTGGTCTTGCAAATGGTCCCAATCCTAATACCTTATCATAATATTGGATTTTTTATCCATATCTTTTACAACTATTCCAACCTGACTAATGTCCGGAAGATGTAACTTATCCTTGATTTGCTGATTATCTTTCATACTCCCATCCCCAAGCTGCCTTTCAAGATTTTGCTTTTTCCTTTGTAGGTTTAAGAATAACTTCTTCCACCTTTTTATTTTTTCAAACTTGCAATAAGACTTTTCCGAAGGATAGCAACGATTTCATCAATGTCCTTCTCTTTAGTGATTAGTGGAGGAGCTACAGAGAACCAATCCTTTCCAGCACGCAGAATCAATCCTCGCTTTATGGCTTCTCCCTCTAATTTCTTTCCAAGAGCATTCTCGAACTTGGCTTTTGTGTTCTTGTCTTTTACTAACTCCACTCCCACCAAAAGTCCTTTACCACGGATCTCTCCAAAGATACCTAGCTCTTGATCCAGTTCCTTTAGCTTTTGAATCAAATACTTCCCAACTTTTTGGGCATTCTCTGGAAGTTGTTTCTCCAATAGCTCATCAATGACTGCGATTCCCGCAGCTGCTGCAATTTGATTCCCCCCGTAGGTGTGACCTTCAGAGAATTCTACGTTCTGAGAAGCATCCCCCCAAAAAGCTTGATACACTCTGTCACTAATCAGCATTGCAGCTAAAGGGGCATAACCGCCGCTCATTCCCTTTCCACAGCACATAATATCTGGGGTTACCCCAAAGGTCTCGGATGCAAACATCCTTCCTGTTCTTCCAAAACCGGTAATAATTTCATCAAAGATAAGAAGAACGTTATGTTTTTGGGTAATCTTGCGAAGAAGAGGAAGATACTCTGGCGGTGGAGTTATGAGCCCGCCAGTGTTGATGATGGGTTCGACGATCATACAGGCAACTGTTTCAGGATTTTCCATTTCAATAGTATCTTCCACAATTTTTGCACAAGTGATATCGCAGTCAGGGTATTTTTTTCCAAAGTGGCACCGATAACAATAAGGTGGATAGGCATGGATGAATCCTTCGAGGAGAGGTTCAAAGACGCTTTTTCTTCTTTTAAAGCCTGTGGCGCTCAAGGCACCCATAGTTGTCCCATGAAACGAGGTATACAGAGAAATTACCTTATATTTTCTGGAATGGCCTGTCTGAATGTGGTACTGCCTTGCCATTTTCATTGCACCTTCGGTCACTTCTGAGCCCCCAGAAAGTAACTTGATGGTGTTAAGATCCCCTGGAGATACCTCAGAGAGCAATTTTGCAAGGCGAATAGCCGTGAGATTGGTTGCATGAAGCGGGGGTGCAAAAACATAGTTATCTATTTGTCTTTTTATAGCTTCAATCACTTTTCCGTTATTGTGTCCAACGTTAACCACATACACCCCGGATAAGCCATCTATATATTCTTTCCCGTTTATGTCCTTATACCGGATTCCATCCGCTGAGGCCATAATTAATGGATGTTGAACAAATTCCTTCACCTGTTGAAAATCTAAGATGATATGTCTAAGAACTTCTTTGCTCTTCATTTCTTCAGAGCTGATTTCCTGCATATTTTGCACAAGGTTTATTTTTTTTCTCATGTGATCCTCCTTTTTTATTACGTTTCTTTTCATTTGGCTAATAGTGAACTTGAGGAACTAGCGAAACGTTAGGGATGAGAAGTATTGTAACAGATTTTTTTGATCTCATCCTTTAAATTTCTCGACTATCGATTTAATCTCTCTCAAAACATCCCTGTCCAGTGGAACAGGTCTGTGCTCTTTTAGTATTTTCTTTGCTTTTTCCCTTGCAGCCTCAATCATATCTGGCCTATTTTTGTTTTCCCAGATATTGCGGTAGTCTCTATTACAAAGAGTAGACATGTAGTATTCTTTTCTGAAGTGCCTGTAAGTATGCATTGTATCTAAGAAATGTCCTCCTGGACCCACTTGATTTATTACCTCAGTGGCTAAGGTTTCCTCACTGACTTCGGTTCCCTTCAACATCCTGAGAATCGCCCCCATCAAATCATTGTCAATCACTAACTGAACAGGACTGGTTGTTGCAGTAGACTCCAATTGCCCTGCTCCTGCTATAATGTTTACGCCAGCAAGCGCCGGGAGTAAAGTATTATAAGTTTTCTCCATAGTTGCCTGGAGATTAATAGTTTTTGCGTCCGTTATAGGTCCAAATACATCGGTAATAAAACCATAACGCCGTGCCAGTTGTACAGCCACTGCGCTTATTATTCCAATCTCAATATAACCAGTGGCAGGAATGGACGTACTCATATCAAGCACTATCGGACGTATCTCACATACTACAGGAGTTCCAGGACTTAAGGTTTGGACGAGGGTATTAGCTGCTAATACTTCTGCATTTAGAAGCACTACTGCACCCACAATGGTTACAGGAGAAGTTGCACCAGTCTGAGGTGTAGAATTTAACATCACCGGTATTCCGTATCGACCACACATCTGAAACATCTCTATATCCTCTCCTCTAAAGCACAGAGGAGTTAAACTGGATATAAGCATACTCACAAGAGGCCTTTTTTTTAATTTATCTTTGCCCCTTTGAACAACTGCTGCCATTTCTGCTATTGCTTGAACATTCTTTGCATTATAGGGTTGAAATTGGATATGCTTTTCTGTATTTTCCATCATTATCTTGGCTGTATGAACATCTCTAGTAGAAAGCGGCACGTCATTTGGATAAATACCCATACCGTAGTGGATATTTTCGAGAGCATCTATCAGGGTTGCCCATTCTACCACATCCGTAAGATTTGTCTTTCTCCACTTATCAGTTCTCAAATCAACTATATGATCAGGACCTCCAACTGGTCGAGTGTATACACTGCCTGACTCTAATCTTATATCGTGTTTAGGGTTACGCGCTCCCATAATGAAACTTTTGGGTGCTTTCTTAATTTGTTCTTCAATGACAGTCGGGGATAACTTGACTCGTTTATCTTTGTAGTCAACGCCACAACCTAACTCGTCCAGCGTTTTTAAAGCTTCCTGGTGAAAGACCTTTACCCCGGTTTGGGTAAGGACTTCCAAGGATGCATTGTGTATTTTTTCAATATCAATATCTGATAGAAACTTTAAAACTGGAATCCTTCTTTTCATCTTTATATCTCCTACTTTTTGGTTTTCTCAGAGAGAACGCTCTTCTCCCCAATAAGGAAGAAAAGATCGCTTGTTCTATCTTTGTTGCTAAAGCATTTTGTCATTACTTTAGATTTAGTTTTCCTTGAAGTTTTTTGTTAACCAAGTTGTGGGGTCGCTTCCCCTTTAGCACCCTTACTACTTCTTGGACTGCCTTTGTTTGAAGCTCAACCAAAGATTCTTCTGAATACCAGGCTGCATGTGGTGTAATTACCACATTATCAAGTCCAAACAGTGGACTATTTGGCTCAGGAGGCTCCTGCTCTAAAACATCCAGTCCAGCTCCTGCAATTTCCTTATCTAAAATAGCATCGTATAGTGCTTTTTCATTAACTATTGCTCCTCTTGAAGTGTTCACCAGATAAGCAGAATTTCTCATTTTCTTAAACTCGTGGGTGTCAAACATATACCTTGTTCCCTTGGTTAAAGGTAGATGGATGGAGATAACATCAGACCTTTTTAATAATTCTTCGAAATTCACCCTTTCAACATTATATCTCTTGAAATGTTCATCTGGTAGATATGGATCAAAAGCAATCACTCTAAATCCAAAAATTTGTGCTTTCCTAACAACTAGTTTTGATATTTTACCAAAGCCCACTAAACCTAACACCTGCTCACTCAACTTGTAAATTGGTCTTCCAACCTTCCAATCCCAATTCTTAGACTTTTTCCCGAAAGTGAATATTTTCCGAGTACAGTTGAGTATCAAGGCTAATGCATGGTTACTTACCTCTTCCTCGCAATAGGACGGGACATTAGCTATTATTATCCCTTTTTTAGTTGCTGCACTAACATCGATTGTATCAACACCTATCCCGTAAGCTACTATGACTTTACAATTTCTCAAAAATCCAAGAACTTTAGCTGATATAGGTGCGTACTGATTTAAAAGAGCATCTGCGTCTTTTGCCACTCTAATGACCTCATTCTCGGTTCTGCACTGTGAGAGTATCAGCTCAGCGCTGATTTCACTTAGTATTTTACGCTCAGTTTCCGCATCAGGAAAATCGTAGTCTGTGATCACTACCTTATATTTTGCCATTTTCTGCCCTCTATTTGTTTTTGGGAGAAAAGAATATTAGCCTAAGAAAAAGATACCCATATTTAGATTGGACGTGTACATATTCTGATTCTAAGTCATACTTTAATGACTCTACCTGTCTTAGAAGCCTCATAGCAGGCAAGCACAACTTTTAAGGAGCGCCTACATTCCTCCCCACTTGTTAAGGGGACTTTCTTTTTGAGGATACAATCGGCAAAATGTTCTATCTCTTTCTCAAAGGATTCTTCCCAGAGTTGTCTAAGAGTTTTTCCAAAGGAAATTTTCTTGAAACCCGAAGCGAATCTCGCGTCTTTTTCAGAGTACACGTGAAGCCCACCGATGTTATGGATTGTCCCTTTTTCCCCATAGAGATAGAGAGATTCAAACCAAGAATTATATAGGTCTATTAATGCAGCCTTGTTAACCCAAATCACTGCTAACTCACCTATGGCTCCTCCTTCAAATTCTAAAAGAATAAATGCTGTATCTTCTCCTTCCATCCGGATCATTCTATTTGCCTGAAAGCAGGATACTTTAGTAACCTCCCCTACCAGCCATCGTAAAACATGGATTCTGTGAATACCGCTACTGATTAAAGCCCCGCCTCCAGCCTTCTTGTTAGAATGTAGCCAGTGACCGGGTTCCCTATGCTCAAAAAGTTGATGATCAGCTCTTGCACAAAGAATATCGCCAACTACTCCCTCATTTAATAATTCCTTTATTTTTTGATGGTGAGGGTCATAACATTCGTTCTCAGCCACCATGAACGTCACTTCCGCTGAATTAGCCGCATTTATCATCTTGTCCGCAGCACCAAGTGTCCTGGCTATAGGTTTCTCCACTAAGATATGTTTTCCTGCTTTAGCCGCAGTAATAGCTACCTCTTCATTTAGATAATGAGGGAGTATGATATCTACCGCATCAATATCATCTCGAGCCAATAATTTACGGTAGTCTGTGTAAAAATGTTTTATTTTAAGTTTTTCAGCCATCACCTTAGCTGAATTTCTATGTCTAGCACAGGTGGCTACTATCTGGAAAGTATCCTTGAGTCTTAAAAACCCTCTAACGTGATTTTGGGATATATCTCCACACCCGATAAGACCAACTTTTATTCGAGACATGAAATTGTCCCCCTCCTCTATGATTTTTCAGCATGGAACTGTTTTGATAAGAAGGACTTGTACTCCTATTGATAGTTGCCTATTCTTTCACAGTCGAAAATATCTCCTACCAGGAGAATTACAAGCCGGGGAGTATCTCCTTTTATGTATTTTTTTAGCTCCTCTGGGTTAAGATAAGTGTTTTTCCACAGATCCCAGTGCCTGGGAATAAGAACTCTGGCATTTAAGTTTTTTGCCAAAAGAGCAACTTCTTTGGGTTGCATATACACAGATTCTCCAGGCGGATTCTTGGCTGTATTAATAAGGGCAACATCAACATTATAACTGGTTTTGTCAGATAGATATTCCTCACAATAAAGATCGTCGCCACTTACAAAAACATTCACATCATTAATGTTAATCATATATGAGATGCCATATTTATCAGCAGGATCAGCACCCTGAAGCACATTGATTTGAATATCTTTAACTACAAATTCTTCTCCCGGTTGAACACATCTAATTCTCCTCTCATCTATGCCCCAATCCAGCATAAGCTTACAGGAAGATTCCGGCCCGACAAACCCGGCTTGGGTCCTCTCATGGATGGGTACCAGTGTCTCTTTTTCACAATGATCATAGTGATCGTGGGTTGAAAGCATTGCATCGACATAATTTACTTTCTCCGCATTGATAACATTTACCACCAATCTTCGCCAGTTAATGCCCTCAGGATCAAACACTCCCCCGGTAAAAAGGTCTACATAAATAAGGGCTTGGGTGCTTTTTATGGCAAAACTTGGTCCTCCTAAATGCCAAATTTTGGCTATCTTTTTTACAGGAGTGCCTTCAATCTCTTTTAAGAGAAGATTTCCCCATGCTGAACAGTTCATCCCTACCCTCCATTTTTTGAATCTTGTGTTTGTCGCTAACTTCATTAAGCACTATTTTTCTTTCGTTTTTTGGTTTATATCCGCTGAATTCTAGATATTCTACTCCACATCGGTCAGAAGTCTCCCTGTCTTCTTATACGGATGCTTCGCTATTTCCTCATCAACGAGATCGACACCGAAACCAGGTCCGGTAGGAAGCTCAAGGTAGCCATTTTCAACTTTAGGAGGAGGAGATATTACCTTATCTGCCCAAGGTACATCAGGCCAAGGAAACTCCAACATGAGGAAATTGGGGATGCTGGCGCAAAGGTGAGCACTTATAATGGCACAGAGCCGACTATTGTAATTATGAGGGGCTACAGTAACATAGTGGTTTTCCGCCATGGCAGCTATTTTTTTAGCTTGAGATAAGCCCCCACATTTGGTGATATCAGGCATGATTATATCTACAGCATTCATCTCCAAAATTTCTCTAAAACCATATGTGGTGTAAAGACGCTCTCCTGTACATATAGGTACCCTAATTGCATCTTTTACTTCCTTCATCGCTGCTATGTTTTCTGGAGGAACCGGTTCCTCGTAAAAGACGAGGTCAAATTTTTCCAAGGCTTTACCCAACCTGATTGCACTCATTGCATTAAGCAATCCATTAACGTCTATACATATTTCTATATCCTCCCCAGCTGCACCTCGCAGTATCTCAAGCTTGGTGACAGTGTTTCGGATTGTCTCTCTATCCAGCTGGCGATTCAGACTTTCGACGTCCCTCCTCCACCTGCCAATATTGGAAAGGTGAGTCTTGAATGCTGTAAATCCTTGATCCAGAATTATTCTTACTTGTTTCTTCAGTGCTTCTCGGGTATCTTTTTGTTCAAATTCGCCGCCTCCCCAGGCATCGCAATGGGTATAAAGTTTTACTTTATCCCTGCACCTACCCCCAAGAAGATTGTAAACAGGGGTCTGAAGGGCTTTTCCTACAATATCCCAGAGAGCAGTTTCAATACCAGTGATGGCACTGTTTACTATTCCTCCCAGACCAACAAAGTAGGAGCCAAAGTACATCTTCTGCCAGAGTTTTTCTATATTAAAAGGATCTTCCCCCACTACATATGAGGCCAGATACTCAATAGTGGAAACCACCCCAGGCTCTCCGGGCCAGCAACCAGAAGCATCCCCAACCCCAGTTATTCCCTCATCGGTTGCCACCTTTACAAACACCCAATTTCTTATCCCACCGTTACATAAGATTGGCTTAACCCCGGTAATCTTCATTAGCGATATTATCTCCTTTCATTTTTCAACTATCCCATGAGAATGTATCATCCTAATCTCATGTATTTCACTTATTTTCTTCTTGCTCTAAAATGACTGAATCTTTACTTTCTTAATCCCCAAAATAAGGTTGGCAAGATTATCTACCCAGGCTTTTATCAGTTTTCCTCCTTTCTCTTTACTCGCCTTGGTGGGATCACCAATGAATCCATCTGGAAGAGTTACCTTCCATTCTGTCTCTATTTGTGCTGGTTTGATATCAAATTTTAAAGGCGGCCTTACTCTTCTAAATTGTTGTCTTCACCAAGTCTGAATAAAGATAGAGCATAAGACTAGTCTCTATCTCGCAAGCATGGCCGATATTTTAGTCTCTTTAACTTCTTTGACCTCTTTTTTGACCAAAGCCCAGGGCTCCACTAAAAAGAGGAGATAGGGTGTGTGTAGCTCCAAAGAGTATCGGGCGAAAGTCTTTACCAGTGAGTTGTTTCCACCATGAGCATTAAAGATAATTATTTTTCTTATCCCATTTCGGTATATCTCGTCACAGATATTTTCTAAAAGTTTTAGTAGCAAGTCAGCCCAAATGGATATCCCTCCCGGAAATGTACGGGTAATGGAAACAGAAGTATAATGCAAAGGAGGCATAACAACCGCTGATTCTTTCTCTGCTGCTAGACAAGCAACATTGCAAACAGTCAAGCCATCTGTTCCCACTGGGAGATGCTGACCGTGCTTTTCTATACTTCCCAGGGGCAGGATTGCCAGCCAATTCTGCTGAATAACTTTCTCTAATTCCTCTGAACTTAAGGTTAGCCATTCTATCTCTTCCTCCTCAAATATTCTATTACAAGATAGTCAGGGGGCTTTGCCCCCTGAAACCCCCTTTGCTTTCCAGATGAGCGCTGTTCTCGATGTCTTGGAACGTTGCTTCCTGGTTCTACTTTTATCCTTTATTAGGCCAATCATCACCTTC
>SDBU01007065.1_pt1 | contig 13040 bp, 11 predicted proteins | sample 2277071 | NCBI WGS metagenome assembly SDBU01 (sample SAMN10397929, study PRJNA504765) | marine sediment metagenome | isolation source: marine sediment core GS08_GC12, 126 cmbsf | place: Arctic Ocean: Gakkel Ridge, Loki's castle | collected 2008 | reverse complement strand
AAGTAGAGTAGAGGTATTGTGATGAACCCAGCAGACGTATTGAACAAATATCGGGAGATGGAGATTCAGACAAGTTCCCCACAACAATTGATCCTTCTGCTTTACGATGAGGCAATCAAGTGTTTAAAGAAGGCAAAGATAAAAGTCGAAGATGAAGATATGGAAGAGACTAACCAACTACTTTTGAAAACCGAGAAAATCATTGGGGAATTGATGTCTTCTCTGAATCTGGAAGTAGGGAAAGTAGCTGCTGGTTGGTTCAGCCTGTATGAGTATATGCATTGGAGGTTAATACAGGCTAATCTGGAGAGAAAATCCGAACTAATCCAGGAAGTTCTCTTGCTTCTCCAGCCATTAAGAGAAGCCTGGATTAAAGCCATGGAGGAGGTAAATGAAAATCACAATTGATGGGTGCCAGGATCTGGTTATCCCCGAGGAAGAGGAAACCCTGGGGGAACTACTTATCCAGTTGGAAGAATGGGTGAAGGAAAATAAAAGGGTCATCGTCCAGGTCAAATTGGAAGGAAAAATCTTTCCTGAGAAGAATAAGGAGATCGTTCTCCATAGAAAGGTAGGTGAGTTCAAAGTTCTGGAACTATTCACCGCCAACCTCTGGCAATGGGCTATTGATTCTCTTAAAGAAATGGAGGAAGAGCTTCCTCGAATAGCCCTGGAAATGGAAAAAGTCGGTTTTCTCATTCAAAAAGGAAACTACCAGGACGCCTTTTCACTGCTTGATAAGTCGATCGAAGCGTGGGATAGGATTAACGAAGTTCTTCGGTACGTGGAGAGACTTTTTGCTCTGGATTATAGCCAGATTTTTCTTGAAGGAAAAGGGATAAGCGGCGAAATGGAGAAGTTCAAAGACTCTCTTAAAGAAGCAAATAGAGCCATAGAAAAAGATGACCTGTTAGCCCTGGCTGATATTTTAGAATATGAGCTTGCTCCCCAGATAAATGAAGAAAGAATGGCCGTGGACAAAATAACAAAGCTGATAACTCAGCAGATGAACTAATATGTCCTTAAAGGAAGATAGAATGAGTAAAGAGAATCAAGATAATGGGTTCTATTCCAGAAATTTATCAATACTGGAAAAGCGAAGGGAATTAAGTTTGGTTGAAAAAATAGAAAAAGCGAAATTTTCTCCTTCCATCCAGGTAATTTCCACTAAAGTTGGTCTTCCTACGGTAAAAATAGGAGAAAATGGAAATCGGGCTACCCTTATCCATAGCGCCTACGACCCGGTTAAGGAGGCAAAGAACTTTATCTCTGGATATGAATTAGAAGAAGCCCGTTTCGTAACCGTGCTTGGCTTCGGACTGGGGTATCATGTAAAAGAAGTTCTTGAAAGTTATCCCCAGCTTAAATTAGTAATTGTGATAGAGCCAAACATCTCTCTTTTTAAAACTGCTTTAAAGGTTTTGGATTTATCTGTGATCCTTTCATCTCCCAAGGTAAAGTTAATCATAGAAGATGAGCCTTCAAGAATAGAAAGAGAAATGCTTGGCCTGGCAACGTTCTTTTTAATACATAACAATTCTATGATAGTCCATAAACCATCCTTTAACCTGTTAAAAGAAGAACTCACTCAAATAAGAAAATCAATTAACAAGACCGTTTTTTGGTGTACAGCAAACTTGACCACCAACATAGTGAAAGGGGATACTTTCCAGAGAAATATTCTTACCAATATTTCCCAGATAATCAATAACGCTGGAGTGAAAAATCTTTTTGACAAATTCCTGCACCAGCCGGTTATCTGTGTAGCTGCTGGTCCTTCTCTGGATAAAAATATTCACCTTCTAGAAGAGGCAAAGAATAAGGCCCTTATAATCTGCGTTGATGCTGCCCTAAGGACGATGCTTCAACATAAAATAAGACCGGACCTGGTGGTTAGCATAGATTACAGCGAGGGGACTCGAAACCTGTTCGATGAGGTAATGGAGCAAACTGAGAACCTTTTTCTTGCCGCTGACCCCGAGATTTTTCCCGGTGTTCTTTCCGATTTTAAGGGTAGAAAGTTCATCATTAATCTTAATAAGCCTCTTACCCATTGGTTAAGCAAACTTGTTACTGATAAAGGCACCTTAGACAAGGGAGCAAGTGTGGCTCATGCTGCTTTTTCTCTGGCAAGGGCGATGGGGGCAGACCCTATTATTCTGGTAGGGCAGGACCTTTCTTTCCCAGGGGGAGTTACTCACGTGGAAGGAGCAGTTCCTCGAGCCAATATAGCCATTGGCAGAGATAAAAAAACGGGCAAGAAGTATCTGCTGCAAAAGACTAAAGATGGGAAATACAAAGCCAATGATTTAATAATGGTCAAAGATATCTACGGAAAGGAGGTTCCCACTCGGGGAGATATGTATTCCTATTTGATTTACTTTGAAAAATTAATCAGTATGACCAAAGCAAAGTGTATCGACGCTACCGAGGGAGGAGCAAGGATAAAGGGAACCGAAGTGATGAGCTTAAGAGAAGTGATTGATAGGTATTGCCGGGAGCGGATTGAGGTGAGAGAAATTCTGGAGCAGGCAGCAAAAGATAAAGAAGAGATAAATTTAGGGAAATTAAAAGAAGAGATGGAAGAAGTTATTGTGAAACTGAAAGAAATCCATTTTTATGCCGGACAGGGACAGGAGATAATGAAAAAATTGTACCGGGAGGTTAAACAATCCTATTCAAATCGCCAGAGAATAGAAGCTCTGGTGAAAGAGTCGAACCAGTTGAAAGACAAAATTACAAGAACCGAGCCTCATATCCGCTCTTTTCTTGAACAGGAGATGTATTCTTATCTTTACCTTGTCGAGAGGAAAAAAAATCTCAGGTTAGATAAGTTTTCCCGAAGAAAAAAACTAATCACTCAGATAGAAAAGGTGGCAATATTTTACGATGGGGTGAAGAAAGCAACCAATCAATTGATTGGTGATTTTCAACTTTCCCTGAGCGAACTACGAAAGGGTCAGGTCTCACTTAATTGTCCCATATAACCAGAGTTTATTTTGGTGTACTTAGTAGTTCGTTCCTCAATTAACTTTACAACGGTTTGTCATTGCGAGCGTCAGCGAAGCAATCTCGAATTCTTGTTAATTGAGGGATTGCCACGTCGCTATCCCTCCTCTCACCCTCTCAAGTTATCCTACTGCAAATTCTAGTTTTATCAACAAATTGGCATAAATTTTGCATTATGATTATGAAGCTAAAGTATTTGACAGTATCGGAATTTCAATGTTTTTTTGAATAACGAGATACGAGATATGCCGAGCGCCGCAAGGCATATCTTGTGGTTTCGGTTGATAAATATCAGATTGGTAGCCGCAGGCTTCAGCCTGCGAAGTTATACTATCGGAGAATTATGTCAGTGGGTAGAAATAAAGCCACATACCCTAAGGTATTGGGAAAAGGAAGAAAGGTCCTCCCGGGACGGAAATCTTTTCCTGGGTAAAAGAATACTCATCACTGAAGGAACAGGAGCTCTAGGGGAGAGATACTCCGCCATGTTCTAAATCTTCATCTTGTTTAAAGATTTCAAGGATATTACTTTTAGAGGATTCAGACAGACATGAAAATACGCCTATTAGGAGGATATAGTGATTATTGATTTTGGAAAGTTAAAAGCGCCATATTTGGTCGGTGAAGTTGGTATCAATCATAATGGGGATTTGCAGATTGCTAAAAAGTTGACCGATGCAGTGTTTAGCTGTAACTGGCATTGTGTTAAATTTCAGAAAAGGAATCCCGATGTTTGTGTTCCGGAAAAACAGAAAAATATAATGCGAGATACCCCGTGGGGGAAAATTACTTACCTTGAATATAAACGTAAAGTTGAATTTGGAAAAGAGGAATATGACTATATTGATAAATATTGTAGTGAAAAACCAGTTAATTGGACTGCTTCTGTCTGGGATATGGATAGCTTGAATTTCATATTGCAGTATGAAGTTCCCTTTATTAAGATACCCTCTGCAATGTTGGCTAATACAGAATTGCTTATTGAAGCAGCAAAATCAAAAAAAACATTAATTGTCTCTACAGGAATGTCGACTTTGAAAGAAATTGATGAAGCAATGAAAATTATTGAGAAGTACGGAGTTATGCCTGTTATAATGCATACAAATTCGAGTTATCCCACTCCAACAGATGAATTGAATTTAAGACTTATTCCTTTTTTGAAAAAACGATATGGCTGCGTAATTGGTTATTCTGCCCACGAGAGGGGCTTAGAACCTACGGTGGTTGCCGTCGCTCTAGGTGCGGTTGTTGTAGAGCGTCATATTACTTTATCTCATGAAATGTGGGGGACCGATCATAAGTCAAGCATGATTGTCTTGGCTATGGATATGTTAGCAAGAAGAATAAAAGATATAAATGCAATGTTAGGTTCTGAAGAAAAAACAATTACTAAGAGTGAAATTCCCATTAGGGAAAAATTAAGAAAATAAGAGCAAATAAAAAGGGAGTTGTGATATACAAATGATAATCCTGGCGGTTAAAACTGAAAATTATAAGGTTAAATAAAGGTGGGATGCGATATGTTTGATATTAATTTTTATATGAAAACTTATGGAGTGTGTCAAAGATTAATAGAAGGAGGTTCTTTCGATAAATCTTTTGTTTTTAATGAATTTGAGAAGTGTCGCAGGAAATTTCCCATCATTTATAGTATTGAAACCACAAATGCTTGCAATATGAGATGTAAAATGTGTCCCAGGACAACGATGATGACCAGAAAAGTAGAAACTATTGACGAAGATACATTTAGCAGGGTTGTGAAGCAGATAACCCCTTTTACAAAAGAAGAATGGGAAACCTGGCAAACCTTTGTCGAGGAAAAATATGGCATTAGTAGAAATGACATGAGCGAAAACCATTTCTTCCTACACATCATACCTAGAGTTATACAATTGCATGGTTACGGAGCTCCCCTTCTGGATAAAAATATGCATAAACATATTAAAGTGCTAACAGAAAAAGGTTTCTTTTCATACTTTAGTTGCAACCCCTCAAATATAAATATAGAGAAAACAATAAAAATGTTTGAAAATGGGTTGGATTATGTTAAATATTCTATCGAAACTGTAGATGACATTCGACATAAGGAGATAAGGGGGCAATCCTCAAATTTTACTGAAGGATATAAAAGGATACTTCAATTAATTGAATTAAGAGAAAAGAAGAAATATAAAACTACGATAATTATTACCATGTTAAACCTTAACCGAACAGGGCAAGGGGAAGAATTTAAAAGATTAGAAGAGGTTTTTGAAGGATTGGATGTTTATATTTATCTGAAAAGTGAAGACCAGCAATGGTATAGAAAGGATTATCATGGCACAAAATCAATACATTGGTCAGAAATTTGCAGACATCCATGGATGTCTATGACCATTAAATCAAACGGTGAAGCTGCAATGTGCATGGAAGATTTCAACAATGAAATTATTCTTGGTGATGCTAAAAAAGAATCTTTATATGATATATGGAATGGCGAAAAATATACACAATTTAGAAAAGACCATTTTAATCTAAGAAAAGGCATAAAATGTACCCAGGAATGTGACATGAAAATGATAGGAGATATGAATTTCAGAGGGGAACTTTAGTGAGCAGAAGGACAAAAAGCAATTTTTTGGATTTAAAAGACAAAATTGTTGTAATAGCTGGAGCTAGGGGGCTAATTGGAAAGGAATTGTGTAATGGCTTTTTAAAACAAGGTTCAACAGTTGTTATTACTTCAAGAAGTGATACAAAAGGAAGAGAATTAGAAAAAAAGTTAAATAAACTACACCAAGGAAAGGCAACATATTGCCAATTAGATATTACAATAGAAAAAAGTGTTGATGATTTAATAAAATTTGTCTTAGATAAATTTTATAGAATAGATATATTCGTAAATTGCAGTTGGCCCAAAACAAAAGATTGGATGAAAAATGTCGAAGAAGTAAAGTATGATTCAATCAAAGAGAATACATCAAATCATCTCGGAGGATATTTTCTTTGTACACAAAAAATGGCAATTTTAATGAAAAAACAGAAATTTGGTTCAATAATTAATTTTAGTTCCATTTATGGTGTTGTTGGACCTAACTTTTCAATCTATGATGGCATTGAAATGACCTGCCCCCCTGCTTATCCGCTAATAAAAGGAGGTATTATTGCAATGACAAGATATTTTGCCACATATTTTGCTAAATATGGTATAAGGATAAATTGTATATCTCCGGGGGGCATTTTTAATAAGCAGGATGAGAGATTTGTCAAAAAATATTCACAACTTGTTCCTCTGGGAAGAATGGGTAATGCTGAAGAGGTTACCGGGGCTGTTCTTTTTTTAGCATCTGATTCATCTTCTTATATCACAGGTCACTGCTTAATGGTTGACGGAGGTTGGACGGCCTGGTAAAAAATAATATCTTCATATTATGACCAAATAAAAATATTGGGGACCAAAAATGTTTGGAAAATATCGAGATTCAAATGCCTAAATGTCACATTTGTAATTCCGACCATGTAATATTGTTTTATGATAAAGTTTTTGGCACGGGTGAAGCCAAAGTCTTTAAGTGCGAGAATTGTAAGACTATTTTTCTATTCCCATATCTAACTAATTCGGAAATTGGTAAATTGTATGATAATTATAATGAAATGTATATTTTAAGAGGAGTAGGGAAGAATATATCAAGTTCGTATGAGGTTTTTGAAATAGGTCTAAATGAAGGAAAATTAAGATATAAGAGATTTCAAAATCATATAAAAAATAAAGATGTTTTGGAAATAGGAGCCGGGGCCGGAAGTTTTCTATATTATTCTAAAAACATTGCCAAGAAAATACATGCTGTAGAACCATGCGAAAGTAATAGAAAATATATTAAAGAAGAGATAACTAGTAATTCATATGAAGATATAAATCACTTGATACAAGAAAATGTGAAGCTTGATACCATGTTTCTATTTCATGTATTTGAGCATATGACTAACCCAGGCGACTTCCTTAAGAAAACAAAGTTGTTACTAAAAGAAGATGGATGTCTTATAATTGAAGTTCCAAATGCCGATGACGCTCTTATTAGTTTGTATGATGTAAAGGAATTTAAGAATTTCTATTTCCAGGTACAACATCCCTATTATTACAACGAACATTCACTAAGGTATATTCTCGAAGTAAGCAATTACGATATAAACAAAGTGATATATCATCAGCGATATGGGATTGATAATCATTTGAATTGGTTAAGAAACAAAACACAAGGTGGAGATTTACGATTTAAAGAATTTTTTAGGGATTTTGATAATAATTATAGAAATTATTTGATTAGAGAAAAGAAGTCTGACACAATATCTGTAATTTCGAAGGGGAGGTGAAAATTATGAGAATCATAGGATTTATACCGGCTCGCGGTGGTAGTAAATCTATTCCACTAAAAAATATCAAAGATTTTTGTGGAAAACCTCTCATATATTGGAATCTGGAATCTTTGGAAAAGGTTAATGAAATTGAGGCGGTTTATGTGGCTACAGATTGTGATAAGATTAGAAATACAGTGGAAGGTTTTGGTTTTTCTAAAGTTCAGATATATATGAGAGACCCTCAAAATGCCCAGGATAATTCTCCTACCGAAAGTGTGATGCTGGAATTTATCGAAAAGCAAGTTTTAGCTGATACAGATATTTTTATTTTAGTCCAGGCCACTTCACCGCTTGCCCGGCCCATTGACTTTCAATCTGCACTAAATCTATATGGCAAAGAAAAAGCTGATTCTCTTCTAACTTGTGCTCGAATGAAACGCTTTTTTTGGGGCGAAAATAGAAAACCCTTGAATTATGACTACCAGAATCGCCCCTACCATCAAGATTTCAATGGAAGCTTGATGGAAAATGGTGCTTTCTATATCAATACCGTGGGGAATATAAGGAAGTATAAAAATCGTCTTTCAGGTAAAATTGTTATTTATGAAATGCCCGAATTTACAGCAGTGGATATCGATGAACCGAATGATTGGAAGGCTGCCGAAAGTTTGATGAGAAAACACATTTTGTCAAAAAGAAAAAATAATAAACGAATTAAGCTTTTTATTACTGATGTTGATGGAGTATTGACAGATGCGGGGATGTATTATTCAAAAAATGGTGAGAGGTTAAAGAAATTCAATACCAGAGATGGTAAAGGAATTGAATTGCTGCAGAAAGCGGGCATAAAAACAGCTATTATCACATCTGAAGATACTGAAATTGTTAATAGTAGAGCAAGGAAAATGGGAGTTGATTATGTATGCCAGGGCGTATCAGATAAGAATAGTGTTTTGAGTAAATTATGCAGAGAATTAAGAATATCTCCTGATGAAACAGCATATATTGGCGATGACATTAATGACCTGGACATTCTTAAAAGAGTGGGGCTATCAGCCTGTCCGGTTGATGCTATGAGTCAGGTAAAGGATGTGGTCCAGTATGTTTGTAAGTTAAAAGGCGGGGCAGGGTGTGTGAGGGAAATTATAGAGGAAATAATTTATTGAATTATCAGATGAATAATTTCCTGCGGCATTACTTTTGCATACTATTTCCAAAGATGTAAAGTAATTTTCTATTTTGCCGAAAAATGAATATGGAAGAGAAGAAACCTTTAAAAGGAGTTCCTAAGGAAATGAAGTGTGTATCCCTAGAATTGCGACAGGAAAATTATAGGGAAAATTTTGCCCTATTGAGGAAAAGATATCCAAAAGTTGCCCGCTGGTCGCAAGACTCGGGTAATGGAAAAACAACTGCCGTGAAACTCGAAAGTGGAGATTTTGCCTTCCTTTTGCAAGAAGATGGGGAAAGGCACTGGCAAAGTGAACCCGTAAGCCCAAAGGACAAAGCAAAAAGGACTTTAGAGAAACATCTTAGTCTTGCAAGGAGGGGAAAACCTATTTTTTTTATCGGAATGGGAGCCGGCTATGAATTGATAGAGTTCTTTAATGCTCAACCCAGGATGCTCTTATCGATGAAGCAGCCCATCTATGTGGTGGAAAGATCAGCGGATATCTTGAGGCTAAATCTTGAAATTCATGATTGGAGAAAGATACTTTCCTCCGGTCGAGCTTTCTTCTTCGTGGGAAAGAAAATTGACGGGCAACTAAGAGATTTTTTTCGCAATGCTTTACGACCACCGTCTGAATTCATTTTTGCCCTTAGAGTAACCCAACAGAGAGACCCACCTTTTGTTGCCAGGATAAAAAAGACGGTACGCAATATCGCCGAAAATAGAAAAAAAGAGGCTGAACGATTACTGAGAGAAACAAACAGATATTACGATTCCTTATCTGACAAAGACTGGCAGAGAGTTTTCTCTTCTCAAAGAGAGCGACCTTTAAGAATTCTTTTAATCACCACCAGATTCTCCACCGTTCTTCAGTATTGCGTACGGGATGCGGCCCAGGGATTCGAAGCGCTGGGTCACCGGACCAGGACGGTGATTGAGAAAGCTGATACAGAACGAATTTCTCGTTTGGAGATCCAGCGGAATCTTGTTTCCTTCAAGCCTGATATGATATTTCAGATAGACTGGTTGCGAACACATTATGGCTCTTTATACCACAAAAGCATTCCTTTCGTCTGCTGGGTGCAGGATCCACTGCCTAATCTTTTTAATGAGAAAGTGGCCAGAACAGTGGGCAAGAGAGACATTGTATTGTGCGTCGCTCTCTATCTTAAACGGCAATTGCTCAACCTGGGTTACCCCGCTGAGAGATTGATCTATCTCCCTATTCCTGCAAATCCTGAGCTCTATCGTCCATTGAGGTTGAACAACAAGGGCCGGGAAAAATACGGCTGTGAGGTTTCCTATATTTCTCATCATTCCTGGCTTCCCCAGGAAGCTTTCACGAATCTGTTGTCTAGGTTTGCTGACCCAAAAGTGAAACAAATCCTGGAAGTAATGTTTGAGTTGGTTAAAGCACGGTTTTACGAGGAAAAAGACTGCTATGAACTAGCGGATTATGAGCCCCTTCTGTGGGAGGCTGAGGAACAGAAGGGCAGCAGGATAGCGGACAATAGAGTAAGAGCGCACATCTTGGACGAGTTCTTCTACCGGATTGGATCCTCGTTTCGCAGACAGCTACCGTTAGAGTGGATTGCTGAAGAAGGATATGATTTGAGGCTTTACGGAACAGGTTGGGAGAACCATCCCCGTTTGTCAGAGTATGCCCGGGGGACAGCCAGGAATGGCGAGGAGTTATGTAAGATTTACAATTTCTCCCAGGTTAACCTTCAGCTTATGCACGTAGGAAACCTTCATCTAAGACTGGTTGACGGTCTGCTATCAGGAGGGTTTTTCCTGCTGAAATATCATCCCTGGGACTACCAAGAAGGAGGGCTGGTCAGTTATTTTGATATGAATCAAGATCTTGTAGAGTTCAAATGCAAAGATGATTTTCGAAGGAAGATAAAATTCTATTTGGATCATCCAGAAGAGCGAAGATTAGTCGCTGAAAGAGCTCGAAAAAAGGTGCTTGAAAAACTGACCTATCCTGTTAGTATGCAGTGTGTCATAGATAAGGCAAAAGAGCAGATCAAAAAAGGCTGACGCAATAGTGACAGTCGACCGTTAGAGGTCTCTCAAACATGTACCGTTGTTTAAGCACTTATGTGGCTTATTTCAAAAGGAAGTTCTCATGAGCATGATAGAGCAAGTTCTGGTGACCGGTGGAGCGGGATACGTGGGTGCGGTTTTGGTGCCCAGGTTGCTCAGTAAGGGTTATCGGGTCCGGGTATTAGACTTGTATATGTTTGGGGACCATGCATTAGATGCAGTTAAGAGTCACCCGCATCTCGAGCAATTTAAGGGAGATATTCGCAACCAGGCTCTGCTTAAGCAGGTTTTGGGTGGTTGTGATGCGGTTATTCATCTGGCCTGTATTTCCAATGATCCATGTTTTGAGCTTGATCCACCCTTCGGACGTTCCATTAACTACGACGCTTTCGGTCCGCTGGTGCGAATGAGCAAAGAAAACGGTGTCAGACGTTTCATTTACGCATCCTCATCCAGCGTTTATGGCATTAGTGACACTGAAAATGTAACTGAAGACCACCCATTGGTCCCCCTCACCGATTACAGTAAGTATAAAGCTCTTTGTGAGTCCATTCTGCTGGAAGAGGAGTCATCCGACTTTACCGCTGTAGTTGTTCGTCCGGCAACCATATGTGGCTACTCGCCCCGCCAGCGGTTGGACCTCACCGTGAATATCCTGACCAACCACGCCGTGAATTTAGGTCGTATCACCGTATTTGGCGGAGAACAAATGCGGCCCAACATCCATATTGACGATATGGCTGATCTTTACCTGATGTTCCTGGAACTCCCCGACGAACTGATCGGCGGGAGAACCTACAACGCAGGATACGAGAATTACACGGTTGCCCAGATCTCAGAAATGGTACGGGATGTGGTGGGACAAGAAATACCAGGGAGGAAACCGATCGAAATTGTGAGGAATCCATCCAATGATCAGCGTTCCTACCACATTTCTTCAGAGAAAATCAAACGCGAGCTTGACTTCGTGCCCAAACGAACGATCGAAGATGCTGTACGTGATCTGGTAGCCGCGTTCCGAACCGGCAAGATCCACAACTCGATGACCGGTGTTCGCTACTATAACATCGAGACCATGCAGCATCTGCAACTAAAATAGAATGGAGACCCATGGAAGCTGAAGTATTGAAGCGATTGTATTGCCGGATGCTCCTCATCCGCATGGTTGAGGAGAAGATTGCCCATCTCTATCCGGAGCAGGAGATGAGATGTCCGGTGCATCTCTGCATTGGTCAGGAAGCTGTTGCCGTAGGCGTGTGTGCTAACCTGTCTGGCGGCGACTACGTGCTCAGTGGTCACCGATCGCATGGCCATTATTTGGCCAAAGGTGGTGATCTTAAGGCAATGATGGCGGAACTATATGGGAAAGTAACTGGATGTTCCCAGGGCAAAGGCGGCTCGATGCATCTGGTGGATCTCTCCACGGGATTTCTTGGGGCCACGCCGGTTGTGGGCAGCACCATCCCTATCGCAGTGGGAGTGGCGTTAGGGTCGGTAATGCGTAATGAGCAGCGGGTGACAGTGACCTTTTTTGGCGAGGCGGCAGCCGAGGAGGGTGTTTTTCACGAAAGCATGAATTTCGCCGTTTTGAAAGAACTGCCAGTGATATTTGTCTGTGAGAACAACCTCTATTCCGTCTATTCCCCACTCTCGGTTCGTCAGCCTCAGGGTAGAGAAGTATTTTGGTTGGCTAGGGGACACGGCATGGAGAGCTACCAGAGCGACGGCAATGATGTTCTCCGGGTCCACAAGTTGGCGGAACGCGCTGTTCGCAAGGCCAGGCGGGATGGCGGACCCACGTTCCTGGAATTCAAAACCTATCGTTGGCGGGAGCACTGTGGCCCGCACTATGACAACGATCTCGGCTACCGAACTGAAAGCGAGTTTCAAGAGTGGAAACAGCGCTGCCCAATTAAGGTGCTGGAGGGACGCTTGTTGCAAGATGGTATTCTTTCTAAAGAAAATATTGACCGGATAGTGAGGGAAGTAGAAGCCAGGATAGAGGATGCAATCATGTTTGCAAAGGAGAGTCCATTTCCAAAAGAGCGGCTTCTACTGGAACATATCTACGCTCCGTAGGTCATAAGGGGAGATCTTAACTGATGAGTAGAGAGCTGAAATTTTCTCAGGCTATCAACGAAGCCACTGACCTGTGCATGGCTAAAGATGCGGCTGTCTATATTATGGGTCTGGGGGTTCCTGATCCCAAGGGCATTTTTGGCAGTACTCTTGGTCTGAAAAAAAAATACGGCAATAAGCGGGTCATGGACATGCCGACGTCCGAGAACGGCATGACCGGAGTGGCTATTGGCTCAGCTTTGGTAGGTATGAGGCCGATTATGACGCATCAGCGGATTGATTTTGCTCTGTTAGCCATAGAGCAGATCGTTAATCAAGCTGCCAAGTGGCATTACATGTTTGGCGGGCGGATGAGCGTCCCCCTGGTTATTCGGATGATTATCGGCCGGGGTTGGGG
>SDBU01007064.1_pt1 | contig 13041 bp, 6 predicted proteins | sample 2277071 | NCBI WGS metagenome assembly SDBU01 (sample SAMN10397929, study PRJNA504765) | marine sediment metagenome | isolation source: marine sediment core GS08_GC12, 126 cmbsf | place: Arctic Ocean: Gakkel Ridge, Loki's castle | collected 2008 | reverse complement strand
CGGGGGTGATTACTAGGAGCGTAACTAACTGGTCACCGCATCCCCTCCTGCGGAGATGGGGAATACCCTTATTCTTGAGTCGGAAGACTGTGCCCGTCTGGCAACCAGCGTCAAGCTTGAGTGTAGTATTGCCGTTTAGAGTGGGCACCTCTACCTTAGCGCCTAGAGCAGCCTGAGTAAAATTGATTGGTAGCTCATAGAGAATGTCATCGTTATCCCGCGTGAAGAGCTCGTGCTCTTTGACTGATAAACTAATGTAAAGGTCGCCTGAAGGCCCTCCCCTTGTTCCAGCATTGCCCTCCCCACGGAGACAAATCTGAGAGCCGTCATCAACTCCTTGCGGAATATTGACCAGAATGTTGCGTTGGTGCTTTTCTCGGCCTGTGCCTCGGCACTGCTTGCAAGGCTCGGTGATTATTCTGCCCTCTCCACGACACTGAGGGCAGGTGGAAATATTGGTGAAGCGGCCGAAGATGCTCGTCTGGACTCGCTGTACTTGACCGGCACCGTTGCAGTTGGGGCATTGGCTCGGTTGGCTACCCGGCTTACTGCCAGTACCCTGGCACATAGAGCAGTTTTCAGTGCGTGGTACATTTATCTCCTTTTCACTGCCAAAGGCTGCCTCTTCAAGGGTGATAGTAAGCCGGTAGTGAAGGTTATCACCCTGCTGAGGTGCCTGGCGAGATGCGGTAGCCGCCCCGCCAAAGAAGGCATCAAAGATATCACCAAAGCCCAAATCAAACCCATCAAAACCTTTCCTAAAGATACCACCAGTACCACTATGCCCGAAGCGATCATAGGCAGCGCGCTTACCAGAGTCAGAGAGTACTTCGTAGGCTTCGTTTACCTCCTTGAATTTTTCCTCAGCCCCGTCTTTGCGATTGTGGTCGGGGTGATACTTAAAAGCCAGCTTACGAAATGCCCTCTTTATTACCTCATCAGTGGCATTCCTGTCTATGTCCAGGATTTCATAGTAATCACGCTTTGTTGGCATATTATTATCCTAATACTTAAACCTCACGGAACTCACCCTCCACGGTGCCTTCGTCGTCTCCTTCAGGAGGTGGTGGTTCGGCACCCGGTGGCGGCTCAGTGCCTGGTGGAGGTGGCTGTTGTTGGTAGATGGCTGCGCCTACCTTCTGCATGGTCTCGTTTAGCTCCTGGGTTGCTTGCCGGATGCTCTCCATATCTGTACCCTGTAATGCGGAACGCACCGCTGCCACCTTGCTCTCCACTTCTTTATTCAGTTCGTCGGATATCTTGTCCTTCTGCTCTCGCAGGGTTTTTTCGGTAGTGTAAGCCATAGTATCGGCGGCGTTGCGTGTTTCTACTTCCTCCTTGCGCTTGGTATCCTCGGTAGCGTGCATCTCCGCTTCCTTCTGCATCTGCTCCATCTCTTCCTTGGAGAGCCCACTGGAAGCTGTGATGGTTATTTTCTGCTCCTTGCCGGTGCCCTTATCGTGAGCCTTAACGCTGAGGATACCATTAGCGTCAATGTCAAAGCTAACCTCAACCTGGGGCAAACCCCGCGGTGCTGGTAGGATGCCATCAAGCATAAACCGTCCCAGTGTTCTGTTGTCAGCCGCCATAGGTCTTTCTCCCTGAAGGACGTGGATTTCCACGCTGGGCTGATTATCGGCGGCAGTGCTGAAGATCTGGCTCTTGGACGTAGGGATAGTAGTATTGCGGGTAATTAGTGGCGTAACTACCGCTCCCAGCGTCTCAATCCCTAGGGTCAGGGGAATAACATCGAGCAGAAGGACATCCTTGACATCTCCCTTGAGTACTCCTGCTTGAATAGCTGCCCCAACAGCGACCACTTCGTCAGGGTTAACCCCTTTATGTGGGTCTTTGCCGAAGAACTGCTTAACCTTCTCCTGTACTAACGGCATTCTGGTCTGCCCACCAACGAGAATTACCTCATCAATCTGGGCAGCAGTCTTTTCAGCATCAGACAGTGCTTGCTTGCAGGGTCCCAGGCTCTTCTCCACCAGGTCCATTACCAGTTGTTCCAGCTTAGCCCGTGTGAGAGTCATGCTCAAGTGCTTGGGTCCGCTGGCATCGGCAGTGATAAAGGGAAGATTTATCTCCGTCTGCTGCACTGTGGATAGCTCGCTTTTGGCTTTTTCAGCGGCTTCCTTCAGTCTCTGCAACGCCATTTTATCCTGCTTCAGGTCTATTCCCTGCTCTCGCTTGTACTCATCGCATACCCAATCTATAATCCTCTGGTCAAAGTCATCACCTCCAAGGTGGGTATCACCATTGGTTGACTTTACCTGGAAAGTACCCTCACCTAATTCCAGGATGGATATATCAAAAGTACCCCCGCCGAGGTCATAGACAGCGATAGTCTCGTCCTTCTTTTTATCCAATCCGTAGGCTAGGGAGGCAGCAGTTGGCTCGTTAATTATTCGTAAAACCTCTAAACCGGCAATCTTGCCAGCATCCTTGGTTGCCTGCCGCTGACTATCGTTGAAGTAGGCAGGCACGGTGATTACTGCTTCACTGACCTTCTCACCAAGGTAAGCCTCAGCGTCTGTCTTCAGTTTTTGCAGAATCATGGCTGAGATTTCAGGAGGAGAATATGCCTTGTCTCCCATCTGGACATGAGCGTCATCATTGGATGCCTTGACTATCTTGTACGGTAGAAGCTTCCTGTCGTATTCCACGGAAGGCTCATCATACTTGCGTCCCATGAGACGCTTGATACTGAAGACGGTGTTGTCAGGGTTGGTGATAGCCTGACGTCTGGCTACCTGCCCAACTAGGCGCTCACCGGTTTTGTTCATAGCCACTATTGATGGGGTAATACGACCACCCTCAGCATTAGTTATTACTTTTGGCTCGCCAGCCTCCATCACTGCTACCGCAGAAAAAGTTGTCCCTAAATCGATTCCTATAACTTTTGCCATTGTTTATTCCTCCTTTTGTTCTCCCTCTTCACCATTACCCACTACTACCTTCGTGGGGCGGATAACTCTATCATGTAATTTGTAACCTTTTTGCAGTTCCTCAATGACTATCCCCTCTTCGCCCTTACCGTGCATCACTGCTTCGTGGAAGTTGGGGTCAAATGGTTTCCCCAGTGCCTCTATCTGGGATAGTCCCTGTGCCTCCAACCCTGCTCGGAGCTTGCGTTCAATCAGTCTGATTCCCTCTATCCAGTTAAGCTCGTCCGCTTCTGGTGTCATAGAGTCAAAAGCACGTTCCAAATCATCAAGAATCGGCAGGAGAGTAAGCATGAGCTGGGTTTTGGCAAATTTGCCAATCTCTTCTTTTTCCAGGTCGCTGCGTCGCTTATAGTTGATAAGGTCTGCCTGGGCTCTTTGCCAATTAGCTAAATAATCTTCTGCCTTCTTTTTTGTCTCGGCTAAAGTTTGTTCCGGCTCCTCAATTTCTTCGGTGGTTTCCTCTTCGTCTGGTGTCCTTGGCATCATTGTCGTCTATCTCACTACCTTGTTCATGAATTTATGGCACCAAAACTCAAGCTGGTGGTGCCTCTTTCCCATATAGCTTGGCTATTAGCCCGCTCAGCACTGAGGATAAATAGTCTATCACTGCGATGCTGGAGGCATAGGGCATTCGGGTAGGCCCAACTATAGCTATACTACCGACAGCTTCTTTAGGCAAACCGTATCGGCTGATGACCACGCTATAGTTACGGATAACCTCTGCCTCATTCTCCTCACCGATAACTACCTGCACCCCATGACTGGCCAACCCGTGGGGTAGAATAATTCTCAGCAAGTTTCTTTGCTCGGTCAGTTCCATCAGGGTTTGCATCTGGCTGATATGGACAAATTCTGGCTGGTTAAACATAAAGTGCATGCCATCAAGGTGAGGTCCCTCATATTCCTCCTCATCTTCGGACTGCATTGTCTTCGATATGCAATCGGTTATTTGCTGTTCAATGGCTGAAAGTGTTATCTCTTTATCTGAAATCTGTGGGTTAGCCAAGCCAGAATAGGCAGCATTCAGTTTATTGGCAATAGTTACCAGTTCCTCCTGAGACATAACCTGGCCAAACGTTATTAGTTGCTCCTTTACCTTGGCTCCATGAAGGACAAGAACGACCAGTACCGTTGAGTCATGCAGGGCAACTAGTTCTAGATGCTTGAATTGACAGTTTTCTGGCTTGGGTGCAGTCACTACAGCCATGTTTTGAGCCAAACGGGCAAGAACTGTTGCCGTCAGGATTAGCCACTCATCAAGTTTTGTCTCTATCTGATGGAAGAGGTGACTTATCATACGTTGCTGAGCTAATGGGAGCTTGATATCTCTTAGGGACTCCACATAGTAACGGTAACCCTTATCTGATGGCATACTGCCTGCTGAAGTGTGTGGGCGAATAATGTAACCCTCCTCCTCTAAACGCGCCATCTCATTGCGGATAGTAGCCGAGCTTACTCCCAGGCTGTAATCATTCACGATACTCTGCGAGGGCACCGGCACTGCCTTGGTAATATATTGTTCAGCTATCGATTTCAGTATGGTTTCTGCTCTGGAAGATAACATATTAGTCTCCAATTAGCAGTCTAAGGCTGAGACTGCTAACTCTTTACGTTACCATCTCTGGGCACCACTTGTCAAGAGGCAGTGGCACCAATTGAACAACAAACTTATCTATGCTATATTTAAGTCGATGGACATTAATTGGCTAGGGCACTCTTGTTTTAGGATTAAGGGCAGACACGCTACTATCGTTACCGACCCTTATTCACCTGATTTAGGCTATTCATTGGGTAAACCTACTGCCCGTATTGTAACCGTCAGCCATTCACACCCGGGTCATTCTTATGTTGAAGGGGTTGGTGATGAACCGAGGCCTGTGACTGGGCCCGGCGAGTATGAAATCAGTGACGTCTTAATCATAGGAATGGCTACTTTCCATGATGACGACAAAGGCAGCAAAAGAGGTAAAAATACCGCCTACCTTATGGAGATAGACGAAGTTACGGTGTGTCACCTGGGTGACCTGGGGCACGTGCTTACCAGTGAACAGGAAGAGCAGGTAGATAATGTGGATGTGTTATTGCTTCCGGTAGGTGGAGTATCAACTATTAATGCCCCTATGGCTGCTGAGGTAGTGCGGCAGCTTGAGCCCAAGGTAGTTATCCCTATGCACTACAAAACCGAGGCACTGAAAAGAGAACTGGCACCAGTAGAGAGGTTTCTCAAGGAAATGGGGCTCAGAGAAGTCACTTCCCAGCCTAAGCTGTCTCTCACCAAGGCGAACTTGCCGCTCAGCACTCAGGTCTTTTTACTTGATTATTGAGCCGCTTTATAATCAGGAACGTCTTATTGTTGTTACCACCAGCGCCAGCATGGTAACTGATAGTAGTACTAAGGTCAGCAGCAGAGCAACCACTAGATATATTGCCCAGTTGGGGACGTTTAGCTGGATTAAGGGCGCCTCTGATGGTTCTGGCTCAGAGGGTGGTGACTCTGTTATTGGCAACAACTCTGGAGACGGCTCAGGTGGTGGCTCAGGGGGTGATGAGTCTGTTGTTGGTTCGGGTTGTAGTGACGGTTCAGGTGCTGGCGTTTCTGGTGTGGGTGATGGCTCAGGTGGCGACTGAATGGTGAAAGCGCCAACCGCGCTCCAGATGCTGTAACTATTAGGATTGCGTGCCCTTACTTTCCAGTAGTAGGTGGTATTGTAGTCTAGGCTTATATCACTTTGCCAGGCAGTGGCAGGTAGGGCCTGAGCATTGATTTTCTCAATCGAACGATCAATAAAAGAAATGTCAGAGGACACCAATAGCTCATACCGGTCCGCCCCGGCTATGGCGCTCCACTGGAATACTGGCTTTAGTAGCTCCCCATCAGCGCCAGCTTTAGGACTCAAGAGTTCGGGGGCAACGGTGGTACCACCAAGAATAGTAGTGAATGACCACTTGGCTGACCAGGGGCTTACTACTGGCTTGGTGGCTCTCACTCGCCAGTAGTATTTAGTGGCTAGCTCAAGCGTGGATAACCGAGCTGAGGTTGCTCCAGTATTGTCTTCAAAACCTTCAGGAACGGTGGAGAAGTTAGTCTCATAGTCAAGCTGCCACGTATACTCGGTAGCTCCTTTTAGTGATGCCCAATTCAGGATGACGTTATTAATGTCTATGCCTGGTGCTTTGTTGTCTGGTGAGCGAAGAACAACTGGTCTACTTAGACTATCGATATAGGTCATCAGGCTGACGTTGTTGGTATCAATTGACCACAGTTGATTCTTAGATGTCCATAGTCCACTCAGGGTAATCCCATCATCGAGGCCACGGGTTACCGTCTCAAAGGTTGGATTCAGGGGATACGCTGGATTAAGTGAGCGCTGCATACCACCATCAGCATCGGAGTTAACGGCATAAAGCGCGCCATCAGCCGATACTACCAATTGCTCAATCATGGCATCCTCAGGCAGGGTACCATCTATGCTTTCCCAGTTATTACTATTGCCAATGATGAAGCGATAGATGCGCTCTTTGTTATCGGCGGTTGCTTCTGCATCGCTGGCAGCATACACGATTTTATTGCTGCTGAATTCGGGGTCAAAGGCAACGGTTACTTCGCCTAGACCGCCGGACAATGCTAGTTGCTGACCCAGCGCCTCGAATATGGTGCCGTTGTCATTGGACCAGTAAACCTCGCCGGTGGTATTCCCTACCAGAATGGTCTCATCATCCTCGTAGTCGGCTGATAGGGCTATGGAGCTTAATGACTTGTTGCCAGCGGTTGCTCCCGTAGAATAGGAAAGGCCACTATCGGTTGTGCGGTAGACCAGCCCATTACTGCCATCGTAGCCGCCAATGAACAAGGTATCGTCGTCAACTACTGCCCAGGTGTTAATGGTGAGGGGAGTATTTTGCGGTGTGAAGGTCTGCCCATTATCGGTTGATTTCCATATCGTCGGATTGCCACTGCTGACTCCAGCCAGGAATACTACCTGGTTACTATCCTCGTATTCTGGAGAGAGTTCAACCAGCTTAAGGGTGTCCACGTTGGGCAGGGTGCTGGTAAACACCCTTTCCCAGGTGGTGCCACTATCCAAGCTTTGCCACAGGCTGTGCTCTCCATCGAAGGTGAGCATAAACAGGGTATCGTCTCGCCAATACCTGGGGGATACTGCCACGTCAACAATGGTGCTAATCTCGGTATCAATTAGGCTGGCCTGGTTCCAGGTAACGCTCCCATCTGAGGTATAAGAAAAGGCGCTCTCGGTGCCGCTGGTTGCCGCGTAAGCCCTGCCGCTGCTGAGAAAGTCGGCAGCCATCAGTACATAGGTCTTGGATTCTCCTGTTGGCTCCTTGCTACTTCTCGTCCAGCTTGTGCCGCCGTCGGTACTGATATAGACCTGGGCACTACTGGCGGCGCCAGCCAGCAGATTGGCGTCAGTGGTGTTGCCGGTAACGACCAGGGTGGTGACGTCAACATCATTCAGGGCGTAGGCAGAACCAATGTCGAGGTCGGTAGCTACTGAGTTTCCCGGTGCCCAAACTCTATCAACCTGATAGACATCACCGTTACCAGTGCCAGTGTCAATGCCCACAAATAAAATGCAGCTTGCTGCGTCTATGTCATAGTCGTCCGGGAAGGCAATAGCCACTGATACTGGTACTACGCCTGCAATGGTGGCATCACCTATGGTATCGCCCCAGCCAGCATCACCGATTTTGCTGGTAACGATGGCATCTGCCTCATCAGTAGCTACCGCTACAAGCTGCCCGTCAGTAGTGAAGTTTGGTGAGAAGGCTACACTCAGGACGTCGTAGTCACCTATATTGGTGTTTGCCCAGACAGCGCCCGGTGTGCTCTCGTCCAGGGTATAGACACCACCATACTCAGTGGCATCAGTATCCCTCGTGCTGACACCGACCATAGTACCACCATCCAGTAGAGCTACATCGAGGGAAGTGATTTCAACGCCATTACTGCCAGCCCCACCCGGGTTTGCTGGTAGTGTCGTGAAGCTGTCACCGGCATCGGTGGACTTATAAACGTTGGACGTGGTGGCATAATAAATAATGCTGGCGTCATTGGGAGCGGCGGCTATGCCGACTATGGCGTCCTCAATCTCGCCGGTATATGACCAGCCGGAGCCATCATCTGTGGACTTGAACAGCCTGTATTCTGTTGCTGAGGGGTTGGCATAGCAGTAGAGGGTGCCGTCAATAGCCATCGTCAGGTAACTCACGCTTGAGCCACTGGCTAATACCCAGTCGCCTGGCTTACCCTCGGTGGGAATGCTGACCCTGGACCACTTGGCTTCATCCGGGGAAGCCACTGCCGGGTGAGGGGACAGGCTTAAGGTGAGTGAGTTGAGCAACAAGACCAGTGCCAGGGCTGTAGAGAATATTCTCCTTTTCGCCATATAAGCGAATTTTACTTCGGCATAGCACAGAAGTCAATACCCTCCCTCTGTCATTGCCAGAAGTCTCCCTTGTCATTGCGAGGCTTGTCCTGAATGAAATGAAGGAACTCAGTGAAGCAATCTGGAAGGGTGATGAGAATGAGATTCTTCGTCCTTCCAACGAAGGACTCAGAATGACAAGAAACTACCAGGTATTGACAAGGGGAGGAAGCGGCTCAGAATGACAGGTATGGTTTTGAGGTTGCGCCGTCGCTTCGCCCGAAAAGAGTAAGCCCCCTGCCTGAGCAGGGGGCTTACGGAGTATCTGGATGACGTGTTGTCCGTCACGCCAAAACTAGATAGGAAGTTAAGCTACCCGTCTGGTCCTGACAATCAGAACAATCACGGCGATAACCAGTACCGCACCGACTGCAACTACCACCCACAGTAGATAGTCCGGAATCGCTTGTACCGGTGATGGAGCTGCTGGTATCGTCAGCGTGATTTGCGGTGCCCCTGGTGCCGGTGTCTGTATAATCTCTACCGGCGGTAGTGGTTCAGGTGGTTCCGGCTCTGGTACTGGTGCGGCTGCGGTCGTGAACAGACCTGTTACCCAGTCGCCCTTATTGCCCTCATCGTCAACTGCTCTCACTCTCCAGAGGTAAGTGGTCGAGTATTTGAGGTCCTCTGTGATTACAATCGCACTGACATCAGTTGTACGGGCATCATCGGGGATTTCAAAGGCGTCAAGTCGGCCCAGGTCCTCGGCTATCATCCACTCGTAGGAGTCGGCATCCCCAACCGCAGTCCAGCTAAAGCTGGGATGAATCTTAACATCATCCTCGCCTAGCTCTGGCGAAAGGTCAGCGGGAACTGCCGCCGCCACCGTTACTGCCGGCTCAACCACGGCAAATGGCAGAGCTTCCAGGTCGGCTATGGTGGGGGTGGTGTCATCGTCCACCGTGATAGATATGAAGCCAGCGAACAGGTTGGCAGCGTAATCAGAGGCTTCTAGCCACTCGCCCCTGGCTGCACCCCAGACATAGACCTCGGTGTCCTCGGTGACATCGGTGAATATCCTGATGGTGATTTCATCAACGGCAGCGACAGGGATGACGAAGATATCCCAGAAGCCTATGGCATCAGCCAGGTCAGCCCCCGGATTAGCCGCATAGATGGCGGCGCCGACGTAATCCATATCCTCCGCGACACCACCATCAAATGCTTCCACAGTAACTCCGGCATCATCCTCGGCATCGAGTTCAACCACGCCGGTAGCAAGAACGCCATCGGTTGCAGCGCCACTCAGGAACGGCTCGGAAATGATTTCACCATCGCTGTCCTCGTCAAAGGCGTCATCACCGGGACCGTCGGCATCGCCCCACCAGTTGTTAGCCACGACAAGGTCGTCGCCATCTGTTGTCTCAAGGGTTGCCACTAATACACCATCATCGTCGCCGGCATTGCCGGTAATGCTGTTGAACGCCATGAAGACAAGCTCACCAGCGCCGTCAGCTACTAGTAGGATGACATCGTCATCGTTACCGGTGATGGTATTGTTGGTAATCGTAACCCCATCAGCAGCACCGGCAACGTCAATGGCTACGCCCCCGGAGTTCTGAATGGTGTTCCCGTCGGCGGCGAGTGTGCCATCTGTGACCATAATGGCTGTCAACAGCCCATCAAAGGTACTGCCTGTAACTTCTGTGACTGCACCGGCCTCGGAACTATCAATACCGATTCCCAACTCTTCGTCTCCGTTGAAGGTGCTGTCCTCCACTGTGGTATCGGTACCACCAGCTTCAACAACGATGCCTATACCGTCTTCCTCTATGTTAAAGGTAGCTCCGGTGATTACGGCATCATCCGCATCCACTGCAATGCCACCCACCGCAGTATCCTCTACGTTAAAGGTGGTGTCCTCTACCGTGGCGTCAGCGGCATCAATAAACAGTGTCCCGCCGTCGTCAACGATGGAGTCCTCAAGGGTGAAATCTGCAGCGTCGACGGTTATGTCACCATCAATGGTGAAGCCACTGAGTGTTACCTCTTCTCCGTCAATCGTGATGTCAGCCTCGATAAGGGTGTCCTCTAAATCGCCGTCGGCGATAATGGTCAGGCCCTCGAATCCACCCGTGTCAGGAATGGCATCGGGATACCTGCCCTCGCCAACCTTGATGGTGAAGTCTTCACCGGCGTCATCTATGGCGTCATTGATGGCGCCATCGCCGGTGTAGTTTTCCATGAGCACGTCGGCGGAATTATAGAGCTTGACGACTCCAGCCGGGACATCCGGCTCTGGCTCTTCGACATCGAAGGTTTCTGATTCTACCGCTTCTTCAATATCATCCACCCCTACCTCGTCAGGCTCGTCATCCATGGTACCTATCGTCACGGTATATTCCCCGGGCTCATCCGGGTTGGTAATACCAGCCGTAACCTCGATGCGTACCTCGGCGCTCTCACCAATTTGGTCAGGGGTGGCGCCTGTGTTCAGCTCTACCCAGATTTGATTTTCGTCTGCATCGAAATCGAAGGTTATTTCAGCCAATTCTGCATCTTCCCAAAGACCGCCAACCCAGCCCGGCGAGGCGACGATAGTTAGAGTAGGCGCGGCTATGGTAAATTCTTCGGGGAAGGTGACGACGATAGAATCGTCAGGGCCCAGCTCTTCAAGTACGGTGAAGAAGAAGGTGTAGTCCGCATCCTCGAAGCTGATTACTTCTTCATCCTCCTCTATGGTTACCTGTGGTTCACTGAGAGCACTGGCTGGTAATACTGCCAGCAAGCTGACAAGCATTGCCAGGGTTACGCCAATGCCTAATATTTTAGAAAATTTCTTTTTCATCGACCTTTATTTTTCCTCCTTAATTCAGGTATGTCTCCATAAACGCAAATATCTCTCATTTTATAGAGACAAAGATTACTTTTTTACTTTGCGTCAATGAGTGGAATCCACACTCTCCCCTTTCGGGCTGTAGCCATAGCGCCACCTCCTTTCCTGATACTATTCGCCATTTGGCGGACAATCATCTATTATATCACATTGAAGCTATTTGTCAAGTTATTTTTAGTTGGCGGTATTTCTACCCCTTAATCCAACTGTAAGAGCATTATACCACAATCTGTCGATACCCTGTAAATTCTTGTCATTGCGAGTCCTTCATTGGAAGGACGAAGAATCTCACTCCTTCCATGTCATTACGGTGACAACTGTCCCTTCTATACTGTATAACGAAAAAATCCCCGATTGGTTAGTGGTGGTCGGAGATATTGGGAGAAAATTTTCTCCTTTCCTGTCATTACAAGCCATCCTCTTGTCATTGCAAGGAGTCCTTCTAGGAAGGGCGAAGCAATCTCATAAACCATGCCTATAGGCTCTTAACCATATAGTCTCCCTGTGACCTGTAGCCAGGCTCCGCGCGGTAGTACTCCTTAGCGCCCACTCCGCTCAAAACCACCATTTGCGGCACTTGAAACTCCTCTTCAGCAATCCTCTCAGCTTCTCTTAGTAGCGCCTTCCCCAAGCCCTTGTGCTGAGCCGCTGCTGAGTTCTGCTGCTTTATGGGAACCTCAGCACCATATACGTGCAGCTCCCTGATTATGGCCGAGTTTCCATCGGCTTCTTGCCCCAGCGCCGGTATCGGTCTGGATTGAATCCTCAATCGCAGCAAGCCGAACAGCGTTTCCTTCTCATCCTCAAAAGACAGGAAGATTTCCTTGCCACCTGAAGCTTCGTAGTCCATCCTGACCATTCTCGGTTCACCTATTTCCCAGCCGCCCAGTAACCGATGCCCATATTCCCGGCATCGGATACATTTGCATTCGGTCCCTTGCTGCTTCATGCGCTCTTTGACCACACCCCGCAGTGAATCCTTGCAACCAGCCACAATAAACTTGGCTGGGATGTCACGCAGTACCCTTGAGATTCTGACATACTTCGGCACAATAGACTTGATTTCAGCCACCAGATTAATCATTGCTTCTGTGGAGTATGGCTGGTAACGCCCGTCGCGATACCATTTCTCCAGTTCGGTGCCTTCTATCACCATGGTGGGGTACAGCTTCAAGCCATCTGGTCTAAAGCGGGTGTCACTGAACAGTTGCCGCGATAGCTCCAAGTCCTCCTCCGGCGTAGAACCGGGTAGCCCCGGCATCCAGTGGTAGTGCACCTTAATGCCATGCTCCTTGAGCAAGGTGGTGGCTCCGACTACGTCTGCCACCTTATGTCCTCTTTTTACCAGGCGGTAGATGTCATCATCCAGGGTTTGCACCCCAAGCTCTACTCGCGTAGTGCCAAACTCCAGCATCCGGTTTATCTCTTTTTGCTGGCACCAGTCAGGTCTGGTTTCTATGCACAGCCCGGTGCAGCGGTGTCTGGCTGTTTCATTAAGCCGCTTTGCCTCTTCCAGGGTACCCGATTCCTCACCGTTCAGGGCATCGAAGCAGTCCTTAATAAACTGATATTGATAATCCTCAGGGCAAGCCAGAAAGGTGCCGCCCATGACTATTAACTCAACTTTATCTGTGGGGTGCCCCATTTCAGATAAACCTTTTAACCTTATCCTGACCTGCCTCTGGCCATCAAAGTCACACTCTTTCCCGCGCAGCACTGCCGGCGACTCCGGGGTGTAGCTCTGGGGTGTGGCTTGGTAGGTGGGGCAATATATACATTCCCCCGGGCACTTCATAGGCAGGGTCATCAC
>SDBU01007063.1_pt1 | contig 13046 bp, 11 predicted proteins | sample 2277071 | NCBI WGS metagenome assembly SDBU01 (sample SAMN10397929, study PRJNA504765) | marine sediment metagenome | isolation source: marine sediment core GS08_GC12, 126 cmbsf | place: Arctic Ocean: Gakkel Ridge, Loki's castle | collected 2008 | reverse complement strand
GAATAGGACCGAAGGAGTTAGTTGTAGTTAGAAAAGCTGAATTTGAGAAGCTTCCAAAAAGAGATAAAGTAATTTTTAAAGACGTATAGTTAGTAAAAGCTTTGGAAAGATTAGATAGTATATAAGGCAAAATGGAGAGATGCCTGAAATTAGATATGAGGAGAGCTGTTAAAGGGGGTTTACCTAGGATATTCTTACCAAGAATGTGCCCGACCAAATGGGCTATGTGGATACGGCTGAGTATGCTAATTTTAACCAAGTGCCCGATGTGCTTAACCATACGCTCCTTTTGTCTTTGTAGGTTTTATACCAAGCTTCCCTGTTATCCTGCCATCCTATCTGGTGACTGTCAACATACCTGCCCTTCGTCCCTTCGAATCCAGCCCCCGCTACCAAGAAATGAAGAAGGCACGGCTTACGGGCGGTGCCTTCTTTGCTTGCGCTAAATAATTACCGTAAAAATCAACCTTTCAAACACTAGTTTTTATCGTCTTCAAAGTTGAAATCCCAGTGGGCACCACTGCAGAATGGTTTGTTTTTTGAGGCTCCGCATCGACAAAGGGTATAATGCTCTTTTGATTCAGGCTCGGAGCCTATCGGGTCCTTAAGCTCAATACCTCCCACAACGCAGTGTGGCCCGTTTTTTGAAACTGTGATTGCAGGCTTACGCTCCTGGTCTTGGTAGAGAACTCCGCCTTTGGTATAACTTAACGCTCCGGATGGACACATTTTGATTGTCCTCACTATTTCTTCTGGGCTAGCCGCATCAGGCTCAATCCATGGTTCCTTTCTCATAATGAAAACGGAAGGTGAATTGTCCGTACAGTACCCGGAATGGGCGCGGACACCCCGGTTGTCACGGATGGTTATTTCTCTACCGGCATAGTCATCTAGTCTATCAGGCACTCTCTCTTCAGTTTTATCACTACGAAAGCCAATTTCTACGTGCGTCCCGTCGCAAAAAGGTTTGTGGGCTGACCCACCACATCGGCAAAGATACATTTCTGATGCTGTTTTGATTGCTTCTCCTCTGGAGTTCTTAAAATCTATGAGATTCTTAACCAGATAAGGGCCGTTTACCGTGGGCGCTATACTTGGTTTATGCCCTGTGCCCCCGGCTTCTTTTGAGTTTTCCATCATAGGACTCCCCTTCATAGAAACTATATCCTTCTCCACATCTTGGCACTTGAGTTTAGTGTTCACCGGTGTGCTTGTCAATATCCGGTATTTACTTTGTACGAATCCAACCTGGGCTACCAACTAAATAAAGAGGCAGGATGGAGCTAGTCCCACCTTTACTGTTTTAGCGGAGAATTCTGATAAGTAACAGCAAAAATGGGGGAATTAATAAAGACGAAAGCAGAATTACCGTAAGGCTTGCCCCGGCAACCTGCGCTATCAAGGCAATCACGCTAGCGGCCACTGAGTAGAACACCATGTCCTTCAGCATCTTACTAGTCTACAGAAGTCCTGCCTATTACACAACTTACTCTACATAAAGGTAAGAAAACTACCTTAATCACCCATCGATTCATTATTCTTTTACACCACTATACACTTTGTCAATTTATTACCCCATTATCACCTGGGAAAGGACTATCCATGCTGGTATTAATCTCATTCAGATAGATAAGTGACACGGCGCTTTCAGCAACTAGTACAAAAGTCATAACTCAAAAGTACTGATTGACATTGGGCGTTTAGTAACCCATACTCTGATGCTAGTAGCAATAATGAGGCAAAGCCAAGCAAGGTAACGGAACTCAGTCAGGGTTTAATAAGGAGGCAACAAATGAACATAAAGAAACCGTGGTACCTTCTGGTTATCGCACTATTGGTCATCATGCTGATGGCTCCCACCAACCTGATACTGGCTGAACCACCACCGGACACCGTAGATGTGCTGGTTAACTTCTACCAGCCGCCCGGTCCTGACGAGATTGGGCTGATTGAAAGCCTCGATGGTAGTGTCAACACTGTCTATCATATTGTGCCTACTATCGCCGCCACCATGCCCTCAGAGAGCCTCGATGAACTTGGTGCCGACCCGAGGGTGGAGTCGGTTGAACCAGATAGCTCATTCTCAATGGCCTTTACCGGAGAGGTGCTCCCCTGGGGAATAGACCGGGTGGATGCGGAGTTAGTGCACCCGTCCAATAAAGGCACCGGCGTCAAAGTAGCTATCCTTGACAGCGGTATTGACCTTGACCACCCCGACCTGGCAGTGGCGGGCGATGTTACCTTTATTGCAGGCACAACCAGCGGCGATGACGACAATGGCCACGGGACGGCTGTCGCCGGCATTGTCGGCGCATTGGATAATGACATCGGCGTTATCGGTGTGGCTCCTGAGGCAGCCCTCTACGCCGTAAAGGTTCTAGACCAGGGTGGCAACGGGACGATGAGCATCATACTGAGCGGTATTGAGTGGTCGGCAGACAACAATATGCAGGTGATAAACATGAGTTTTGGCGGTATCTTGAATATGCCCTCTTCAATAATAGCGGCACTGGATAATGCCTATAACGCCGGTATCGTCATTGTGGCTGGTGCCGGCAACAGCGGCGATGCCAGCGGTGAGGGGAACAATATATGGTCTCCAGCCCGGTATGAGTCAGTCATCGCCGTGGGCGCCACCGACGAACAGGATGGCCGGTATACTTCTTCCAGCACTGGCTACACTTTGGAACTGGTGGCACCCGGGGTCAACATCTACTCAACAGCAATAGGTGGTGGCTACGGCTACCTTACCGGCACCTCAGCGTCATCACCCCATGCCGCCGGCGTAGCTGCCCTGCTGATAGCCTCAGGGGTAACCAATAATGTTGATGTTCGGCACCGGCTCAGGGACTCCGCCGAGGACCTCGGCGCCCCAGAATGGGACACCCAGTTCGGCAAAGGAATGGTAAATGCCGACCTGGCGATTAATTTCAGTGAACCGCCCGACCAGAGTGCCCCTACCACCACTATCTCCCTGAGCGGCACGATGGGCGACCTTAGCTGGTATGTATCTGACGTAGCGGTAACCATTTCGGCTACGGATGATGTGGGTGGCTCCGGGGTGGCGGTGACCAAGTACAGCCTGGACGGTGGTCAAATCTGGAATACCTACACCTCACCCTTCAACATCACCGCCGACGGTATTTATGACCTGCTAGCCAGGTCATGGGACAACGCCGGCAATGACGAGGGCCCACCGGACTACGAGAAAATTAAGCTCGACCAGACACCGCCTACGGTGACCGAAACCGTCGTCCCTACCACGATAGATAGAGTGGGGAGAAGGGGCACCATGGTAGATGTTGACTACACCGGCACGGCTGAAGACGCCACTTCAGGTATATCCGGCACAACTTACACCTATCTTATTGATGAGTATGGAGAGCTGAGCCGGGACTTGGGTTCCGCAATTACAGGAACGGTCTCCGTCGAGGCGTGGCACGCCGGTAATGACAAAGACGGCCGCATCTACACCATCCGGCTTACCGCCGTCCGTGATAGAGCCGGTAACTTGGCATCACCTGTTGAGGCCACCACACTAGTCACAAAAAAATAGGGTAATTTTAGACAAGCTACACAATATTTTCAGGCGATATAAAGGCTCTTGCCTTACGATATAAATAAGGGAAGCCTATTGATATTGCTATTGCTGTTTGCCTTCACCGGCTTGTAATCTTTGGTAACCTTCTCTTAACATTCTTCAGCTGGTCTTAATCAATGGGTAACTTCAGGAACGCCCACTATGTTATAATATGAAACAGTGGTTGCCCGGAATATCGGCTGACTGGTGGTGAAGAATAGATGAACCGGCAAAGCGGGTTAAGAGCAGTAAGTGTATCCCTGGTATGCTTGCTTACAGCGATACTAGTGGCCGCTTTGTTAGGCATCATACCATCATTGCTGAGCCAGGATTATATCAATGCATCGGGCGGCTCATCCATCGCCAGGACCTTCCAGCCCTCATCCGCCGATTCCTGGCTTAACGAAACCTCAAAAAACGTCAATTACGGCACTGGTTTGTATATTGAGGCTAAGTCTAACGGCAAGGACGGGCGCGGCCTCGTGCAATTTGACATCTCGGAGATACCAACCGGTTCCACCGTTACCTCGGCAACCCTGTCTCTCTATATTTCCTTCAAAGGGACCAACTGGACGGGGGCAACCACCCGCACCTACGATGTCCACCAGGTTACCACGTCTTGGGCAGAGGCTACCGTCAGCTGGAGAGTGAGTGACGGCGGCAACTGGGGCACCGCCGGCGGCGACTTCAATGCCACGCCTACAGCCAGTCAACCGACCACGGGGACGGGCACCGGCGTATGGATGGACTGGACAGTAACTTCAGATGTCTCCGCCTTCGTTGGCGGGACAGCCAACTACGGCTGGATTGTAAAGGATGATACTGAAGGGTCGGCAACCCTCTACGACATACAATTTCACTCCAGTGAATATACGACAGACCTCAACCTGAGGCCCAAGCTTGCGGTTACCTTCACTGCCGACACCTGGGACTCTCACACCGACATCGCCCGTGGTGCCCCACCAGAGGAGGATTTTGCCGACCCTGATACCACCGTCTACATGAGAGGCACCGGCTTTCCCACCGCCACCAACTACAATGTGTTTTACTACGACAATGATGGCTACGGGTGGGGCACCGACAGTAACATCGCCGCAACTGGAGGCACCCTCGATAGCCTATATGTCCTCACCACCTACACGGATGCAACGGCTGGGCTGTGGCACGCCCTGGTTCAGCCATCTACTGGCTACACCGGCTTTGACACCAGCTATACTACCGTGGTAAACAACCCGGATACCTATGGTCTGATAGCCAACGACAATTTCAACGTGCAGGCGTCAGCCATCCCTGAGTTCCCTACGATATTGGCAGCTATCGTGGTTGCCGGCTTGTGCTTTGGAATTTACTACTGGATGAGGAAGAGAAAGCTGGCGTATGTCAAAGCTTAGGATAGTCTTTATCGCCTCGCTGGTGCTCCTGGCAGTGCTGCTGATATTTACCGTGTTTAAGCCAATTACCTCACAAGAGAAGTTCAGCACCATAAGCCGAGAGTCCATCATCCAAGGGGAGGATGAATGGGTTATTCAGCTCGGCATCACCAATAGGGAAGGCAAAAACACCGACTACACCATAAACTGGTCCACAGGTGGAGAGACCTACAACAGCAAGACAGTACACATAAGAAGCGAGCAAGGCTTCACCGATATACATCATGTCTACCCAGAGACGGTAAAAGAGGGTAAACTCACACTCGAAATCTACAAAGATGATGAACCTGCGCCATTTGAGCAGTCTACCTATTACATCCAGTTCGCTGAGCAATAGATACCAGGGTTAAGGTAAGTTGGTCTTAAGCCATTATCCGGGGTCATTCTTGAGGGAAGGACACTTTAGTCCCCTTCGTAGTTGTCGTCTCCCAAACCTTAACTTGTGGCAGCAGCGTTTCCACGTCAGCCCTATGGCACAGTTCGGTGCCGGGGGTTAACACCGCAGCGGTACCCATAGCTACTGCCAGCCGGCAGGCTTCTATCAATGACCCCTTATTAGCCAGTTTTAAGGCAAGACCGGCTATAGTGCAATCGCCCGCGCCTACCGCGCTCCGAATCTTTACCGGGGGTGCCACTGCTTTCAGAATCTTTCCCTTGGTGGCCGCAATAATACCGTCTCTGCCTCTGGAGATGACTATCACCTCAATACCCACCTCCACCAGACTAAGCGCCGCCTTAATGATTGCCTCTTCGGTCGACAATTCCACTTTAAGCAGCTCCCTAGCCTCACGGATATTAGGCTTGATGAGGAAGGGCTTAGCCTTTATACCCTCCTCCAACCACTGCTCACCAGAATCCAGGATACATCTTATGCCATGGCTGTTAGCTTCTGAGATTATATCATAATAAATATCAACCGGAACACCGGGGGGTACACTACCACCGACTATCATTAAAGCTGGTTTAGGATACATTTCCCTGATTTTCCGGTGGAACCTTTCCAGCTCTTTTCTGGAGATATGCGGGCCGGGGGCATCAATACTGGTCTGCCGGGAAGTTTTAGTATCAGTGATAATAAAATTGGTGCGTGTTTCCTGCTCAATAGGGGTGAAGCTAAAGGGCACCCCTCCTTCGTCAAGCAGTATCTCCACAGTTCTGCCGTCAGGACCACCAATGAATCCGTAGGCCATGGTTCTGCCGCCCATTTCGCGGATTGCCCGCGACACATTTATGCCTTTACCACCAGCATAGCGACGCAAACTGGTCCATCGGTTAGTCTCATCCACCATCAGTCCATGGACAATAATATTCTCATCCAGGCTGGGATTGATGGTAACGGTAGTAATCATAACACCCCTCCGATGTTAATATTCCTGGTACCACCTTTCCGATGTGGGCGCCAGCTCTCGGTCATCTACCCCAAGTTTCTTATACCAGGGCACCGCATATCGGCTGGCTATTTCAACCAGTTTTTTTAGCCTGTCGGCACCTACCGTTGATATATACCGAACCCTTTCCGGGGCATTATCAATACGCATTGCCTCCTGCCAGATAGCCCGACCACCTAGAAAGCCCGATGCCCCAGCCTGACAAGCGATTTCTACCTGTTGGGAAAAAAGCTCGAAGTCTACGCCAGCACTCAGGATAACCCACGGAACTCGCGATGACATATCTAAGCGCTGACAGAGACTGATAAGCTCAGGCTTATCCTCACTATAGCGCAAGTCAGCCGGGAACTCAGCCTTTAACACATCTATGGGCAGTGCCGTGATGTCTCGGGCAGTTTGAAGCACTAACTGCTCCTTCACGGCCGCAAACTCCTCGGGATTATCAATTTCATTACCTACCGGATAGCTCAAGGGTTCTACCAAGAAGGGAATGTCATATTTTATACATTCGGTTGCCAATGTATCAATTGTTTTCAATTGCTGGCTTGCCAGCTCCGTCAGGTCTGGTCTATAGTAGACCAGAATCTTTACCCCGGAGGCGCCCATTCGCCTAATCTTCTCCACATTCCATTCATCCAGTACCCTGGTTATGCGGTGTGCTCTTTCACCACTATAGCCAGAGGCTTCTATGCTAACCAGGAGTCCGGTACTATCAGGCAAGACGCCGTGACTAATGCACTGAGCCGCCCCAAATATGGGGTCAAGCAACACGGCACTGGCGTATTTAGCTAAGTTAGAGCACAGCTCCAGCTTACGTTCAACCATTTCCTCATAGCCGACTTCTCCCGGGCGCTCGTCAGCAATCATTCTACGTAAAGAGCCGCGGTGATCCATAGCGCATATGGTGAAGATGCCATCTGGATTCGCCAGCCGTTGTAGCCCTCTTATCTTACCAATGCTTAGCTGTTTCATATTTTACATCCCGTATATTATGGGATAAAAGACGTCTAAACAATATTACTGTGAGGCGTCGTCGCAAGGTAACAGTTCATAGTTTGATACCTGTGATAGTAACACAGGCTATGGCGTTAGCTTTCCCAGATACACCGAGGCGATGTGTTTCTTTGCGTATCTAAGCTGTTTCTGGCGTAGACGTCGACGGACTCTCTGCTTCAGGTTCGGCTAAGGGGGCTTCGCTAGGTTCCGACACATCTTCCTTTGGTCTGAAAGCTTCTTTGGTATCTTCTACCCCATCTTCAATTGTCTTAGGAATGCATGTTATATTCTCAAACTGCGAGAACTTATCAGCTTTTATTGTTTCAGCCTCTGGATTCAACATTATGAGGCGAAGACCTCGCTCAAGACTTCTTACAAAAATGTCCCGAATTGTGGGGTCGTCAAATCTGTAGCCGATGACAACGCATCTTTGAGCCTGTTGTAGGTATCCTTCAAGATATGTTCTCAGCGACTGGTAAGGTTCTCCATATAGGAAGTCAACGGTGCCAGGCGGCACAAGCACATTTTCTTTCCAAAAGCCACGTAGTTCAAAGAGTCCCTCCTCTGCCTCCCTAATTTGGTGATGGTGGTCCATCCTCCAATTTAGAGAGCCGTGCAACTTAAAGAGGAGTAGCCCATCCCCCTTTGGGTCTCGGTCAAATACTTCCTCAGCAGACCAAATTGGATTTCGCGGTATTCCTTTCCTTTGTCCCTTGAAACCCCTCACGACTTGGTTGATATTAGAGTGAATAATATTTTCTAGGGATTCTATAGTTTTATCATAATTGGTCGTGAAGATAGGAATCGTATCACCATTCTGTTCCCTAAGAATATGAATATATCCTTCATAAACCTCCCATGCTTTCTCCAACTCTGGTCTATCCCCATAGGCGATGTATAACTGGCTTATAATCATATCCTTAAGATTCTTATATACGTCAAGCCGTTCCTCTAACTTACCAGCAAGTTTTGTAGATTCACTCTCCAATTTACTCTTCAGTTCGGTATCTTCTACTGAAGAGAAGGGAACCTGTATGGTGCGAAGCGGTGACAGTGCTTCTTGTCTCAGTAATGGATTTTTACTCTCCTTTATACGTAGGTCGAGGGCTCTGATAATATCCTCGATAGTAATATTGGGCGTCCCAGCATAAAAATCGAAAATCTCTCTTTCGGATGGTTGCAAGGGCATATTTTTTACTTCGGTTATGAATTGGTCAGTCGTTTGATATCCAAAGGGAACAGAAGCTCCTGCCCCCACGAAAAGGATAGTATCAGCTTCGTGAATTTTTGTCATTATTCTTTCCCTTAGTCTATCTGCCTCAAGAGATGTTAATGGTAGTATACCATAATACTGGCTAGACATAAAGTTTCTCCTCTTCAATTCCTTTGACCATTTCGCAACAAGCTAATTTGTCTTTACCCTCAGCTATAGGCTATAATCAGCAACTGAATAGTTTCATGGAGGCAGGGTAGTGCCTTGGTTCTACTATGTGGGCCGGGTAATAATGAGGATGCTGCTCTTCTTACTGGTCCGCTGGCAGGTAAAGGGTCGGGATAACGTCCCCGCTCAAGGACCCGTGTTAGTTGTGGCTAATCATCTTAATCTAGCTGACCCACCGCTACTCGGTGTTAGCCTTGGTCGGAATGTGATATTTATGGCTAAGGAGGAGCTATTTCGTTCCAGATTCTCGGGCTATTTTATACGTAATTTTGGTGCGTTTCCGATACACAGAGGGCGACTGGATAGGGAGGCACTGCGTCAGGCAGATGAAGTATTAGCACGAGGTCTAGCTTTGCTTATGTTCCCCGAGGGAAAAAGGAGTGAGAACACCCAATTGCAGCCCGCCTTCCCCGGTACAGCATTGATAGCCCTGCGTAGTGGCATCCCTATTCTTCCAGTAGGTATTACCGGCACGGAAAAGCTTAAGGGTAGAGCCTGGTTGCTGCATCGGCCTCGCATAACGGTTAATATTGGCCACCCCTTTTACCTGCCCTCGGTTAGTAGCAAACTGACTAAGATGGAGCTTGCTGAGTGCACCAATCTTATAATGGAACATATAGCAGAACTCCTCCCTCCAGAATATCGGGGAAATTATGCGGTGAAGAGGCTCAGAAGAGATGATGATTGAAAAAGCGGATGAAATGGGGCTTTGCTTTGGCGTCAGGCGAACCATTGATATCTTAGAAAGGGTTACCCACGAGCGTGGTGATGTAGAAACACTGGGGGCGGTGGTGCATAACCACCAGGTACTACAGAGACTAGCTGAGATGGGAATCAGGGTAGTCAAGAACGTGGATGATATCCAGGGTAATATTGTGGCCATTGGCTCTCACGGGGTAAGCCCACAGCTAGAGGAGGAAATTCGGGCGCGAAACATTGACATAATTAATACTACTTGTCCCTTTGTTCACCGAGCCCAGATTGCCGCTCGGCGATTAGCTGAAGCCGGCTTTTTTGTTATTATCTATGGTGATGTTGACCACCCTGAAGTCAAGGGTATTCTTGGTTGGGCTAAGAACCGGGGAGTAGTCACTCTTGATGAGAAGTTTATTACCGGAGTTAACCATTTACCTCGCCGTTTAGGTGTTCTATCCCAGACGACTCAGGTACCGGCTTACTTTACCGAATTTGTAAAGAAGCTTATTGAGGCTACCCTTATCAGAGACTCAGAGATACGTATTATTGATACCATATGTCACGACATTAGAAAACGGCAAGCCGCCGCCCTCGAACTGGCTAATAGAGTGGACTTAATGCTCGTTATCGGGGGTCGCAATAGCGCCAATACCAACCGTCTTGCCAAGTTATGCGCTACGGCTACTACAACATACTTGGTTGAAACAGCGGAGGAAATTCAACCTTCTTGGTTTAAAGATAAGCATCACCTAGGGATAACCGCCGGGGCATCTACTGCCGAACAGACCATAAATGAAGTACTGACGAAGCTAGAAACCATGGCTTAAACCTAGTACTAAACTATTTCCTAGGAACCTGCGGTATCTCTCCTTCCAGAAAGTGGTGAATTTCCGAGTTTAGGTAGACTATATCGCCAGGCAGGTTACGGTTCGGGAAATACCAGCGATAGGGTGAATTTTCCCGGTAACTATATCACCAATATCGTTCAGGTTTTCTGCTTCTATTACCGCAATTACATCATACGGACCGGTCACGGCGTCAACCGATTTCACCCCCTTTAGCTGCTTAAGGGCAGTAGCCACCTCGCTAGTTCTGCCCACAGTGGTTTCAATTAGAACGAAAGCCTTTGCTGCCACTGAATTCACCTCCCTTCTACTGAGCTACTCATTTATTGTTCCCCGTTGGCGCAATTCATTAATCCTATGCTTATTATACCCCAAACCTACTAATATTTCTTCAGTATGTTCACCCAGTATTGGGGGCAGGCTTCTAACCTTACCTGGTGTCTCTGATAGCCTGGTAGCAATGCCTGCCTGTTTAATCTTGCCCTCGGTAGGATGCTCCACCTCTATAACCATGCCACGATGAAGCACCTGGGGGTCAGCAAAAACCTCATCCAGTGAATAAACCTTGCCGATGGGAATGTCCTTTTGGCTGAGGAGCTCAAACCACTCGTCTCTAGTCTTGGTAAGGAAAAATTGTTTGAGATAAGAAGAGATTTCTTGCCAGTTTTTACCCTCCGCCGGGGAGAGAAAATGCTCGGGGACAAAGTGGAAGGGTATAAAATCCTCCTTCCCTATCACCCGACACAGGTTTTCCCACAGCCAGGGTTCCAGGCAACCAATGGAGATAAACTTCCCGTCCTTAGTTTCATAGATACCGTAGTAGGGATAAGCACCACTTACGGCAAATTCCCCCCGCTTTAGCCCTGTGCCATGTTGGAAATAATTCGCCGTAATCACGGTTAGCAGTGAAATAACGCTGTCGGTCAGGGATATATCTATATATTGCCCCCTGCCCGTTTTATCCCTAGCGATAAGAGCGCTAAGTATGCCGATAACCGCATTCATACCTCCTCCCCCGTAGTCAGCAATTAGATTTAAGGGAATAACTGGCGGGCCATTGCGGTCACCAATCAGGTTTAACGCCCCGGCTATGGAGATATAATTGATATCATGCCCCGGTAAATCACGGTAAGGACCGTCCTGCCCATACCCAGTAATAGCGCAATATATAATTCTGGTGTTTATTTTAGTTACCGCTCCGTAGTCCACACCAAGACGCTTAACCACGCCTGGTCTGAATCCTTCAACAATAACATCGGCTTTTCTGGCTAGCTCATAGAAAATACGGCGACCATCTTCCGACTTCAGATTAAGCCCGATACTTTTCTTGTTCCGGTTAACCGCCTGATATACCGCTTCTCTCCTGCCTGCTTCACCCAGGGGTGACCGTCCCGACCCCAATCCAGCTTGGCGAGTTCCTGCGGTTGGAGTCTCAACCTTAATTACTTCGGCACCCAGGTCACCTAAAATCATGGTACAGAAGGGTCCCGGACCGGCTCGAGTAAGGTCTAATATGTGGATACCTTCCAGTGCTAGCACAACCTCTCCCCTATAACAAGTAAAGCTCGGATACCATACAAGGCATATTAAGTCTAGGGCAAAGTTATTATGGTGTCAATTGAACGAGTTCAGGTAATTTATTGACTTGACAGTAGGTATGTAGCTTCGCTTATAATAACTGCGTTCACTCGGAAATCCAGCAACTTTCGCCGTGCTTTCTGGAGCAACCGCCAAGTAGATATATATTTCCCCTAACCATAATAGCTAATTAGCCAATGGAAAGAGGAGGGTTACCTTGGAATACTTCTTAAATGAGCAACAAAAGATGGTCAAGAGTCTGGCCAAAAGGATTGCCGAGGAGAGGATACTGCCGGTGCGGGCAGAGCTCGACGAGACTGAAGAATTCCCCTGGGATATAATAAAAGAGCTTGCCGATAGTGACATGTTCCGCGTCTTTATCCCCGAAGAATATGGAGGTTTAGGGGGAGGCATCTTCGAGCTCTGTCTGGTTATGGAAGAGCTCAGCCGGGTATGCAGTGGTGTAGCGGTCAGCTATGCCGCCAGTGCTCTGGGCTGTTTCCCTTTGCTGATGTATGGCAGCGAAGAGCAGAAGCAGAAATACCTCCCCGATATTGCCGCCGGGAAGAAACTTACCGGTTTCGCTCTCACTGAGGCAACTGCCGGTAGCGATGCCGGCGCCATAAAGACAACTGCCGATCGGGTAGATGGCGGCTATGTAATTAACGGAACCAAGCAGTTTATCACCAACGCCGGCGCCGCTGAGATATATACGGTTATTGCCTTGACTAATAAAGAAAGAGGCGCCCGCGGTGCCAGTGCTCTCCTGGTGGAGAAGGACACACCAGGCTTCACTTTTGGCAAGAAAGAAAAGAAGTTAGGCATTCGCACCTCTTCAACCAGGGAATTAATCTTCCGCAACTGTAAAGTCCCTGAGGAGAATATGATTGGTCGGGAGGGCATGGGCTTTATTATGACGATGAAACTCTTAGACAGCTCCCGCCCTGGAGTAGGGGCTCAAGCGGTAGGACTTGCCCAGGGAGCTTTAGAAGCCGCCGTAGACTATGCTCAGAAGCGTGTCCAGTTTGGGCATCCTATCATTGCCCTTCAAGCCGTCCAGCATATGCTGGCTGACATGGCCACCCAGGTGGA
>SDBU01007062.1_pt1 | contig 13051 bp, 21 predicted proteins | sample 2277071 | NCBI WGS metagenome assembly SDBU01 (sample SAMN10397929, study PRJNA504765) | marine sediment metagenome | isolation source: marine sediment core GS08_GC12, 126 cmbsf | place: Arctic Ocean: Gakkel Ridge, Loki's castle | collected 2008 | reverse complement strand
ATTCTCTTCTCCGATCATTCCATTACTATCTTGCCAGCCGACTAAGCATTGTCCTGGCTGAATCATACCCGTACCATCAATCACCGTTAGCTCCTTCACCTCTATTCCTTCTATATCACCTTTATGCAAGAGCACTACAGTAGGACGATCCCCATACTTCTCCGTTGCACGAGCAACAGCTGCTAGCACGTTCAGAGTGATGCTCTCTAAATCTCCTTGCCAGAGAAGCCCTGATACATTCTTGTTACTTCCACCTTTCACTCTTGCCTCCATTAGCTAATCATCATAGGCATTACTATATAAGAGAAATCGCTATCGTCCAGTGGCTTAATTGTCACTGCAGACAACGGACTAGTAGCTTCTATCACTACCTGTTCGCTCTCTATCACCCTCAATACATCTAACAGATAGATAGCATTGAGACCAATTGTAATATCCTCCCCTTCTACCTCCGCTTCTACTTCTGCTGCGCTATCTCCACGCTCGGGGCTTAGTGCAGAGATAGTGAGTTGCCTGAGCGCACTTGATACCTCCACTGTAGCTACGTCAGCAACTTCCTTAGCAAACACCTTCGTCATAGTGCAAGCTCTCTTGAAATCGTCTGTATTCACTACCACCCTTGTAGTATGTCCGCTAGAATACATCTTCCTATAGTCAGGAAACTCACCGTTAATTACCTGACACACTAACTTAGTATCTCCAGCTTGAAACAGTACTCTATTCTCGTGAATATCTACCTGAATAAAGTCTATATCCAAACCTACCCTCGTGAGCTCCATTAGGGATCTTGCAGGGATGATAACGATAGCTTCCCTCTCTTCAGATACCTCTGTGTTGCAGATGGACAAGCGAAACCCGTCCGCAGCAACTAGAGAGAGTTGTCCCTTTACTAACTCTACGAGGATCCCTGCTAGGACCGGCCTTATTTTACCGTTTCCTGCAGCAATGGAAGCTCTCTTTATCATTCTACAGAATATATCTGCGGGGAGCTCGAAGACACCTTCTGTCCCGAACTCCGCAGCGACAGGGAACTCTTCTGCCTCTATTCCCTTGACGTTCGCTTTCTGGCCCTGGCACTCCACCTGTAACGTCTGGGAGCTCTCCTTGAGGGACATATTCACTATGTCACGAGGCAGTGTATCTATCAGTTCCGCAAATGTCAAAGCTGGTACAGTTACTGCACCCTCTTCTTCTACCTGAGCTATAATCGTACACTCTATACCTATCTCGAGGTTGGTAGCAAAGAGCTCCAGCCTTCCATCCTTTGCCTCTAGCTTCACGTTGTGAAATATTGGTATTGGACTTCGAGAAGCTACCGCTCTCTTTACGACCTTTAATCCCTGCGCCAAGTCCTCTTGCCAGCAAGATAGTTTCATAACATATCTCCTTTCCTCTTTTTGATTGGAAGAGTAGAGGGTTTGCTCTACTCTTCCGTTCCCATCTCTCTACTTCGGTTTCCCACCAGTCTGGTTATTCCCCGACCCTCTACCAGCTCCTGGCTTGGTCTTGATCTGAGACTCTTTCGTTGGTTTCTTCCCCATGTTATTCACCTCCTTGTCCTAGATATTTCTTCCGAGTCCTCTGCTCACACCCTTCCTTCCCCTGCCCCTCTGTCCCCCATGTGGTGGTCTATACCATCGCTTGCTTCTCCACACCTTACCTGCTCTCCTTCGCTTTGCGGCTCTAGAGTAGTCTCTCACAGTACTCCCTCCTTTCGTAAGCGTTTTAATAGCTTCCTAGGCAGCCCTTTTGGTGGACCACTTTGCTGCTTAACTCGCTGACCTGGATTCTCTCTCGCCTTTGCTTCTCTACTACATAAAGTAGAGTGCTCGGTCCAGGTGTTATACTTCTTTTCTGGATAGTCGCAAGTACACTCCATCTATATCCTTCCTCTCACCATTCCTTTACGGAGAGTTCCACACTCAGTACACTCGTACTCGCCCCGAGCTATAGCGTAGCTCGACCCACCGATCACTACATTCTTTATGAACCTATGCTCTGTGACTTCCTTACAGACGGAACATACTAGCTTCTCTGCCATAAGCACCTCCTTTCCTTAGCCTATCAATCTTATATATAGAAGCTTGTAATCACCGGCTAAAGTCTTTGTGTTTGATCTTAGCTATGATTCTCTTGCCGTTTCTACCTGCCAACTCGACAGCTGGCTTCATTACCAATCCCTCGGCCCAGCCGGAGCGCAACTCGGACTCTAACCCATCGTCTACCATCCTGACTGCTTGCTCTAGCGGGCCAATGCTTATAACAGGCACAACGTCAATGCCCAAGTTTGCACCTATGCCCTCTACATCCTCCCGTTGCAGCCACCAGTTGCCGATCTGCACGTCGAACAGGATGAAGCTCACACCGTCAGGGATATAGTTGCCCCCACCCTTCTGAATACGTGCGCCGTAGCCCTCCCCGTAAAGACATACTGGCTGCTCTATTGTTGACGGGTTGGCTAATCCAAAGTTCTCTGCTAGCTTCTCGTCAGGGAACAAGTCCTGGAGTTTGTCCAGCAGAAACGTTGGTATCTGTGCTCGAGCTGTGCGCCCACCGAAGCGCACTCGTTCACCATCCCACATGATGCGGATATTCGTGCCGTCTACTTTCTCGGTGAATACCCAGGCGTTGTCTTTCAGGTATTCAATCTCTGGTGTGGCCCATTGCCCATCAAGTAGGGTCTTATGGTGGTTATCAGGGTCGCGTAGCCAGGCCGTCTTGATCTTTGGATACTTGAGCATCACAATCTCCTTTCTCTACATAATATATCTAGGCTAAAGTACGTTGAATATCTGCTATTGGAGTACAGCTACTTATGGGTTGGGTAGGAATCGAACCTACTCTTGTAGTTCTACAGACTAGCGTGCAGCCTTTACACCACCAACCCTCGTCGAGAGCGAGTCCGTGCCTCGGCAGCCCGTTTAACTGCCCGACCAGGTGGGTGTACCCCCTTTACCGCAACTGCGCTCTCAATGGCCCTGGAGAGATTCGAACTCTCACTGGAACGATCCTAAATCGTTTGCCTCCTGCCAATTGCGCTACAGGGCCTTATTAGTATTACTTTGAGTGATTCCATCCCGCTACAGTAGCGCAAATATGTTATCGCTGCCCGCATCGATCTCCTCTTCGGTCGAGCAACATACACCCTTTCCATAAGCGGATGTGTACAGCTTATCGAACGCTGCGAAGTACCTCTCGCCACAGCCTGGGCAGCATACCACGTAGTCATACTTCAGAATCGCGCTCAGGTTCTCTGCGACCCCTATAATTCTATTTGCGTTAATCATCCCCCGCCTCCTTCTCCCCTTCTAGAGCTGCTGCTGCAACCATCTCTACATAACGCTCGATAGCACTCCCCTCTTCCTCCGGCACCGATCTCCTACCCTCTTCTATAGCTTCCAGAACAGCACTCGCAACAGCCCCTCGTATCTTCCCAGATTCTACCGCTACTTCAACCCTATGCTCCAGTCCTCTAACCCTCTCGTCATGCTCTCGGAAGAGATCAGGTATTTCTTCAATAGAGATATCTGGTGTCTCTGCAGCTTGTAGATAGAGCAATAGAGCACTCTTCTTCCCCTCTCCCGAGAGGTTCTTTATAGCAGCGTCGTATGGGGAGTCCTCTCCTAAGAGAAGCCTCATTACTTCTATCTGGAAGTCCTCAACGACCCTTTGCCTATTCCATGCCCTATTATACTGATCACCTTCTACATTGACGAGTTGATAACCAAGAGTCTCGTAGTGATCTACCCAATGAGCCTCGCTATCCTTTGCGTCCCACGCCGAGTCAACTTTCTCGATAACAATTATACTAGGCTTTATCTCATCTCGTGACATCTCCTGAAGCCACTTCCACTTAGGCCCACCATCCTTGCACCAAGTAGTAGCAAGAGTGTCCAGTAGGGCTGAAAGCTTTTCGGAGGTACGACCGATGTACCGCACACGTCTGGGATCCTCTTCCTGATAGCGAGGATCAATTAACTTATAGATTTGATGATAACGCATTTATCTGTGTTCCATTTCTCAAGCTTTCCCTAGCGCCTGTAGCAGGAAATCCGCATCTTCACCACTTACCTGTCCTGACTTTATCAGAGCATAGATGTCTTGTTCAATAACCTGAAGTCTCTCGTCGCTCTCTCTTCTGGATTCACGAAGACTCTCTGGGACTAATCCTTCTATTTCAGACTCAATGTCTTCTTTAGCTTGAGCAAGGTTTCTAGGTTCGTTGAGAGGAACTGTTCCATGTATTAGATGAACATTCAATAAGTTATAACCTGCCCTCTGGTGAAGTTCAACCCAGTAGCACTCCCTTAACTTAGCTTCTCTTCTGGTATCTGTAGGTTCTACTAATTGGATTTCGAAGACTGGAGCATTAAACCAATCTTGTCTTAGGACTGCCGACGAGCAGTGATTGTTGTGTCCAGAGAGTCGCTCTTTAAGCTTCCCGCAAGTTATACCTACATACCGTACATGGTTCTCGTGCTTTGAGGGATAGCATGGATCAATGAGCCTGTAGACTTTACAGGTACTAGACTTATATTCTATCACCCTTGTCTCTCCTGTATCGAAAAGACAAGAGCCTGACTCTCACCCTTCGGCTTATCGTTCTGTCGAGGAACAGTAGGCTTAAGTGAGAACCAGGCTCTTATCACCGAAGCAAAAAACCTCTATCCCCCGACATCCTTAATAGTATCACCTTTCTTGTTTTTTGTCAAATAGCCTTCTGTACCGGAGACTAGCCCCCATGTACCCCTACGGTACTGGTATAGATTTCACCGAACGGGGCAAAAGAAAACAGCACCTATTATAAGAGTATATATAATACGCCCCGTTTACGGGGATCCCGTTCGGTGTCCGGGTTTTTTGCCTCGCAGGGGTACATGGGCTCCTATCTTCCACACTCCTTTACACTCCTTTATACAGTATTACCCCTTTTCTAGCTCTTCCGACCCCTTCTACTTAGACTCCGTAGTATTTCTTCTCGTGTGCGAGGGCGGCGAGAGAGTTTCTTTGCTTCGATTCTCTTGTGCTCTTCCTTTGCCTTCTTCTCAACGAAGGCTCTTGCTTCTTCGGAAGTCATCTTAGCCATAAGCGCTATCTCCTTTATCTGTAGCTACCACTAATGACGTGCCGCACCACGGGCAATACTTCATTGGGGAGCCAGTGTGCTTTGGTCCTGCTGACTGAAGGTGACAGAACACCTGTGCGGCAACAATCTGTTTCATGCATTCTTGCCATTCTTGACAGTTGCAATCCTCTCTCACAAGAATCTCCTTTTAAGCATCGCATTGCGGCGAGTCGCTACTTAGTCTACCGATTCAAGATAGGTATGAACCACCATTCCTGAAATCGTACGGGAGGCTTGCTATGTATTCCTCAACGCCACCTTCTGCTCCTTCGTACCCAAAAGCTCTCTTGAGATCCCTTCCTGGCCCTGCATAAGGGGGTATTCTCTTCCAGGAGAAACGTACGAAGGTGAAGTCATTAATAATTGTCCTAACTCTTACCCTCGTGAGGATACCAGAAGGGGTATTGAAAAGGGGTAGTGGTAGACGGATGTCAGGCTGCAGAAGAATGTCGTCTCCTTCTATCTCTATATCTCTACCGCTCCAAGTTAGGGGGTAGAAGTGGGTGGGAGTCCTCTCTATGAATTTAGCTGGAGTGAATGTGACGACGTCGAGCTCTAGGAGGAGCTGATAAGAGACAGAAGGGGGGAGGGGTTCTATGCCAGCTGCAGTATAGAGATTAACAATGTCCTCCCTTTGCTTAGTTCTATTTAGCGTACCAGGGAATTCTCTCCGCTGGCTCATCGCTGCGTTGTAGAAGTGGACTCCAGAGAGAGACATAGATTTAAGGGTGGAACGGATTTCAGGAGATAGGTTGAGTTCAAATGATTGTTCCATAGTACCTGTCCCTTATGACTTGTAGAGAGCCTATCGAGTGACACTCTGAGCATATTGCTTTCCGTCTATCAGCGTAAGATTTATGTGTTGGAACAGTACCTGTCTCAATTAGCAGTGTCTCAACAATAGCTTTTGCTCCTTCTAATGTGGGAGCTTTGCCCTGAAGCGGACGGGTGTAACCATCTAATAAGCAAGAAAGATCGATATGTGCCTCCCACCGCCACATATCATCAGTGTCCCGAGTCTTGAACACCCTTCCATACAGGGCATACCGAGGAGCTAGAAAGGCGTGTCCCTTCTTATGCTTCTGCACCCATATACCTGGTCGGTTATGCATTGTCTTCTTCCTTCGTTATCATCCTCTCGCTCAACTCTATAGTTGCTCCCTCGAACAGCACTGCTACTCTATTCATAATCTTAAGCAGTGGAGGAAGGGTTATAGCAATGGTCCCTCTTCGCTCGACGAGTGTGAGAGGAAACGGTCGATGTTCCTCTGGTATTCTAGCTAGTTCTTCAGTTGTTAGTACTCGTGATACCTTCTGATTGAATACAAATGTGCCCCTCTTGAAGAAGTCTGGATAGTCATTCCAGTTAACACCTTTCTGAAAGAGCATCTCCTGCATCTCGCTAGTGTTCTTGTTGTCACATTGCTTGTGGCTATAGAGAGCTCTAGTGGCAGACTGGATACTATTCCTCGTGGCGTCTAGCTCTCTCCATAGGAGAACGTTAGCTGCTTCAGCTAGAGTTGGAACGCTCCAGACGCGGCAGTCGAAGAGGGCTGGCAAACTCCCATAGATTAGAACTTCTGGGATATCATATACCAGTAAATTAAATTCAGTGGAAGCCATACTCGCTATTATAGAGACAAGTTTTTGTACCTTGCCGTCGAAGAAAACCTGTGACCGTAAATCACTAGAGTATAGGACGAGGTTAATCTCGTCGCTTTGGGTGTAGCCAACCAGGGCGTTTGTTTCTCTTACAAGGGACTTAGTGACCGCTACCATAACTTTAGAGAAGCGCTCATCGTAGGGCCTTTTTAACTTACGGGTTAGGGAGTGGAAAGCTCTCCCGTCTGCTCTAATACAGACAGGGAGGAGAGGCATGAGGCGACGTACTGATTCGACCTTTTCGTATAGCTTCATTCTGTCGGAGAGATTCATGTCATACCTCCTTGCACTGATCTAAAAGTTCTTGGCTAACTTCTAGCCTATACACTTGTCTGATTTCTAACTCATCGTGTGGGCAAGTAGGCTGATAGTGACCATTGTCGCAGACACCATCATCGGCAGCAACATGACCGCCACAAACAAGGCAGGCATAACAGAGAGGCAAACCCATTTGCGCAAACTCTGAATCACGGCAAATGTAGCAATTAGCATTATATACTGTTGGTGTTGTAGTTATGCCATCAAATAACATCCAAAAGGCGGGATCGCTTGGTTTCATTTTGATACTCATTTCATACCTCCAGTGCTGTAAAGACTAATGTCGTATACCAGTGCAATGCGTGACGCGCAGGCGGTACAGTTACCTAACTCCTCCGGCGACCCCCTTTTTATCTCAATCATATTTACCCTCCTACCGTTCTAGAATAGATCTCCTCTTCTTTCCGTCAGCAATTTCTTTCTGTCAGCAATTACTTTCTCTGGAATAGCCTCAACCATATGTCCCACGAGAACTCGTGCGTGGTTGATGGATAACTCTGTTGAGGCAATTATCAAGGCATCGGTTACCAGTCCCTGGATATGATCCACTTGCGGCTGGCTATACATATACATTGCGTATTCCACAACCTCATCCTCTGCCTTACGCTGTTCATTTTTTACCACCTTCAACATTCCGTAAACACGCTTAGCTGCTGACGATCTATTCTTCGCTGTGATAGGTCCATGAGCGTGAATTGCATCGAGTAATGCCTGCGCTATCGCCTTCTCAACACGCGACCTGTCTGATAGATATAGAGCATTCATACTATCCTCCTGAATTTTACCACCCATACCCAGGGATTCACATTCCATCCACAGCCTCGCTTGACATTAATGGAGTCCCAGAGTCTAATAAAGTCTTCTGTCTGTTCATGCCACTCATCATTTCGGTGTGATAAAAGATAGGCGTCGCAGTCAAGACAATGTTCAACCCCTTCCAAGAAAACCTCGTATTCTTGAACGTCCTGCACCTTCGCTACCCTTACATCCACAACCTCCAGCGTGATGCGTGAGGCCCAGCGGGGCATGTGGATGGAGGGTCTCCAGTGACCCCCGTAGTCATGCCAGTTGAGAATATCTGCTGGACTGAAGTTGTTGGACAAGTTATTAGCTCGATAGTGTATATAGTGCCTAGCCCTATCTGGGTCTACCTTACCATCAATATCGTTCCGAGAGGCGAACGTTTCTCTTACCCAGAGGCGGTCGCCTGGTAGACCATAGGGACACTGCAAGGGTATGCTCTCTGCATGATCTGATTCCCAGTGGACGACGATGAACTTCCCGCGTTCTCGCATAATAGAGAAGTGTCCCTCTGGAATGTGATCGTACTCGAAGACGCTCTGCGGCAACCCCTTCGGCAGCTTCACCACTCTTCGCGTTTGGGTTTTCTCGCCTGATAAGATAGCTCTTACCATCTCGGCATTGAAGATAATTGGTCTCTCCTTCATGTTACCACCCTCCCACTATCCTAGAATAGATCTCGTCTTCCTTCCAATTAAGCAACCGACTAGCTTCTATCTCTACCTCCTTCCTTAATGCCTATATGCCCACACGGAGAATCGAACTCCGACCTGGTGATTGAAAGCCACCTGTCCTACCCTTAAACGATGCGGGCCTGTAGCGACACGGAGATTCGAACTCCGGCTACCAGGTTGAGAACCTGGGGTCCTAACCACTAGACTATGCCGCCCCTTGAAAAGAATTGTGCTAGCCTCTCACTATCCCGTGATAGATCTCGTCTTCTCTCCAGTTCAGCAATCGACTAGCTTCCTGCTCTATCTGCACTCGTCGATCTCCAGAATAGAGCGCACTCGCTTGCGTCATAGCATTGACGAGTCCGAACAGGCTCCCATAGTGATCAGGCTCCCACATCATCACTCCCATCATTGCTGCCTGGAACTCCTGTGATAGCGACCTGCGTTGGATAATACGCTCTATAACGGACTCTATATCTGAGATAGCTTCAGAAGCACTTGCTGCTAAGCGATCTATCAGATCATCCGCGAGGTCCAGCGATTCTGTAATAGCGAGAGCCAGTTTCTCTGACACCTCTTCTGGCTCAAGCTTCCCCCTATGTACCTTCTTAAACAGTTGCTTCCCCTTCCCCCACGCCATGAGGCCATTCTCGCATACGAGGCGAAAGACGAGGGCGTGACAGACGACGCTTCTGACTCCTACTTCTGAGTTGCCTATTCTGAAGCCGCCCTCTAGTCCACCGAGGTCGGGACGAGAGATCCCTGGGAAGGTAACGTCGATCCAGAGCGATCTGTCGTCGAGGAAGTGACGTCTGATATTGTGAGGGGTTCCACTAGATTCTAAGCCAGAGAGAACGGAGGAGAGTGTTGCAACGAGGTGCTTGTTATCGTACCTCATGAAGTCGTCAGAAAGGATTGCCCTTATGTACTTCCCCTTACCCCTAACGAGAGCCTTCTCCTGTCTAGTGCAGAGGTAGTGATTGAGAGCTACGTAGCGGAGGTATACAGGGGACTTACTGACGAAGGTCCCACCCTTGTTCGGTATGACTCTCTGACAGAGCTGCCTGAGAGCGTGGTCTGTGATATTGAGGTGCCCCTTACCTTCCATACGGTAGAAGCGGCCACAAGAGTCCATGCGGAGGTTGCTTAACTTATCTATCACGTCCCACTTGTTCCTATCGTCTGCTGTGATTACGTCGCATATAGCGCTGATATTCATCACACGCTCCTTGTTATGTAATGTATGTTCCTTAATAAGAGTCAGGGTAGCTATCGTAGCTACCCTGGATGATTGCTTGCCCTGACTACTGAGGTCCCCTAATAGTCAGGGTTATAAAGAGGAAATATGATAAGAGGTAGACGAGAATACCTCTTAGTCGCCGATGTAGCGAGCATCCTCTTTCGTCGGAGAGAGGTGGTCGTTGTGTAAATCCCAGAGTTTCAACTGTGCGCAGCTACCTTGCTCAAGTGGTTCTGCCAACTTCCAGCCTTTATGATGTTGTGCCTTACCATTTTTAACTTGCGCCATACGTCCTTGATGCAGCCCTCTCTCTCGACACAACCTTGTTAGATTAGTACCAGAAGGAATAATATCGCCCGTCTCTCGATGAATAAATGCAGGGTAGCTTCTTGCATTTGCATTACCTATACGTAGCTTGGCCAGCGGAGAAGTTTTATGCCCCCTCCGGTTATTGCCAACTCCTGGCCTGCCGAGAACAGGTAGACGTTTACCTTTGCGTGCTTTGCTTTGCCTTTGCCGCAATTCAGCAGTGCGCTTCTTTCCTTTGTTTCCTTCTCCAATCTTGCGCTTGTGCTCATCTGAAAACGATTGTCCTAGCATAGGAGCGCTTGCGTTCCGTGCTATATTGTAGCAGGAATTAGGTGTTTCAAGATAGCGATCTAGCCAATACTGTTCACGAATCAACAGGCCATTCTCGTTATCTAGTTCTTCTATCAAGCTAAAGGTAAAGGCTTCTGCACCATACTTACTCCAGGCTCGTTGTAGATGCTGGTTACGGTGGGTATTCTTAGAGAGTGTATAGCGATGTTGCCGCCAGCGCTTTAAAATATTGTTGGAGCTGCCCACATAAGCAGTTGCCTTACCATCGAGGAGGTTAATAATCTCGTAAATGCCAATCATTTAGACTTTCTCTGTTGCAATCCAGACTAGCAACTAAAATACTCTCAGTTACCAATATACTGAAGTTCAAACCAGAAACTATATGTGCCCGGTTTATTTACTGGCCTCCAGCTTCCTCGCCCAGTTCCACAGTACTCGTTTCCTGCATCGAGCCTTATATTCTCGACGACGAGCTCTCCATTGATAAAGAGATTATACACAGTTGGTATCCCTAAGTGCATCCATTCTAAATAGCCATTCTCGTCCGTGAGACCATAGATATTCTTATGGTCGTAAGCTCTACCGTGAGAAGCTACGGTGTCGAGGCCAACCTCTGCTTCGTATACTCCCTTGCCATCCTTGCCAAGTATCATTACATAGAAGTTGCGTAGCCCAGGACGATTCTCGCAGGCGGACAACTTGCGCTTCTTCATCTCCCAGTTGAAGTCAGCAAGGATGGGTGCATTGTGAGTGACAATAGACCAGCCCGATAGCTCTGGGCTTAAGTTCGCGGTGACACTGAGTCTAACCCAGTAGGCAGGGATGCCATTGATCGTCGTCATCTTCCAGACGCGAGCGGAAGGGGTGATGGCTATCCTGCCGTCCCTGGAGAGGGTGCAGTAGTTATAGTGTGTCTTGTCAAACACATTCTTCTTCCAGGAGGAGCCAGACGGATACTCTGCAATGAGGGAGCTTGGGGTAGTGTTAGGAATGTCAATGACGACCTCTAGCCCTCGCCAGGGGAGGTTGGAGCCAATGAAGGTATAGTCTCCCTTTTCCCTTGGGATAGGGATTCCGAGTAGAGAGTCTGGGAGGGACTGTACCTCTCCGTTACGAGGCTGGTACAATGTGTAGAACACTGGATCTGGATCCCATTCACCTCGCCAGTAGGATTGCGAAGCGGCTGCTTGTGAAAGGACTGCTGGGGCTGCTTGCTGACGGATGCGGTCTAGTATGCTCATACTACCTCCTAAATATAATGACGCTTCAGTGATAGTGGCCCACCATCTTTCTTTCGTCGGAGGCCACGGATGATTAGACTTACTGACGATTCAGTAATACGGAATCTTTCTGCTAGGGTAGCTAGCGAGGCATTCTGCTCATGTGCTAACTTGCGCATTTCCTCAACGCTACTAACGGAGAGTCTTTTGCCTCCGGTGTTATTATACCTTGTCAATGGCCCTTTAGCGTACCTGTACGTCTCGCCACGTCTGCAACGGCCTACTTTAGAAGTGCTAGTGTTGAAGCGGCTAGCTAGCTCTTTATCACTTACTCCTTGTGATGCCATCTCTCGTAGTTGTACTGATTCTTGTTTCGTTAAGCGCGAGGTGTGTTCCCCGAAGCCATCCCTGCAGTTGTTTGCATGAGTGTCATATCTCAGATTATCTAGTCGGTCGTTCTCTGGGTTAGAATCATTATGACAGCGTTCCATGCCTTCTGGGCATGGTCCAACAAATGCTTCTAGCACGAGGCGTGCTATTCTCCTACTATACCCTATCTTACCTCGCCTTAAGCTGACGGATCTGTATGCCCCGTTACACCCTGGCTTGAGTATCCTCTGGGGTATGGATGCAATACTACTGCGTCTACCGAGGACTCGGTAGCTCCGCACTCTGCCTAGGTCACTTACCTCATACCCACTAAAGCTGGGTATTGGTTTCCAAGCTTCCATAAGAACCTCTTTACTTAATTCTATCATTGCCTTTTATTGTACCACGAAACGCCTTATTTGTCAAGCTGGCGAGAGACTAGACATAAAGAGAATCCCTATCACTCCTTATGTCTAGTCTATTATACACTGGCTCCTTGCTACCTTCTAGTACCCTTAAGGTACCGGTTTAGCATCGCTACATCATATCTCCGGTGCCCTCCTGGAGTCCTATAGGGCTTCAGGTCTCCAGATCTCTCCATCTTGCTTAGGGTGAACCGGCTCACGTGGAGATACTTAGCAGCTTCTCTAGCAGTCATCTTAGGCTTAAGCTCCTCCACCTTCTTCTTACGGAAGAATCCCATTCCTTCTTCACCTCCTCTCTATCTATATGATAATGAATCTAGCTACCCTACTGTATCCTCGTCACGGGGATAAACTCTCGATCTAGTCTTAGCTCCTCCATCAGCCAGTCGAACGCCTCTTCTTGAGTTAAGCCTGAGGCGATAATGGGTGACGGAGCTCTAGCAAGTAGTGGACCAATCCCGTTAGGGAGGTCTTGTAGGGCGGCCTCGATCTCTGTGTCCCAAATAATGACAGAGGAGTCTGGGACCACTTCGAGAACGAAGCGGTTACTGCCGTTTACACTGTACATTCTATTACTCATAAGGTATCTCCTGTATCGCTGACCCAGTCAGTGCTGC
>SDBU01007061.1_pt1 | contig 13051 bp, 17 predicted proteins | sample 2277071 | NCBI WGS metagenome assembly SDBU01 (sample SAMN10397929, study PRJNA504765) | marine sediment metagenome | isolation source: marine sediment core GS08_GC12, 126 cmbsf | place: Arctic Ocean: Gakkel Ridge, Loki's castle | collected 2008 | reverse complement strand
GTAGGAGTCCGAGTGAATCTTGACGGGCAAGTGACGGGGATCAGCGACGCTAAAATCTGCGTGAAATGCGAGAAGATTATTGATTTTAGGAAGTGGCCTTTTTGTAAGCGGGAAAGTGCTCTGTTAATAGGCACTTTGTGTTATCGATGTTATATAAGGATGAGACGTGAATATGGTCCTTGAGAATTGGGTAAAATTGCCGCCTGGAAAAGTGGTTTGTATGAGGTTCAAGGACTACCTAGTCACTCCTCGAACAATCACAGACCCGTACTTCAAGACCCCCAGGACGGTGGATACCCTTGTCTTCCTGGTGTCGCATGTGGATGGGGTTCCCGTGGATAAGACCTTCTCAGTGTTATCTGAGAAGCTGGCGCAGGAGTTTGATCCATACCTGGTGGATCGCAGCTACAAAAATTATGAATGGTGCCTAGTCAAGGACGGCACCGGCTTCACGGCTCCAAGGATCGCCAAGAGGACCCGGGTGTAATGATCAATATGACCTTTACAATTCTCCTGGCATTGGCGACGGGGTTCATCCTGGGCGTAGCCGTCTCCTTTTTTATATTTTACTGTGTAGGCGTCGCCTCGAGAGGGTAATGTTTACTTGTTTATTTGTTAACTTGTCTCATCTCCCACGAGTTTGACCGTCATACCCCTGAAGGCGAACCTGGGGTCCGCCCTGAGCATCTCACTGGCCTGCATCTGATGGTATCCAAGACGGGTGAGAGCCTGGAAGAAAGCTGTCTGATCCATTTTACCATCGTTGGCCTCTAAGACGCCTCGAGCCTCCTGGAAGAGGAGGGGCTCAGGGCTCGGAGGGGCAGATTTCACATCTCGTGAGGCATTAGGAGTCACGCTCGACACGGAAAACACGGTATCTATACTAACTTCTCCACTATTCCCCCCAGAAGTTAGGGTAGAATGCGTGTCGAGCGTGTCGAGCGTGACTCCTAAATAGTCTCCATTAAATCTAACTGGTTTCGGATCTTGTGTGTCTAGCGTGTTTTGCGTGACTCCTCCCAGTCGCAACCCGACCCAGCATCGTCCTCGTCGGCCTTTGATCTTCCTGGTGCTATCACCGAGCCCGGCGATCCTGGGTTTGAAGTCGCTGTTAAAGGTCCTGAAAGTGACGGCGATATATCCTCTTTCTCGACAGAAATTATAGTATGCCCGATATACGTCGTCCTTGAGCTCGGCGCCGCTGGTGCTGACGATGATATAGGTCTCGATGAAGGCGGTGATGGGGTCACTCATGGATTCGTAAAGTACCTGAAGCTCGTCGCTACTCAAAGACTTGGTGAACCGACCTGACGACTTAAGTCGTCTGAGTCCCTCGAGAGCCCAGTTGAAAAGCCCGCTGAGTTCCTCGGGCGTGGTGAGCTTCTCCAGGATCTTAGGGTCGCAGTTGACACCCTCGAATTTTTCTGGGAAGACAAAGATGAGCCATCGGCGAAAGAAGGCGCGGGTCATATCTGGGGTTGTGGGGAGCTGGTTGCATAGGAATGTGAGTTTGGCGTAGTTCGTGAAGCTGAAACTGTCCCGGTACTTCTTCTCGGCCCGGATGCGGTCATGTCCCGTTAGGGCCTTGAAGGTGCCGGTGCGTTTGAGCTCATCGTTTGTGATCTCGGGGCTAATATTTGCTAGTTTAAGGTACAGCTCACTGGTGGCGAATCTATTTGATATGAGGTTGTAGAGGCTCACTTGGCTGATATTATTGTATCCAAGAAAGGCATTCATGACGTCCTGGAGGGTTGATTTTCCATTAGCGCCGTCACCGATGAACATGGCGGCCTTATGGTAGATCATGTCTTTGTAGAGGTGGTATCCTATCCATTCCTGGAAGGTGGTGACGACGTCGGGGATCACTTCGCCAAGGAATTTGAGGATCTCGGGGCACGTGGCATCTAGGTCGTAGTTGATGGGCATCGCGGCCTTAGCGAAGTGTAGCGGGCTATGATCGGTGAGCTCACCGGTGTCGAGATGGTAGACTCCGTTCTGGAGGATCACGAGTCCTGGTTTTTCCTCGAAGTCCTCGGGGTTGGTGTAGGTTCTAATCTTGACTATCTCCAGGGTCTCGTTGACGTAGCCAATTTTAGCTCGTTTTCCCAGGGTCTCCTCTGCTATCTTCTTGATGAAACTGGTGCCGTCAGGTTTGAAGACGCCCAGGGCTTCATGGTAGCGCCACACGGTGTCGCCTCCGCGCTCCGTGGTAGGAGTGATCAAATGATATCCACCGATGTCGCTGGTGATATAATCCACGAGTTTAGTGGGCACGAATCTTCCATCTTGAAAGAAGTCTCCGGGGACGCTCACCTTTTAGGGCCTCTTTTGGCCGTGATCTTCTTTCGGCTGAGCAGGTTTTTATCACGGCCACTGAGGGTAATCTCATAGTCTCCTACCTGGACCTTCTCGACATGCATGAGTTCGTTGACGATTGCTTCTGTCTCGGGTCGGATATATCCATCCTCGTCGTATGCGAATGCCCACGCCCATGGGGCGTTAAAGTCAGCGGGCTCGCTGCCTTTCAGCTTCCACTCAATCCCGGAGGTGTTGATGGTTCCAGCGCGTGGGCTTGGGGATATTGGTGTGCCATCTTTAGTGCGGGGCCTGGGCGTATCTCTGTCTTGACGGGGACCCTTCGCAAAGGCCTCATCGGCGGCTTTTACCCGGATCTCGTCGAGGATATATTCAATTTGCTGGATGCGTGCGAGTAGCCACTCGCCGTCCAGGGTTACAGTCGCCTTGGCTTCACTCATAGGCGTGCCTCCTTTTCTTCTAGGAACTCCTTATCCAGGTTATACTTCGAGATCAGGGATATCCACACGTCGTGCAGGATCCTCTCGTTATCCCTGTCAGCCCTCAGGTAAGCGTCAGCAAAGACCTTCAAGAAGCTGCCGTGGTTACTGTTTACAACGTGTATGGCTATCTTATGTAACCTTTTCTTATCCATCTATTCCTCAGCCTCCTTTGAGAAACTAAAAACTATGCAAGGAAGTGGGCATATATATAGAACCTTCTTTTTTCTGTCGTAGTAGGCCCCGACCCAGAAGTCAAACCAAGCAAAGAACATTCTAATCTTCATTTATTCCTTGGCCTCCAGTTTTAGCCACTCACTTAGACGGCTTGCGCGGTACTCCTTGGGGATCCGCTTCCAGCACACCGGGCCCACTCCTCGCATCAGGCTATCCCAGGCTGTGAGCGGACGGCCGCATACACGGCAATTCATCATACGCATCTCAGAACTTCACCACGTCGTAGTCATCGGGTTTCGTCTTCTCCAGGTACTCAAGGATCTCAGCGATTTTATCCTCGATTTCCTCGGGTGTGACGTCGAAGGTGGCCATCTGGATCAGTTGATGAGGATTATCTATCCATCTTTCAAGGTTGAACCTGGTGTAACCGATGGCTCGCGCCGTGCGTTTCTCAGCGTTCATGTCTCTACGTCCTCCCTGGGGTTTACTGGTGTCTTTTTACCGCAGCTTGAGCACGTCACGAGCTTTAACTTGCTTTGGGTCGTCCACTTGTAACCGCAGTGTATACATGATACTAACTTCATTGTCATAACCAAGATAGAGGTGGTGGTAGTGGGTATATAAGATTATTTGCTAGGTTTCGGCTTTGGCTTCTCTAGTGTGAACGCCTTGGCCAACGCCTCCGAGGTGGACTTGGTCTTTTCCTTCTTCTTCTCACTCACCGACAAACACCCGGATCGCCTTATGTTTATTCAGCCAGACGCCGTCCAGCCAGATATTATACGCGGCCTCGTTTATCAGGATAGGCTTAGCCATTTTCTCCACATCCACCCAGGCTATGACGTCATCTACGTAGCCCTCCTCAATGATACTGAGCTGCTTATCTTTATGTCCTCGATCACGGTCCTCATCGGCGTCCATAACGTGGAACTCAATGACGCCGTCAGGAAGGTCAAGCAACTGGAGCCTTGAGACCATGGACCCCTTCTCAATGTAGCCCCGGACGTAGTCATATTTGACGTTGGCCACCAGGCGGTTTATCTCGGTACCGAATGTCTCCTCCATTATCATCACCTGTTTGGCGGTGGGTAGGGCTGCGAGCCAGGCGTCTCGAGCGACCTCATCAATGATGATCGTGGCCACAGTGGCGATTATCTCGTCCATAGCCATGGCACCGCGTGCATACTGCGCGCGCAACGTCCTGAGCTCGCCGTCAGCGATGGATCGTGTCCTGTCGTCGAGGGCGTCGAGGACGTGGTATTCTACGATATCGGGCCTCATTCCTAGAGCTGCAAGGTCGCCCCTGAGATTAGTCTCGATGCTGTATCCGCGCGCGTAATCGCTCTTAATATTTGAGATCTGGCGGTTGATATCAGATAGAAACTGGTTTTTAGCCATCGCTTTGGCGACACTCTCAGCGTAGATTGGGTTTAGCCCGTCCTTGATAAGATACTCCTGGAGGTCTACGACGTCGATCTCGCCCCAGCGGAACATCCATCGGGCCTCAATTCGCCCGGGGAGCTTCCATGTCAGTGACCTGAGCGCGTCAATATCCTGGGGGCGTATGTCGTTAAGAATGTAAAGCGCCCGGTGTGCCTTATCATCTATATCACCTCTATGGAGCAGCTCGTCAGCCTGGCTCACCGTGGGGATGATCCAGTGAGCCGTCCAGAAGGCATCGGCGAAGTATTGACTATAGCCTTGTTGACCCATCCATGAGGACATTTTGGCGTAATGGGCTTCGAATCCCTCAGCGTCGGGGTATGCTTCACGGACGGCGAACCTGACGAGATCCCCGACTCCTGGGATGCTGGGAATTAACTTCTCGTAGGCGTCGAGGTATGATGTCTCGGTGAGGTTCATCGTCAGGGCGGCCTTGGCGTCGCCCCAGGTCTTAACGCCTCGATGGATCATAGTACGCATATCACCGAACCCTGGATATCTCCATGAGTTCGCCAGCATAGCGTCCGACCACTTCCCATCGAAGGCGTGGTAACTCATATTGAGCTTATATTCCTCGTCTGTGACGATGTTCTTAGCCATGAGGTAGGGCAGAACACCAGTCCCGGGGACCGCATATGGGGCATTTGCGCGCGCGCGCATCCTTAACGGTTCTACCACTGAGGCCCATATAGGTGCCTGGATCATGGGGCCGATGACGTCACTCATCTTGAACTGGAACATAATATCCATCATGGCGGCCTTAAAACCCCAATGCTTCATCGGGTGCGTCGCGTCCAGGGCGATGCTTACGGCGTGTGTTGCGGCGTACATGCCTGTGATACCGGCCACGAGTTTCCCCTGGGCAAGGGCGAGCTCGGTCGCCGTGGGTAGTGATTTACCCTTTGTTTTGGAGTCCTTCTCAATCATAGCCATAAGCTCAGCGATCCACTTGTCCACGGCCTCCTTAATCTCAGGCGGTGGGCTGCCCTCGCTGAGCGCGGCCGTGGCCTCTGCGATCACGTTTGGGAGAAGGCTTGATATCATGGGCTCCACGGAGGCGCTGAGCTCACTGGCGTCTTCCATGAACCCCGTGATAAGGTCGCCAGCGGCGTCACCGAACGCAGTCCAGATAGCGGCGCCCATCTCTGCAAGTGGTTTAAGGGCCCTGCCGAGGGCTTTCCCGAGTTCATTCCATACATCTACCATGATCTAATCAATTCCCCTGAAATTAACACAAATATGCAATAAAACATGTCTGGAGACATCGGATCTCGACGTACTGCAGGAGACTTGTTGCACGTTTATGTAACCTCCTCCTCTAGGCCCTCCTCGAAGCCCTCCCAGAAGCTCCTCACCACGACAGTGTTCGCTATCTCGCCCTGGAGCTCAAACGCTGCGTTGATGAAACCGAGGGGGTCCTTGAGGAAGCCAATGGGATCCATGAGAGTCGCGAAGTTTTCCATCCATTCCCGGTTTTCTGTGAGCTTCTGCTCTACCCATTCCACGGAGGCCCCGATGACTTCCGAGAAGTAATTATAGGTGTTGTTATAGACATTCGTGATCTCCTCAGTGATATAATTATAGACGTTTGTGATGTACTTTTGGAAGGTGTTATACGTGTTCTTAATCGTTTCATATACGTTATTGTAGACATTCGTCACGTATTCTCTGAGATCATTATACACGTTCGTGATATTCTCGACAATATTATTGATCGTGGTATACAGGTTCTGGCCCCATTCGAGTACCCATTCCGGTATATTCTCCATGATCCACGTCTGGAGGGCCGCGACGATCTGCGCGAATAGGCCATCATTTGGTTCCTCGGGAGGGTACAGGAACTCCAGGGCGTCGTCGATCAGCTCCCTAATCGCGATCAGAGTTGGCGCTACGGCGACGTAGCCAGGGACCACCTGGGCCCAATATGCATTGATGGTGGGTTTCCAATATATATCCACGTCCCGGTAGGTTTCAATAAAGTTTTCAGTCAATTGTAGACTTAATATATATTCACGTGGTGCGGCTTGGAACATCCACAAACTTGTTTCTGTTTCCTGATATGCGACGCCGTCTACGGTTTGAGGTGGAAACCGTACCACATAATAATAATAATCTGGTAGGCTTCCCTGTTCAAAATAGGATACTCCGTCTACTGATTGCTGTGTTCTTACGAGAGCATCCCCACTATATGATCGATCACGGAGCTCTAGCGTTGCTCCGTCTAATGGAGGGTTAAGAACGATTGTGATTGTATCCTCCTTTGGAGGCAGAGGTGGAGGCGTAGGTTCGTCAAGTTTGGTATCGATTGCCGCCTTGATATTCGTGAGTGTAGAGTACCATATAGGGTCAAGAAGTGAGCACCAGTAGCCGTCTTCATACCGATAAATCTTGGTCCAATCGATGTATATGTCCTGATCGCGGTACGTCTCCCGATACTCTAACATGGCGAGCCTCTACTTGATAGCCGTATCTATCTGTTCGGCGCGCTTCTCCGCTTCCGTCACTGCCTTCTTAGCCGTATATTCGTTCACCGGGACGTCGAAGGTGAATTCACCCTCGGACTTCTTGGTGGTAAACGTGACTTCGAACATCTTGATAACTTTGCCGGCTTTGGTGAAGGTGGTGTACTGGCGTACGCCTACAATTTTGTCTAGTCCCATTGTTTTCTCCTCATTATCTCCATCTCTCTACGCATCTTTTATGCATTTACCCTAGTCTGGATGGTCACGGTTCTGTAAGTAATCCTGGATCATACCAATCACCGTGATCACGATGCTGAGTATAAAGAGCCAGTCCTGGGTTGTCAGCCGTCCGGCCGCGATCATACCTATGCCCGTTAGTTTGAACTTGTTCATATTTTCACTTCTCTTCCATTATCATCGCATCAAGGTCGCATAAAGTCTGCCGTCTACACTGAGGTTTGCCCCCGCCCGGTGATAGAAGTTCAGTTGAATATAGCGCCGGAACTCGATGGGGACCCTTAGATTCATTATAAGCCACTCTAATCCGCTCCCCGGCTCTAGCTCCAGGATGAACTCCCCGACGCTGGACCTACCCGTCACCGCTATGGGATCCTGTGTGAGATCCCGGTTCCCGACGATAAAGGCATCATTGTTATCCACGTTTATACGGATTTCATACACGACTCCATCATATGGATCCGTCGGGAGCGTCAGGTTGTCGTCCTGAATGAGGACGGTGGCCTGGAGCATGGTGCCTGCACCCTCAAAATACCCCACCGTGGCCTGCATGTTAGTTGGAATATTAACATTATTCCTAGCGTCAACCTCCGCGGCCTGAGACGGTATCTTGATGGTGTTGATGACGCCGCTTACAGGGACGTCGCCGGGAGTCTCCCCGGTGTAAACCACGCGAATATACACTCTATTCTCCAGGGGCAACCAGGTCCTAGTAGCGGTCAGGGAATAATGCGCATCGTATGACTGTACCGCGTCCGCTCCATAGGACACATCCAAGGGACACCAGTCGATCCAGAGGAATAAACTATCATAATTCCACATCTCGTTAAAGTCCACATCGACCCAACCCCACGCAGCACCGGGGGTGATTATCACCTCGTAGAGTGGCCCCAGATTAGGGTGCGGGCTGAGCTGTAGATGCAAGACACCGACCCCTGTACGTATACAATATACCTGGAGGCTATCGATCTTACCTCGGCAGCCACGTGGGAAGAACTTACCCCAATAAAGCTGGTTCGTCTTTATCACGGGCGGTGGAGCTGGAGCCACGGGATCACCGTCATTCCACATAGTGCTACGACGCTCCAGCGTCGAGTCCTGGCTGTTCTCGCCTCCAACATTCTTCCACCAGTCCGGCTGATCTCTTGTACTCATCTCAATCTCCTCATAGTCCTAACACGCTTTTTAAGAGCCTGACGAGTTCCTGGATAGGTCCCCAAGTCTCGGCGTACTCCTTCTCCAAGACGTTAAAGTCCCACCAGATATTATGATTATAACTGGTGTCCGGTGCGTAGCCCTCCAGATAATAATGCCAGCCCGTGATATTCCTGACGTGCTCGTTCATCTCAATGGCCTCGTCATCTCCCCACGCCCAATTAGACTCGCCCCTGGGCCACATCTTGACAGCTCCCTGAAACACAGCCGTGAACACCTCGCCCCTGGGGCCTGGCGGGAACCTGACGCGGACCTTGGTTATGACGCCCTCAGGGAGCTCTATCTCCTTACGCACGGGCCTGATCCGCGTCGTCCCACGAGGGACCGTGATAAAATACCTATACCACATGATCTAAGCATGCATCTCCAGTTGATAGATGCGGTCCAGGTTACCAGTTGCGACCCATAGGGTCTTGCCGTCCCATGCTAGGCCCGTCGGATTGGTGTCTGGGGCTGCGAAATTCCTGATTACGGCGCCTGTGATCGGGTTGATCTGATATATGAGGTCTGAGTCCCAATCACAATGCCATAGAGTCTTACCGTCCCACGCCAGGCCTGTCGGTAAGGTGCTAGGAGATGCGAAGAATTTGATTACGGCGCCTGTGATCGGGTTGATCTGATATATGAGATCCTCGTCATAATCACAATGCCATAGAGTGAGACCGTCCCACGCTAGACCAAACGGTAAGACACCGGGGCTTGCAAACCCTTTGATTACGGCTCCGGTGATAGGGTTGATCTGGTAAATGCGATCCGCGGTCTCATCTGCGAGCCATAGAGTCTTACCGTCCCAAGTCAAATCATTTGGCTTTAGATTAGGAGATGCAAAGAATTTGATTACGGCGCCTGTGATCGGGTTGATCTGGTTGATTCGATCTAAAGTGTCCTCTACGTGCCATAGAGTCTTACCGTCCCACGCCAGGCCTGTTGGCGTGACACTAGGAGATGCGAAGAATTTGATGATGTCGCCGACAGCCATGGCCGGCTACACCTCCATCTTCTGAGGCTTAAAGGGTCTCCCCGTGATTATCTTCTCAGTCGTGTACCCGTCGATCCAGACGCGAAGATTATCGAGATCCGTGGTGGTGTCAAACCTGACGATGACCCTCTCCATAGGAGGCACGAAGAACATCTCATCAAAGTTATAGATGACACCGGCCGCCGGGACAGGTCTATCTTCCCACCAGAAGACATCAAACTCGTCCTTGCCTCGGCCGATCCTGATGTTATCGAAGTTGGTGTCTATGTCCTCTACGGCGATATGCTGTACGAAAAGCCAGGTATTGCTATCCATGGGGTTGTCCTGGACATAGATTAAGGCGTCCCCGTTTGAGACGGCCTTTATGGACTTCGAATATGGGATCTTTTCCATTTTCTCTCTCATCTCACTTGTTGATTATCCCTAAAAAACGGGAAAAAGGAGTTAATACATACGGTGCTGAGTCAAGAACACCTGTACGCGGCAGTCAGCAATAGCCCCGGTGATGATGAGCCTGGACTTGTCCTCGTACGCCATCTTGAGCCACTCCTCGGGGTCATCGGGATCCCCGTATGGCCACGCCCATGTCCCGAAAGGTATGTTACCATCGACGGATGCGTGTAGCTCTGCGGCTGCGGCGTTCGCGCCCGTCCAGTTAAGCAGGGCGTTCGCAAGGCTGTCCAGGGTTAAGAGTGTGAAACCCGCGTCAGGCATGATACTCGCGCCTATGTTGCCTCTGAGATAGGGGTTTCTGTTCTCCGTGGCGTTGATGGCGGTGAAATATATGGCGTTCATGTGCCATAGGCCATACCACTCTTTCAGCCAGTCAGTCCAGTCGTCGGTGTAGATGTCGAAGGGCCTGTACTTCTGCTCGTTGATGCTGTGCTCAACCTTTGAGATCTCTGTCTCCGGGTCCTTCTCGTCCTCGAAGGCCCGCACGTACATGGTCCTGTACGGGTAGTCAGTAGGCAGCTCGATACGCTGCTCTCCGACGGTGGTCTCGTACTCCGAGATCTGCTTCGTCATCAGGTATCCCGTAGGACGCTCTGGCGCCGTGTCAATGACGTCCGCCATGATGGTGAGGTCCAGCGTGTCCGTCAGGAAGGCGTCAGCGCCGACTGCCCTGATGGCCGCCAGGTCCCACTCAATAACGATCTGGGGGTTCGCGAACCTCGTCGGGTCGAACGCGATCTCAGGGTGCATCCTGCCGATACCCAGCGGGATCTTGAACACGGTGCCCTGCACTACGCTGAGCGTCTCATCGATGCCCAGGTGCTGAGATTCCTTGTAGTGGTAGAACGAGTTAGCCAGGATTTCCTCCGAGTCGAGGGCCCACAGGACGTCAGAGCCGTCAACTATTGAGATGCTGTCCAGCGCGTCGATGATGCTGTTCTCGACGTTTGAGGTGCCCCCGTTTGTGGCCTCTAGTTTGATCATAAAGTCCATAATCGGGTCTTTGATGTTGATCTCCTCGATGTGAGTGCCTGCGTCGGCGAGGCGGTGGTCACGTCGGAGATACGGCTGTCTCATCCTAACGACCATCAAAACACCCCTAAGCGGTCGCCGCTAGTACGGCGAGCCTCTTCTTGTGCAGCGCACTACCCACCTTTTCAACGATGGCGTAGTTGCCTGGGCTTCCTCTAGGACCTCTGTCCGGGATCTCAAGACCTTCGAGCACATCTAGGTACGGCGCGATGCCGCTGGCCATGTCGCCTTTAGCGGCTGAGACACCTGGGCCGTACCTGGCGACCCCTACGTCCCTGACCTTTCTGGAGAACTTCTCAGCGCCGGCCCTCTTGACCCCACCGACGAACCTTTTCTCGATTCCGGCAACGCTGATCCCTGCCTTGTAGGTGCCTGCCGCATTGACGGTGTTCTGCTCCCACTCTGCGCCTGCGGCGGGTGCCGCCTCTTCGTAGTAACTTGAACGGCCGGGTGTGACCTCGGCCCACTTCTCAGCGACTTCAGCCGCTGTTTTTACGGTGATTCTTCTAACCATGATATAATCTAGTATGAAAGTTTATATCCTTTCTTTTATACTGAGATGGAACATTAACATATGCATTCAATATGTGCGTACATGGTGAAGGTCTTGGGATCTACTAAACTGAGGCGATCGATAGAGCCCCGGTGGGTGAGTTGGTATATAAAGGAAAAGTACCCCGACGCAGAGGTACGGCTCAGGTGTCCCCTGGGGCCGATCCCTGATGCGCTCAAAGAGCTGTATGGGCCAGCGAAGGCGGCCCGGGTCTATCGGCCGAGTCGCCCCGAGGTTGACGCCCTTGTCATCCTGCCGGGGGCCCTGTTATTGATTGAGGCAAAGATATTCAAATATATGGATGGGTTGGCGAAGCTGCCCGTATACGGCGCTCTGGTGCGTAAAACGCCTGAACTTGAGATCTTCTCGAATAGGCCGGTGATAATGCACTTGCTTATCCCGAAGGCCATCCCATGGGTTATGGCCGCCGCCCCAGACCTTGGCGTTGAGGTCTACACCGCAGCCCCGGATTGGCTCATGGAGGTATGGGAAGAACGCGACCAATACTGGCAACCCGGCGCTAGGATGAGGAGAGCAGATAGAAAAGCCATCCTGGAGAAACTAGGATTCCGATAAAAGGTAAAAGAAAATGAGTAGAGAACAAAAAGATCAGCTTTGGTATCCTTACATCGATATAGTTGATTGTCCGAGAATATCGACGTGTAAGAACTGCTCAAGGAAAACATGCCCTGTCGTTGACAAGGCAAAGGAGCGAATGAAACATGAGTGTAAAGATGAAGTTTAAGCACCTAAAACCGGATGAGATCAAGATCCCCGAGGTGCGTGTCACCTCTATCTGGAGCAACGAAGAGTACGAGGACTTCGCGTCCACTATTAAAAAGGAGGGCATACATCAGCCGCTAAAATGTATCCTCGATGATGGGACATTCTGGCTTGTAGATGGACTACACCGCCTCGATGAGGCGAAACGCCGAGGGATTGAGAAGATCCCGGTTGTCTATAAGGAGGGCCAGCTCGTGGATGCCCTCATGGAAAACCTCGTATCGAATCGCCTGCGAGGGAAGACCCCCGCCAGCGATGAGATTAAACTTCTTAGACACCTCCGAGACGAGCATAATATGGAGCCCTGGAAGATCTCCGAGAAAACCGGGCTTCCCCGGGAACGCATCGAGCAGCGTCTACAGATCGGCACCGCCGCCCCCGAGGTCCTGTCCTGCTTGGAGTTTGACCAGGTAAGCCTCGGCGTGGCGTATCACCTTAGCCGTCTCCCGAACCAATCCGGTCAAATCGCCCTACTCAGCCGACTTCTCCAGATGAGCCCTCCAGCCACCATAAAAGAAGTCGAGACGATCATCGACAGCGCACTCGAGATCCAGGACCAGATGAACCAGCCTGTAAACGAGCCGGTGTATGAGATCCCGCTGAAAACAATCACCTGCCACCTCTGCGGGGAACGATACGAGGCCGCTGAAATGAGAGGCATTAACGTCGATGCAACCTGTCACGGGCTCAGCCGAGACTACATACAGGAGCTCAAGAAGAAACGGGCGAAGTCAGTCTCACCTGAGGACGTGCTGGCCGGACGCCGCGACGAGGGCCTGCTCGGGAAAAACGTTTGCGGCAAGGAGGGCTTCGACTTCGATATCCGCATCCAGATGGGGGCCGGCGCGTACATCTGCGGCGAGGAGACCGCGCTGATCAGCTCGTGCGAGGGGCTGCGGGGAGACCCGAAGAACCGCCCGCC
>SDBU01007060.1_pt1 | contig 13052 bp, 38 predicted proteins | sample 2277071 | NCBI WGS metagenome assembly SDBU01 (sample SAMN10397929, study PRJNA504765) | marine sediment metagenome | isolation source: marine sediment core GS08_GC12, 126 cmbsf | place: Arctic Ocean: Gakkel Ridge, Loki's castle | collected 2008 | reverse complement strand
CATCATTACTACTCGTGGCTCATTAGCAAGTAATTCGATAAACCTTTCTCTCCACTCAAAAGTTCTTGTATCTTCACTAATATTTCCAGCGAGATATATATAATGTCGTTTCTTAGCCTTTTCCATTTTAATTCTCCTTCCAAGCATCTGCATTAATTCTTTTCTCAGCAACATCAGCTATGTCCCTCAGATCCTCTGGTGTAAAACTTCTGTCCAGCCTTACATCACACAAGCCTAGATTTATGTATTGTCTTATACGCTTACGTAATTTGCCCTCAGCCAATCTAGTTTCTTTCATCCATTGGTTATGCCTATCCCATTTATCCATTGTAATTCTCCTATATTCTGAAATCCATACTAAATTTTATGCCTAGTTTGTGTAAAAAATGTTCGTGATGCCCTTTAAACACCGTTTTACCAGTATCAGTGTTATTAATATAATACTCACCAGTACTACCTATAGTAGCGGCAAGTTTTTTATTCTTTAGAAGCTCTAATAATTCTGATCTTTTCATTTTCCTTCTCCTTTGTAAGTTCTTTCATATACTGTAAAAAAGATTTCTCAAAATGCTCAAAATAAGGTTCTGGGTCTATATAATCTATTTCTAACCCATACTTCCTAGCCAACTTGGTCTCAGCAGTTACACCTACCGAATCTTCCCAACCCTTTAATGTTATTATTAAAAACCTACCACACATCCTGATAAATTCCTTATCCATTTCGGCCCAAAATTCCCACTCGCCAGGTAAACTATATTTTGTAACTATATCATGGCACATAGTAATGGGCGCAAATATAAATCTACCCTGTTTCATCAGATCTGCTGCAATTATATCTGATACAGATGCTCTGAAACGTACTATGTATTTATTGGCATGCATATATGGTAATGCTAAATACTCAATTTTACTTTTGTTCTTCTTCCTCAATAGCTTCATTTTCCTCCCCCAATAATTCTTGTTTTTCCTTTTCCCAAAACCTTATAGCTTGGGCTCTATTCCCAGGGCCTAGTATACTTACATACCCAAAACCATATAGTTCAGCAAATCCCATAAGTTTTTTGGTGAAAGTGAGGTCTGTAAGGTTGTTTCCACCTCTAAACCATACGTCGATAAATACTTTTATGGGTACTTCAGCTACACCCTGATTTTTATCGTTATTCAAAATTTCTCTAATTTTTACTGCTAAATTGTATTCTTTCATTTTATCTCTTCTCCTATTGTGGTCGTTATTCATATTATAGAATAAAATATAGGATTTGCTAGATAAATTTTATTTATTGTCCCTCAAGTAATTTTTCTAACCAATACTTTACTTCTTTGTCAAAATATATCTGTACCTCTTCCCTCAATGGGTTGAACCATTTGTAATTAAGCATTCCATCCGGGTATCTCGGGAAAAGTTTTATATCATACCCTTCTTCACCGCCGAAATTTTCCATAACGATGACAAAATCCTTGAAATGTCTATCGACTACCCCGTCCACATCATCGTCCCCCATTGACCACTGAGTGTACGTTCTTGAATCTGGTGATGTAGAATTTTTTACTTCTTTTATTACTATTGTTAATTTATAAAATCCTTTTTGTACACTGATATGTAGGTAATGCATGTTATAATCATAATCTTCCAATATACTCAATTGTTCTTTGCTATAAAAAGACACGTATTTTACTATATCGGTTCCTTCATAGTTGTGTACAATATACTCCTCCTCGGTTAGGTTATCAAATTTTTGTTCGATTGCAAAACCTAACAACTTTCCAATATCCGACCTATCGGCCGAATAACTGGTTGTAGCTAAGCCAAATATAATTGAGATAACGAATAACATTGTAGTAATCCCAGTAATTATTAATTTCATTTTACTCTCTCCTTTATTTTAGTAAACCCCTAAATCCTTTAGCAACTCAAAAATACCGGACTTGGTGGCCTTGATTCTTGTAAATTCAGCGATAGTAGGAGCAAAAGGTTGTCTTTTTAAATACATGTGTGCCTCAGAAGGAAGCCTGCCGCCCTTCCTACTGTTACAGGTTTTACAAGCGGCCACACAATTCTCAAACGAGCTTTTACCATGCTTTGAACTTGGGACTACATGGTCTATAGTTAATTCTTTAGGCTCACCGCAATATTGACATTTGAAATCGTCTCGAATCATTATATTTTTTTTAGAAAAAGGCACACGGGTTCTGTAAATCGTACGAATAAGCTTCATCAATTTCATAACAGCGGGAATCCTCATTACTACTTTTTCCGCTGTGCTGACCGTTACTTCCGCGTATTTAATGACTGTAGCCTTACTTTTGACTATTAACTTTATGGCTTTTTGCCAACTAACTGTGTTGATATAGGTGTAATCATAATTTAGTATGATGCAATTTTGCATTATAGAACCTCCTTTTACCACCAAGATTATTTTTTCCTTCTAATTCCACATTTAACAACGCCCCCCAGATCTTTTTATGTTGAAAACCTTGGTGGATACCATTTTATTCGATCGCGTCTACAAGTCCCCAGTCCTTTGCCTGCTCTGCGCTAAACCATGTGGTTTCGCGTTCCATTAATTCCCACTCCTTTCTAGTTAACTTGCCGTGATCCACTAACATACCTATATATCGATCACGAAGAAGCTCCATCAATCTGTTTTGTGATCGAATATCTGAGGCTGTTTCACGTCCGGGCCACTTCCATATGGAAGCCTCGTGAACCATAAAAATGGTTCCAGGAGAAGCTAAACGTTTACTACCTACTACAAAAACAGGTACAGCGGCGCTAGCTACGATACCGGAAGCATGGATAGTGATATAAAATCCCATTTTTTTGGCTCTCGTTATTTGATCTGCTAATGCCAGCCCAGAAAAAGCATCTCCACCACCTGAATTCATAAAAATATTAACTTTTCGTATTTTAGTCATCTTATATAGATATGCAAAATCATTCCATAGATTTTTTACATCGGACACAGATAATCCTGAAAATATTGCAATAAAAACCTCGTCCTTTAAAATAAAAGACATAGTGGAAAGAGCCCCCTCTGGATTTGCCACCTCCATACCTCTATTAATCTTCCCTTTACCCTCAGTAATTTCTACTTTGGCAGGGTCCGCTGCTTTAACGATAATTACAACCTCGTGCGTTTGTTTCTGTAGGGCTACACTACTACCACCCCTAGGGACACAACCTACTGTGAGTAACACTACAGACAACAACAGTAATGATTTTAATAATTTCTTCATAACATTCTCCTTTTATTTATTGGAACAGTTCAAAAAACTGTTCGGACATATCTTCTGGCGTATACATATCATACCAGCCCATAATTTCCCCATCCCCTGTTAATAACTTCTTAGCCAAATCAAGATAGGTTTTTATTACTGGTATGGTATCTTCGTCGATAACGTCGTAGAAATCCAAAAATATAAAATCGTATCTTTCTTTACTATTTATTAGATAATCTAACCCAGTTAGGCGTACAATTCTATGATTTTTAGCTGTTTTGTTCAGCTTTTTATATGTTTTTATTATATCTTTATTTATTTCTACAGTGGTCAAAAATTTTACAGCGGGTCGAGATAAAATGTAGTTAGAAGCCACTCCAAGGCCTAGCCCCAACTCCAGACAATCTCCTCTAGGCTTGTTGCCCATTTGCTCCTTATATTCAACTATTTCGCTACTAATGGCCCACAAATTATGGCCTGGGCCTATTTCAAGATATTTATCGCTCTCAAATTCATAAATTTTCACATCGCCGCTTTTAGCGATTATTTTACCGTGGGTGAAGTAAATTTTAGTTAGCATCTCAAACCTTATTTTTATTTCTTATCCCCCATTGATTATTCTAACTTTGATAATGCCCAGCCAACCCTCTCCTGTTTTCTTTTCGTTAAATAAACAATGAAGATGCGAAATTAAATCAATCACTTCCCCAGAATTAAAATCAATATAAATATTGCAATAAGAACAATAGATTATGTTATCTTTATATTCGGCTTGGCTGTCTTTCATTTCTTGTTCACCGTCGACCATATCACCCACTAATGTAGCACTACAATTTGGGCAGAACATGTCCCAGGGCATTTTTTTATTCCCTCTTTTCTTTTTCTGTAAAAAGTTTATATTGTTTATTCTCTGGCCTTATTCTGGTATCTTTACATTTGCCACTAATACACTGACCGCCATACTTATGACACATTATTAATTTGTGCCCACAGGCGTTGCAGTATTCAGTGAAAACAGTACCATTCTCTTTGCATTCGTTGAATTGTAAACTTAATGGCTTGTAATTTGACCTACCCTCTTCCCAATCTTTCCATGATTGGGGTATTTGGTCGTCCTGTACTGGCAGACAAAATATTCTAGTTAGTATGTCCCTATCACGGTCATTCTGCATTTTTGACCCTCCAATTTTTTATCGACCACTATAGATTTGTTTTTTGTTGCTCACCAAGGCACATATAACCACGATACCTCAGTAACTTACAGTAGCTCACAGTTACTTACTACAACAGCTCTCACTACATTTAGGTACATTAGTAACATATATAGTTTTTATTCTATTACACCCCTTCCTCTTACACATGTATATAGTACAACGCCCGACCTTTGTAGCTGTACTATAGTTATGTAACCCTATTTTACACAATATATTCATTTTTCCCCCTTTTACAGCGTATACACCATTTTTATGCTGCTTTACAAGCATAGGTTCGCCCCTAAGTCCATAGAGCTTGACTAGCTATAAACCTTACTCCTTTATATAAAAAAGTTAGCGCGGGTAAAAATTATATTATTTGTTATTTTTCTCTTTTTTACAATAATGGCTGCTGTTACATATGTTGCATAATACTAGTTTTTTTGATTTCTCTGGCTTATACGGATGGGTTCGCCATGTTACTCCAGATGTGTTGGTTCCGTTATAGTAGTCCTGAGCCATAGAAGCCATTATAGATCTATCTGGTTCAAATATAGTGTCTAATTGAAAATCTTGATCTGAACCTGGAAGAGTTACAAAAGCATTATCGTCTTGTCTAATATTTATTTCTCCTTCATATATATCATAGCCTGAGCCAGTATATACTTTTGCTATTCCATGGTAAGGAGTGCCTGTTCCTGCCACCGTTGTCCATGTTATTTCTATTTTTCTCATAATTTTATTCTGCTTCTGTATACCTTCCGGGGTGTCTTCCATAAACAAACCAATAAATTATCTGAGCCGTCCCAACTAAAACTACGGGGACACCAACCCACCAAATAAAATCCATAAGCATTGCCATTTTTACAGGGTCCATAGTTATACTCCTTTTCGAAAATTAGCGCGGGTATGAACTTTTACTTGCTCCACACAGTTTTAGTTATATAGTATGTACAATTACACGAGTAACATCTTGCGAATTGTCGGTATCGTCTGAATCGTACCTCAAAAGACGGTTCTGGGGTGCACGGTACTTTGTCTCCTGTCCCGATATCATCAGATCCACATTCCTTGCAAACTAGCTTCTTTTTTTGTATTATAATATCTTCAAACATATTAATCCTCCGTTATATTATATCCACACCACTCTTAACGTGTTGGTTTTGTTATAAATAATTTTATCCTATCATAGGTGGTGTCCATTCACTATTAAGGCAGTCTTCTTTTTCTTGAGTTCTTATTACAAAGCCATTACCTGAAACCCAGTTCATAGTGGATATAGCTAATTTACTACCATGGTGTATAAATAGTATAACATACAACACAAACCATAATATGGATCCCATTACAACAGGGTTTTCAGTACTAAATATTCTATGTACTTCTTTGTTAAATCCTGGTATAAACCTACATGATAATAATACTGCTATTATGTTTATTAAATATATGTATAATGCTATCATTCTTTACTCCTTTCCTTTAGGCGGTTTAGAGTTCAATTCGTCCTTTGGGGCAAATAGCTTTTCTTTAATAAGTCTTTTAGGTGGCGGCGGCTTTGGCAACTTTAGCTCTTCTTTTTTCTTATGTTTACTTATCCATTTACTTATCCATTCGACACATCCATCACAGTAATAATAATGACCTATTGCACTTATATTATATTTATTTAACATAGTATGTCTATCTGATATCCGCCCCGAGTCTGTTCTGAATGAAAATTTGGCTCCGCAATGTCTACATTTAATACTTGCCATAATTCTTTACTCCTTATATATTTTATTTTGATGGCCCTATTTCTGGTGTTTCGTCTACAATTTCTCTTATTGGTTTTACTATTTTTACTAACTCATATCGTATAATAGCGTTTTTTATCTTGTCCCAGGTTTCTCTTGTAAATTTGCCGTCTGGCAGGTCGTTTCCTCTAGTCCAGTCTTCGCCTGCTCTAGGCATTCTAGCGGATACTGTGCATCCTAAATAGGTACGCCCATCTTTATGTAATTTGGCATTTATTCTGTATTTGTAGTTGTGGGTATAGATGTTAACCATACCCGAATATTCGTCCGGTGAGCTGCTCTCGCCTTTCCAATGCAAAAACAAATCATCTCTGTTCCATCGGCATATTTCCTTTAACCACTCTTGGAATTGTTGCTTCATTTTCAAAACCTCCTTTTTTGTACCGCTAAGTGTGCGGTTTATTTTATTTTTCCAATACTATTTTGGCACCCGCCTTGTTTTCTGTATAGATTATAGTCCAGTTCTTTCTGCATATAGAGCAATTAGCGGCCTGCTTCCATTTGTTATTTAGGGCTATCTTATAAGGGTGCCTATTTATTGCCTTTGACTTACAATAGGGACATACCCGAGCTAGTGCTTCGCTACTATATAGATCCTTCGTTTTATTCTTCATTATATCGTCAAACATTTGATATTCATTCCCCCATCTATTTCATTAAAAACTGGAACTTTGTCCCCCCCAGATATTTTTATTACATATATATCTAAACCACCTTCGCCACCATGATTTCTTGGCTGACAGTTCAGTATCCGGGGCTGCAATAGGTATGCTCATTTCCCTTTCCACTTTAGTTGCAAGTTCTGTGATGGGCTTCGCCCTCATTGCGGCTGCATGCTCTCTACAATGCAGTCTACCGTCTATAGATGTGGCTGCTGGTCCACTACACTTAACGCATTTTTTTCTTTTCCTCATGTTTCCTCCGTATCCATTTCGATAATGTTTTTAATTTTAGGTGTAATAAGTATATGCCTATGCATATACATGCTGCTACAAACAAACCTACGCATATAACTAACACCCATATGGCCCAATTAGTCATTACCCTAGGGGTTTCCCTTTAAATTTATCTCTGACCCCCTTCAATTTTTTACTACAATGTGGGCAGTCCTGTATAATATTTATTAGGTGATACATCTTTTGCGCTAACTTCTCCACATTTTTGCTAATTTCTTCGGTTCGGGCTTTGGCCTCTGCGTTTTTGTCAAGCAAGGCGCTAAATACTCTCCATGGATATAGTTTCATTTTTCATCCCCTTTTAACTTACTGATAGTTTTATTTTGGGGTTTATGCTTCACCTTGCACATTTTTTTGTATATTTTTGCTAATTTCTCCCTTTCGCACTCAGAGCACTCATGCCCCGGGTAAATCTCTGACCCGTGATAGTAACATTCACCCATTCCGTAACTCCTTTATCGTGGTCTATATAAACAGAGCTAAAGATATATATGTAGGCCGCTGCTTATATGTTATGTACTATACTATATGTATTATAGAATATTTTGCGAGATTTGCTAGACTAAATCTCCGAGTTAGCTAGTTGCCCTTGGCGGGGTGGCGCTGGACTAAAGGATAGGAAATTAGGGGAAGCAAACTACTCCCCCCAATTTTAGTGTGGTTAGATAGAGTTGTCAAATCTTTCGTAGATATCTTTATAGTTGTTCCATCTATAAAAATGTTTAATACCATTCAATATGTAGCCGTAATTAGTCAACTCTGGTTTAGCACCACGTACGGCCTGAAATAAAAACATAACAGCTGCCGAAAATTCTCCTTCAGGTGGCCTCATCTCTCCCGGATTGTTTCTTCGTATATCAATATTCTTCCAATTTATTTTTGGATTTCCCATTATAACTATCAGTACAGATGGGTTGGTTCTACCCATCCAAACCTTTGTCCAATATTGAAGAACTTCATGTGGGTTGAAAGAACTTTCCCACGGCGATCTTTTGTTATAGAAAGTTATTTCTGGACGGGCCTCTTTTTTGAATTCCGTTGGCTCATGCTGTTGCCGATCAAAAATAGGCTTTGTTTCGATCGCAACGCAGGAAAACATTAAAAAAGATAATATTGTAACAAAAAGTAATCTTAATTTCATGCGTGTAAGCACCCCCTTGATATATTTTGTAGTACTTTAATTCTATGATCGTAGCTGGATGGCTACTGATCATAAAGATTATTTGATGATTGTACTGTTTATGTACTGTATGTATATATTATAGAATACTTTTGCTGTTTTGCTAGATCACCGTGGTCTAAAATCTTGATCGCCAGCCACCGTTTATTAGGGACCCCCATATATTGAGGGTTAGTAAACACTTTTATACCTATTATACCCCCACCTATACATAGGTATGGGTAAACTGATTAGAAAGGAGATGGCGTTATGATCATGGACATAAGTTTGTACAACACAATCCTCTATGAGGGCTGTGAGATAAAAGAGGTTGGAGGGCGTTTGACTCTAACCACAGCGATTTCCGATGCAACCAACATTGTTGGCCGCAATGCCCTGAAGATGATCTCCAACGTAAGAGATAGTAAGGAGATTGTGCTTACCGGCCCAATGGCCGTGTGGGCATATTTAATAGTATTTCACATTGTAGTACACAGGTTTAGTAAGGTGTACTACAACGATGGAAGGTCGGGAGAAGTGCTTATCGCCCAGCACTAATCCGGCCAACGACTAGGTAGGGATGGGCATCGTCACAAGCTGGTGATGTCTTAGTCCCTACCGAACTTTTTTACATATAACCGCATAATAACCCGCTATAGAGTGGGTAATTTAAACAAAAAGGGGGTGAATCTGATGTTTATCTATTTCATGGAGCAAGTGTGGACATTCTCGTTTGGCGACTCCAACCAGCACAACTTCAGGACAGACGAGGTGGGAAGGCTATATTGGGAAGCATGGCACAGTTCTAAGAATATTATTGACTACCAGCAACAGCCTCACATGGTAGAGGGGGTTGACTGGTTGGACTATTAGAAAGGAGAACTATTATGCTGTGGAACATAGACTTCGACGGGGTGTTAGTCCCCAATACAAACGAAGAGAAGCTGTTCTCCCATGCAAAGAAGCAGAAACTAACACTTGAGGACACGAGCCCCCTATGGGATTGGTATGATAGACTAATCCACGATAATCCACTTCCCCTCAACCATTCACTATTGGGGTTTCTCTCCACCCGCAGGGAGATGGGTGATACAATCAAATTATGGACCAACCGCGCATATGCGTTGTGCGGATACACCATGGACAATCTCAGTGATTATGTATCCATATTCGATTCCTCTACATTCTACGAAGGACACAAGTCCAAGTATAAGGTAGAGGGGGTAGTAGTGGACAATGACGTCCGCAACCTGGCCTGCGGTGATACAGGCATTCTTTATGAGTTCTAATGAAAGGAGGTGAATGGACATGGCAGAAGTGCTAATATTCGCAGTCATAGAAGCAGTTCTGTTTCTAGAGTGGTTGAAGACCACACTAGAAATAAACAGACACTACTATTGGGAAGACAGTGAGGAGTCTTATCCTGTGGAAAGGTAGTGAATCTATTGAATGGTGAAAGGAGGCGATACGAATGGAGTGTGTTAAAACTTTCATAGCCGAGTATTACGGCGATACTTGGTTGGCACGGGTCATGCGGTGGTCGGCAGACCTTAGTAAATGGGTTACAGTATGTTACGTGCCACTGGCAGAGGCAGAATCCCACGCAGAGAAGGGGTTCCTAACAGAGCGAGTGCACATTAGATCCGCTCTCAAGAAGGCAAGGAGGAATTAACATGGGACTAATAGATTGGGTAGGAGATATTCCCCATGATGAGTATGGGTACTTCTCCGAACGTCCTATTACGGATGACGACGAACACCCTACTGACACATTGATTCGGGAGTTGGAGGAAATTCCCGACGAGGAGGTGTAATGGGCATATACGTACGCACCGACGGTAAGAAGGGTGGCAGAGTAGAGATAGAGAGGGTGTCTGAGCTAGTCGAGATGGACCTCATCAAGGAGACTGCAAAGAAGGTATCGCGTAGTATGCGTACCATTGTAGTCTCTTCAGGTCCACTACATATTCTCAGGCGACCCCGGGCTGCCCTGCTATAGACCCACAATCAGATGGGGTACCCACATGGTTCAAGGAGACTGCGGGGTGCCCCCTCGCTAAAGAGCATGTCAGTAGACGTGTTCTTTATCGAGTATAAATCTAAATAGAAAGGAGGTATAAGACCATGAGTAACAAAAACAATAAGTTCGGGGCCGGCCTTGGTTGGCTTTTGTTGATAATCGTGGTACTAATAGCCATTCCTATGCCGCCGCTGTTGTTCCTGGCTCTCATGATCGTACTGATATTCCGCATACCCAGGTGTTTATGGGACAAGGCTGGAGAGCCAAAAAATTCTACAGAAAGGAGGTGATACCTATGTATAACTTTAAAACCTTCGTAAAGCACATCCCTGATACATGTAGTATCCACGTGCGCATCAGTGATAACCAGTTAGAGGAGGAGGATTGGGGTGTATCCCGACTCACCATTATAGATGGTGTGGTGGCAGGGCAATCCCGCATTCTGGACGGCGCATACTGGATACCTGACATGATGGGTTGGACCACAGACCAGTTGATAAAATGGTCCTCCTATGATGCTACAGGGCGACACCCCGAGCAGTACAACGAAATCTCTGTGTAAAGGAGGTGATACGATGGGTGTTATTATTGAATACCTGGGTAAGCATACTATGCGTATTGTAGGTAGTGCCGCAGAGCGCCGTGCTATAGTAGTGGCTCATACCAGTACTATACAACGAATGGCGTGGCTGTCTATATCTACAGATAAGTCCGCTAACACAGAGCGGTCGGAACACACCAATCACACAACCACCGGCCCACGGTGTTGGAAGAACCATAAGCGGGGGCAGCCGCACGCTCATAGAGGTTGGCAACGCCATCCTTGCAAGGCAGGTTAGTATCACATTATGGGCTCTCACAAGTACGAGAGCCCATATAGGGACACTATCCCAGAAAGCGAGGTGATATGAATGGCTAGATTGAATTGGGCAAGGCTTGAGAACCGGCTTCCGCATGTACCCAAGGACAATAGACGAGATGCATACGAAAGAAGGCAGATAGCTAAGGTCCTTAGGCAGAGAGAAGCATATAAAGCTCTTCAGCCTAGGTGGGCAAGGGAGGTAGCGTAATGTTCTCTAGAGAACAATGGCAAATATGGAAGTCCCTAACGGGAGAGCAGCGTTTTATAGTCGCGTTGTATATGGGCTACGCTGTCTATCAACTACTTAAGTATTTGGAGGTGATGTAATGACGGTATTGTGTAAGGTTGCTGCTAAAGGTGTTCCTTGTCCCGCCGCCACTCTCAGGTCTGCCTTTGGTCCATTGGCGGTTATGGTGGCCGGTGGAAAATGCGATGTCTATTCGGACGAGGGCGTTGCCTTTCGAAATAGGCATAATGCATGTCCCTTTAAGGCTGTAAGAGAACCCGTAATAAGAGCCGCCAGCGCTAGGTCCAAGCTGAACCCACTTAAGGCCGCTAAGAGGGCACAGAGGGGAGGCGCCGGTAAGGATGCTTAGTAGAGCGTTCTAACTGAATAAGAGAGGGGTAGATGCAGACACATTCTGCTATAACTACCCCTAACACCTATACACACCGACTTAGGTGAGCGTGTATAGTTGTTAGTAAATCCAAGATGGAGGACAAAACAATGGCAAAACAGTTTAAGCACACAGACTTGAGTGATGTACTGTGCTCAAACCCCAAGTGTGCTGAGGTAAATGGCCGCAAAGATGGAGCCCGGCGCAAGATCAAGGAGAATGTGGTCTCCAGAGCCGGCCACACCAGTGGACTAGAGTGTTATCCTTGCTCCAGAAAAAGACGGGGTAAGTAAATCCACCTATAACTAAATCGGAGAGGGGTAGATGTGGACATACCACTATAACTGCCCCTAACACCTATACTCATTGACTAAGTGAATGGGTATAGTTGTTATCAAATCTCTTGAAAGGAGGTGATGTTATGAGAGAAAACCAAAAGCATCTGAGATTAGTGCAGCGTAAGTGGTTCCGTATCTATTACAGCGGTGCATACGCATTGTGGGAATTGGCCTTTGGCCGCAGTGGGCACCATGAGTTTGTCATCCTACTCGGTTGTACAGACAGACTCATCAACTGGTGCCATTACAAACCAATATAAGGAGGTGATATTATGCCAGAAGTAACTGTGATAATGACCAAAGATGATGAGGCGGAGCTCGACAATATACTTCATCATAAAGAGAATAACTTCGTGCGAGCTGAGTTGGATAAATTCATTCACAAAATGATGGATGCATCCTTTATCGAAGGACGCATAGTGAATTAAACACCATGTACCATCAAAAGGAGGTGATATCATATGAATAAAAGCTATAAATAGCCTATAGGCGAACATACATTCGAATAAGAGAGGAGTGGGGGCCGCCATACCCCCACTTCTGTGCCTACCTACTCCTATAAGTAGTTGGACACAGGAGTACAGCTCCTGGAAAGGGGGTGATGTTATGAAATGCCTAGTGTGCAAAAGTGAAATTGATCGGGACATAGTATTGGAGGAGTTCGAATACATCTTTTCCACTGCGGACACTCATGGGGTGGATGCCCTAACCGAAAGAGAGCAAATTGTATACCAATGGCGCATCTGCTCAGAAGAGTGCTTTGAGAAACTGGAATAAAAAGAAAGGAGGTGATACTATGAAACCAGAGTTCGTGGACAAATCGGCAAAAGTTAGAACCGCGCTAAACTTCCATATGGAGGCATTGTCGGATGCTTACAGACCTGTTCGTTCTATA
>SDBU01007059.1_pt1 | contig 13052 bp, 10 predicted proteins | sample 2277071 | NCBI WGS metagenome assembly SDBU01 (sample SAMN10397929, study PRJNA504765) | marine sediment metagenome | isolation source: marine sediment core GS08_GC12, 126 cmbsf | place: Arctic Ocean: Gakkel Ridge, Loki's castle | collected 2008 | reverse complement strand
CAAAATGATTCGGATAACCGAATGCTTGAAATAGTCTTTGGAATACCAAATTACCGGTATAAAGTACAGTTACTTAGAATATTATTGATATTTTTTCTAACATTTGCCGTTCTTTTTATTTTTATTCTCCTCTGTTATTTTACACTCACTCCGTTATCGATATTTGAAATGCTTTACCAGACCATATTTCCAATCCTGTTTCTTGGAAGCATGGCTTTTCTTATCACAACGTTCATAAAGGACGGAAGCGGAACTGCAGTAATAATGATAATTACGGCTATTATTTTCTGGATAGCGAGAGATTTCTTTCAAAATAATCCACAATGGGATATTTTCCTTAATCCATTCTCACTTCCTCAAAATTTCAACGAGACGGTCTGGGCTGAAATTGTAATGCAAAACAGAATATACCTCCTCACAGGCAGTATTCTTGCGATACTCTATAGTCTTCTGAATCTCCAGAAAAGAGAAAGACTGCTCTAATAAACAGTCAGTACTTTTTCATGCTGGCAAAGGTGTTCTTTACCTTCGCCTGAATTAAAAATTGAATTTTAATCTGTGTAATCAGTGGTCTATTTTTTTAACAAATCTTCATTTAAAATATAATCAGCTATTGTTTTTGCAGTTTCTTCGTGTCCCTTATATGTTAGATGACTTTCATCGAGGAAGTAATCGCTAACTTTTTTGGTTTTTAGTTTTTCTGCAAAAATCGGAAGCATGTCAATAAATGAAATATTTTGCTGTTCTGAAAATCCTTTTAATCTTGACTGCGGTGAAGATTGTATATTATCAAATTGAAATGTATATGGAAATACAACCATAAGAACTTCTATATTCTCTTTCCTGCAAAATAAAATTATTTTTTCAAGATTTCTTAAAGTCAATTCCCATGCTTTTAAAACTTTTTCATTATAAGGATTATCGACGACCTTATGTAAATCGACTATCTCCCTCTTTTTTGCACCATCTTTTACATCTTCGCCGTATTTTATTTCCGCTATAAAATTCAACAGGGCATTGTAAATACTGCTGTTCTGCCTCAACCGGCTTTCCTTGCTTTTAATAGTTTCCTGGAGCTGTGAACCGATTCCGATACCCCCGAATCTTTTTAGCAAAAATTTTTCCGTTATATCGTTAAGAACGAATCCTACAACTACTAAATCCGGGTCATATTTTATACCTTCATCTTTTAGATATATAAACTCCTGCCAGGGAGAATATCCGCCGACTCCGGCATTAATACATTGAACATTTTCCGGTATGTTTTTTTTATTAATGTAATTTTGAACAAGATACGGAAATGTTTTTTCCGTAATTCCAAGCATATAACCAAAAGTTATGGAATCCCCAAGGAACAAAATCCTTTTTATTCCTTTTGGTTTTTTGTATTCAATATCTGTGCCTCTAAGCCCTTTTTGATTTATCTTTATTTTTACTCCACCCCATTGGTCAAGTGAATTAGGTTTTAATTTCCAGCCAAGCTGAACATCCTCCATAAATATTGTAGTCTTTGGTCGAACAAACGGATAAAATGTATTTTCCAAAATAAATACTATTAAAAATATTGTCATCACAGATAAGAGAATATTTGGCACAATTTCACCGGATGAAATATTTCCAGGTTTTTTTACTTTCTTTACTAAAAACGATAGAACAAAAATTATGAAAAAAGAAATAAGAAATTTGAGCTGCGATTCACGGATTTTTGTTTTTGTTATTTCCAACAGCGGATGGTGGGGATTGGTAAGGTCAATTATAAATTCATTGAAAAAGAATGCAAAAAATAAAAGAATAAAAGATGAAATTAACAAGATTTTAAAAGTTATTGATTTATTTGTTAAAGAATTCATTATTCAAGTTTACTTTATATGATCGCTATTAGCTTTTTGCTATTAGCCTATGAAAAAATTAAATTTAGCATTCAAATGAATGTATTATGGAATATTTCAAAATTTAAACGCCTGGAAAATAAACCCCCTATCGAATCTTATATTAAGCTAAAAGCTAATAGCAATTTAAGCTGTGTGTTGGTGACAACACCAACACACCTTTTCAAATTTAACAACACAATTTAACAATTTCTCTAAAATATTGTATAAATGAACGGTGCAATAGCTGAACTTTCTGCGAGTATTATCAATAGACCCAATAATACTAGAAAAATAACGATAGGTATCAGCCACCATTTTTTTCTTTCTCTCAAAAAATCCCAGAATTCCTTAATTATCGATATTTTACTCATTACTAATTTTTTTTATTCGGGTTTAATATCAGTATTGTCTTTCATAACAGGTTTTGTCGCTATCTTTTTTATATTTTATAATCCAGTAACTGTCTTTATCTTTTAATTTGAGGTCTAATAAATCTCTTCTTAAAAACTTTAATATTAATGAGATTGAAGTAAATACAAAATAGAAAAAAATACTCAAAATAATTCTTGAAATGAAATAACCGGTTATTATCGCAAGGCTCATCCATACCTTTTGTAAAAGTTTTAATATAACCGGCTCAATCAGGCATATTAATACAAATATTGCTGAGAAAATTAGAAAATATATATAAATATCATTTCTTTTCCACAAGAAAAATATTCCGAAGAGTAACAGTATAATGATAATGGTTATACCAAATTTTCTCAGATTTATCGTATCACTTTTAATATTTTTTATCTCTTCGATTAACATTACAATTTCCTAATTTGATTCAAATCCTGTTTTCTTTTCTAAATCTTCCACTAATGTCTTTTGTTCTGTTTTTTTCAACAGATAATTACCGGCAATAAGATAATCCATATTTGTTCGCATAAAGCATCTGTATGACTCTTCCGGAGTACAGACAATAGGTTCGCCTCTGATGTTAAATGATGTATTTATGATAACGGGACATCCGTATTTTTCGTCAAATTTTTTAATTAATTTATAAAAAAGCGAATTGTATTCTTCATCCACTGTTTGGATTCTTGCTGAATAGTCCACATGTGTAACTGCCGGAATCTCTGAACGAATTACTTTTAATTTATTTATTCCAAAAAGATTCTTTTCATTTTCCTTAATTGCCTTTCGTCTCTCTTTTCTAACAGGTGCAGCAAACATCATATAAGGACTTTCTCTGTCAATTTCAAAATAATCCGAAACCCGCTCTTTTAATATTGCAGGGGCAAATGGTCTAAAACTTTCTCTGAATTTTATTTTTGAATTAATTATTTCCTGCATTTTTGCAGAACGCGCATCTCCAATAATTGACCTGTTCCCAAGCGCTCTTGGTCCAAACTCCATCCTGCCTTGAAACCAGCCGATAACTTTTTGTTCCGCAATTAAACCTGCAATCTTTTCCGGAATATTTTCATCCGTTACATAAACATAAGGTATCTGATTTTTATCTAAATAATTCTTAATATAATCATTTTTAAATCCCGGTCCAAGGTAGGAACCCTGTTGAAAATCTCTCTTTCCCTGTGCGGTTCTTTTGTTTTCCAAATATTGATACCACACAAATAAAGCAGCACCTAACGCGCCTCCCGCATCTCCGGCAGCTGGTTGTATCCATACCTCCTTATAAGGACCATCACGTAAAATTCTGCCGTTGGAAACGCAATTTAATGCGACACCACCAGCCAAACAGAGATTTTTTTTAGCTGTCTTTTCGTGAATATACCGGGCCATTCGAAGCATTACTTCTTCTGTTACGTCCTGCACGGAACGTGCTATGTCCACATCTTTTTGAGTTAATCGGGATTCAGGTTTTCGCGGCGGACCACCAAATAATTTTTCGAATCTCTTATTAATCATTTTTAAACCGGCACAGTAATCAAAATATTTCATATTTAATTTAAATGAACCGTCTTCTTTTAAATCCATTAACTCGGAGAGTATCAAATCCTTATATCTCGGCTCACCATAAGGAGCTAAACCCATAACTTTATATTCACCTGAATTGACTTTAAAACCTGTATAATAAGTAAATGCTGAATAAAGTAATCCCAAAGAATGAGGAAAGTGAATCTCGGCTAAAATTTGTATGTTATTATCTTTTCCGATACCGTAACTTGTTGTTGCCCACTCACCTACACCGTCAATGGTAAGTATTGCCGATTCCTGGAATGGTGAATTGAAAAATGCAGATGCAGCGTGAGATTCATGATGCTCGGTAAAAAGAATAATACCTTCATAATCAAGTTCCCTGCGGATAAATTCTTTCATCCAGATTTTATGTTTTATCCATAGTGGTATAGCTTTAATAAAAGACCGGATTCCTTTTGGCGCAAATGTTATGTAGGTCTCTAATATACGTTCAAACTTTATAAAGGGCTTGTCGTAAAAAGCAATATAATCTATTTCTTTGCTCTTCAATCCGCTGTTTTGCAGACAATAATTTATGGCATTTTTTGGAAAAGAAAAATCATGTTTCTTTCGGGTAAAACGTTCTTCTTGGGCTGCAGAAACAGTTTTTCCGTCTATAATTAGGCAGGCGGCACTATCATGATAAAAAGCTGATATTCCTAAAATATTCATCGATTATGGAATATTGTTCTATAATAGCAATTTGATTTAGATATTAATTTTCCACATTAATATCTAAACTGTAATCTTTAAGATTCTGTTAGTTTATGATAATAATTTAACTCATCATTCTTCAAGATACAAGCGAATAATACTATCGGAATTTGATAAAACAAAAAGATTTAGCCATCTGAACGAGTTCTTTTCCGCCAAAGGCAGATTCCAATTCATTCGCTATAAACATAATAGATTCATATGACTAAATCTTTACAAAAAAACAAATAATTTTGTTGCTAAAAAAACTTTATGAATTATTCAGGTTAAATCTCATTTATCCTTATAAGATAAATCGTTAATTTTGCTGCTGTCAAAATCTATCGAAAGAGTAAACCAATGCTCAATCGGTTCATAATCAAAAACTGCAGGTTCAAATTTTAATTCTTTTGCTGCCTTTAAAGCTGCTTCATCGAACTTTTTATTTCTAATAGATTCCTTTATTTCAGCCTCTTTTACATCTCCGTCTTTATCGACTAGTACGGCAACTACCACTGTACCTTTAACGGTTTCACCATCTTTGAGTTTAGGATATTTGATATGCTGAAATACCGAATCGATGCTTCCGATCAACTTCGGCCTATTTTCTTCAGGGAGAACACTGAGTAATCCTTTTTCATCATAATCCTCAACGATTAGTTTCGGCTCTTCAGGAGTATGAGTTAATGAGTCAACAGGTTCTGATTTAAGAGTTTTTAACAGCTCTGAATCTTCACCATCCGACATAAGCTTAAATAATTCCTCCTTACTTATTCCCTGAGCCTGTATATTAGCAAGTGATTCTTTTTTATCAATTTTATTTTTCTTCGATTCTTTATCGGACTGAGCCAAAGAATCAGGAGTTTCTTCGCTTTGCACAGCAAATATCTTCGCTGTATCCTGATTTTCACTCTTCAACTGCGGTTCCGTCAATACCGGCTTTTTTTCCTCTTGATCCGCTAACATCCTTGCTTTTTTTATAGCTTTTTCTTTCTGGATTAAAAAATATAAATCTTCCTTTTCCCAAACAGCTTGTTTGAACAGCATTAATTCATTTGCGAGATAATTCATGTTGTCAAAATCATTATAATAAGCAAATTTCTTTATGCCTTCATAATATAAATTCAAAGCTTTTAATACTTTATCTGTTTGTAGATAATGAACAGCCATTAACGGATAAATCCCCAAAAAGTCTCCAAAATTATCTAATTTTGCAACCTTCTCAAGTTTTTTCACTGCATTTCCATCTTTTCCTTTCAGTACCTCCCTGTATGCAGAGTTATATTCCTTTAATAATTCCCCGAATTTATTTTCATCTTTCTTATGAAAAACATATCTCTTATGAACATAACAACCCGAAGAAGTTGTGTCTGATTTTCCGGGTATAAATTTATAATTAAGTATAGTATCAAATATATTTTCTTTTAAATTCCCTGCGTTTTTTAATGTATTCTTCAAAACCAATATTTTTTTCACTTTTTTTATTTCTTTGACTTTTTCCGTATCCTTATCTTTCACATATTCTTTAGCTGCTTTTTCCTTACCGGCGTCTTTTATATCTTCTTTAACTTTTTTCGTAGTATCTTTTTCATTCCTAACATCTTCAGCCACAGTATCGGCATCGGCGGCAATTTCTTCTTTGTCATTCTTTTTACCGATAAACGGCAGCAGCCTAAAAATAGGCATGGGATTAAGAATACTTAAAGACTTCATAATAACGCCTTTTTCCTTAACTACTTTCTCAACATCCTTATCTTTCTTATCTCCCTGGACTACTTTTTCCTCACCGGTGTCTTTTATATCTTCTTTAACTTTTTTTGCATTATCTTTTTCATTCCTAACATCTTCAGCCACAGTATCGGCATCGGCGTCAGTTTCTTCTTTTTCATTCTTTTTACCGATAAACGGCAGCAATCCAAACATAGGTATGGGATTAAGATAACGAAGAGGCTTAAATATACTTAAAGACTTCACAAAAACACTTTTTTCCTTTTTTAAGGTTACGTTACCCTCTTCATCAATCCTGAAAATAAATTCAAAAATGCCTTCCGTTGTGGAATCTGTTTCTTCTTCAACAATTGCATCGATTTCACTCCAGTCAAAATTGAACCTTTTGTTATCGATGAGGGGAATTTCATCCTGCTTTTTAATTGAATCGATATCACTTTTTATAACCGCGGTTTGCTGTGAAGTCGTATCGATAGATAAGCCGGATGTATCGGAGGAAAGTTGAGATTGATTTGTTTCTTTCGCAACAGGATACTCAGACTTATTTTCAGTCTCTACCTTAACCGAATCGGAATCACTTTTCATATCGACGGTTTGCTGTGAAGTCGTATCATCGTAAGAATTGAAATTATCAGAAAAAAATTCAGACTGATTATTTTCCACAGCAATTGGAAACTTAAACGCATTTTCTTCATGCCACTCTTTAAATACAATATTTCTCTGCTGGACAAAAAATTTGTCCTGAACCTTAAAAGCACATAAAAATTTTTGTTTTTCCGGTCCATTCGTAAGATTAATCGGATCGAACACAGATTCAGCCAGCATTAAAGCAAATTCTCTTTCCGCATCGAGCGAATCTTTTGAAACATTATTGCTTAGTATAAGAATATCTCTTAAAGTGCCGGTACTATCTATCTCAACACAGGCTCTAATATAACCCTTGGTTTTATCATCGGCTTTCGAAAACTTACTTTTTCCTTTAACTAACATAGGAGGCAGACCTTCCTGGAGAAGATATTTCACTTCATTCTTTTTAAATGGAGCCGGTCTCTTAGAGTCGATTTCATTGCGTTCTGGATTTCCTAATCTTCGTTTGAAGTCATCGGAAAGTGAAAATATAATAGATTGACTAATCCACGAATTAACTTTATCGTTTTCAAGAGAAGTAGGAGAGTATTTTAATTTCTTTAGCGCCTTAATGGCAGCTCTATTTGTTTTTTTATCACCGGTAGATTTTAGCACTTTAGCATACTTTACTTTTGCTTCTTCTTGCCCGCTCGGTATAATTAATAATGCGATTTCAGCAGTTCCCTCAAATCGGGCTTCCATTGCATTATCGGGATATTTCAGTTCACTATAAACAACAAAGGGACCTCCTCTGCTCTGGGCTTTATCTGATTCGCTTATAAAAGAATATATTTTTTTAAGGTCATACCTGTCTTTTGATAAAAGAGAAAAAAATGACACCTTTTTTGAGAAAGACTCCTGTAAGGTATTATAATCTTCATTGAGCTTTTTAAATATATCAAAATTCCTGTAATATGAGTTTTTCCTCAATGCCTCCTCATAAAGCTCAAGCTTTTTCTTTTCATCCTTTTCTTCTTTATATTCGTAGCAGAAAATTATCTGCGGAATTAAGTCGATAAAATCATTTCTCGAATCAGCTCGTAATGCATCCTTAAAATCTTTTATTGCAATATTATATTTACCTTTTATATAAAATTGAAATCCTGAATTATAAGATAGAAGTATCTTTTTAAAATGGAAATATTGTGGATTATTAAACGAAAAATATGGTAGCATATAGCTTTTTACCGGGAAATTATTAATCGATGCGGGATAATATTCAAAATCTTTATATGTATCGACAAAAAGGTTTTTCAGACTGCCGCGGTTTATTGTTTTTTCAATTTCTTGGATATTTTTTGCTTCACCTTCAGGATTAATCTCGGCAATCATCCTGAAAACTCCAACCGCAGATTTGGTATCGTCGATCTTTTCAGAAAAATCTATTTCCTGGCTACCTTTGATTAAACTTACATATTCTATTCTATACTCATCTTTCCATGTAATAAAATCCCCCTCTTTCATTTCTTTAAAATAATTATTTTCAATAGTAAAAGCTGTAAAACATTCTCTGTAACGAGCACCCCCCGATTCTGTTATAGGTTCGTAAAGCGAATTATAAAGCATTCTTATTAAATCTTTTTCTACCCAATCATCTTCAAATGTATTTTCAATGATAACAATTTCTATAACGAAACCGGCAAAATCAACTTTAATACAAGTTTTAATCATTCCGATAATAGACTTTTTCTTTTTAGAAACTTCTGTAAAGCCCCGGATTATTGGGTTTGGAAGCCCAGACATTGCAACCGGTTTCCCCGTCCCTAAAAGCTTCCGAAGTCTCTCTTTTTCTTCTCGTTCACGTCTCAATTTTTCTCCATCCGAAACCCGGGGTCTCCTGGCTGTAGTACCTTTTTCTTTTTCTGCCGCAGCTAATTCTTCTTTATCGATTGGAAGTTTATAAGACCTGATTATCCAGGTACTTTTTGTTTTGCCATTTTCTTCAGCTGGATAAAAATTAACATTTTCTGTCCAATCCATTACAGTTTCTTCTATTATGGAATCTTTAATTGTATTTTCAAGAATTATGACACTGTCAACACTACCTTCTTCATTAATATGCATACTAATCCCCATAATCCCCTCTGCATCATAATCATCGGGGAATTTTGGTTCGGAATTATCAATTTCAACAGGTTCTTTGGTGATATATTTGTCCTGAACTACTGTAATTACCGTATCACTTGCCGTATTGCCATTATTATTTTGAACAGTGAAAGTAATCCTGTGAATCCCGGGAGAGAGGCTATAAATATTAGCAATCTTGCCATGTTCAAGAAAACCGTCAATATCCGAATACCAGGAAAAATCCTCTTTTTCTAACAAAGATAACCTTACCCCATAAACAAATCCCCATAAAGTATTAAATCCGCTTTTTATCGTATGCAGGCTTTCGGGACTTAATATCTCAACATATAAACTGTCAATTAACGGTTCAATATGTAAACTGTCAATACTTTCGACAACAAACAGACTATCCGTTTCCTGTTCAATATGTAAACTGTCAATACTTTCGACAACAGACAGACTGTCAATTAACGGTTCAATATGTAAACTGTCTATGTCTTCGACAACAGAAAGGCTGTCCGTTTCTTTAGCAAACAAATGTGCCGGTGAGTTATTAAAAGGAAATAATAGTAATATCGAAACACAGGTATAAATGCAAAATAGCAAAGAGATACAGAGAGTTTTTGAATTATTTATTATTTGTTTTATCATTTCTTTATTTTAATCTTTTATAAAGCTAACTTAACCTTTATAGCTTTTTCTCCCTTTTCATCTTTCATAATCCCAAAATTTACATTTTGACCGTCTGCTATAATACTTTTAAGCATTGGATCACTTATATTATTATAGTGAAAGAATATATCTTCTCCATCGTCATCTTTAATAATAAATCCATACATTTTCTTTTTATTAAACCATTTTATTTTTCCTGTAGGCAAAATATTACTCCCAAAATTGAATTGTGAAGAACACAAAATTCTCGAATAAAAGAAGTAATTATAATATTTACTATAATATAATAAAAAAATTCATTTTTATTAACTAAAAAATTCATTTTTTATATTGATTTTTAGCAGAATTAGTTTTATAATTATTAATAGAATTCTTAAAAATTGCACCATAAATCTTTTAAGGACAATAAAATATGCCCGCAAATCTTACTCCGCAGTATCTGAATGCGGAAAAAAGATATAAAGAAGCAAAAACAATACCGGAAAAGGTCATCCTTTTAGAAGAAATGCTGGCTGTTATACCCAAACACAAAGGAACTGAAAAATTACAAAGAGACATAAAAACAAAACTGTCGAAATTCAAAAAACAAACTTTTAAAAAGGACTCCGCAGCTAAAAGGGGACCAACTTACTTTGTTCAAAAAGAGGGAGCCGGTCAGGTTGTATTAATCGGACATCCTAATACAGGGAAATCACAACTGTTAGCGAATCTAACAAACGCAAATCCGGTGGTTGCTCCATATGTTTATACTACAAGAACGACACAGCAGGGAATGATGCCGTTTAAAAATATAAATATTCAACTTGTGGATACACCTCCTGTATATGACAATTTTATGGATACCTGGATGCCGGCTATAATTCGATATGCAGATATTGTTTTATTGATTTCGGACTTATCTTCGCCTGACCCAATGAATCAAATACAAGATATTATGGATATTTTAAACAAGAATAATATTTGCCTTTGTGGAAAATTATCTGATATTATAAATGATGAGGGGAAACTGACAAAAAAAACAATTATAGTATGCAATAAAGACGAATCAACCGAAACCGGAAAAAATTATAAAATTATAGAAGAACTTTATAATAAAGAATTTTCCCTGATAAATGTTTCTGCCTCTGAAAATAAAAACCTGGATATTCTAAAGGAAGAGATTTATAGAAACCTTAATATATTAAGAATATTTTCAAAAATGCCCGGTAAGAAAACAGATTTTAACGATCCTTTCGTATTCAGGAAAGGAACAACACTTATCGAAGTGGCAAAATCAATACACAAAGACTTTGAAAATAATTTTAAGTTCGCAAGAATCTGGGGTGGGGGAAAATATGACGGGCAAAAAGTTCAAAAAGATTATATTATCAATGATGAAGATATAATCGAGTTTCATATTTCATAGAAAGCTATTAGTTGATAATAATTTAATCTTTCTTCGTGACCTTTTATGCTGGCAAAGGTATTCTTCACCTTCGCCTGAATTGAAAATTGAATTTTAATCTGTGTAATCAGCAGTCTATTTTCGCATTAAATTAAATTAAATTGTTATTTAACTGAACTTTTTTTAAATTATAAGTGTTATAATTATTGTAAAGTTTTTACACGACAGTACAAACATAAAAGGTAAGAATAAAATGCCGGAAAGAATTTATCTTGACCACAGTTCCACAACATTTGTTTCGGATGAAGTATATGAAGAAATGATAAAATTCTTGAAGATATCTTTTGGGAATCCTTCGAGTTTTCATTCATTCGGCAGAGAAGCAAGGAAATCTGTAGAGGAGTCGAGAGAAAAGGTTGCTGATGTTATTTCATCAAAAACCAATGAAATATATTTTACTAGTGGTGGGACCGAAGCTGATAATACCGCAATCAAAGGTGTTGCTTTTGCTAACCAATCAAAAGGAAACCACATAATTACAAGTAAAATCGAACATCACGCAGTTCTGAATACCTGTCAGTATCTTGAGAAAAAAGGCTTTAATATAACTTATATTCCCGTTGACAAATACGGAATTGTTGACCTCGATGCTTTAAAAAGCGAAATCACCGGTAAAACAATATTAATCAGCATAATCCATGCAAATAATGAGGTGGGAACAATCCAGCCTCTTAAAGAAATTGGTGAGATTGCAAAAGAACATAATATTTATTTTCATACAGACTCGGTACAATCGTTTGGCAAGATACCGGTCGATGTCAATAAAATGAACATCGACCTTTTATCTGTCTCTGCTCATAAAATATTTGGACCAAAAGGAGCTGGCGCATTGTTTATCAGAAAAGGAGTCGGAATAGCTCCCCTTCTCCACGGTGGACATCACGAGATGAGTAAAAGAGCAGGGACTGAAAACGTTCCCGGGATCGTCGGACTTGGAAAAGCATCGGAAATTGCCAAAAAAGATATAGAAGATAATATTTATAAAAATATTGGAGAATTAAGAGACTATTTACAGAAAGGTATTACCGGTAAAATAGATGACGTTTACGTTAACGGACATCCTGAAATAAGAATTCCGGTAATACTTAATATATGCTTTAAATACATCGAGGGTGAATCGATAATTTTAAAACTCGATGGAAAGGGAATTGCTGTTTCAAGCGGGTCTGCCTGCACATCGGGAGAACTTGAACCTTCTCATGTGCTTGTCGCTATGGGAGTTGATACTGCCCTTGCCCAGGGTTCGGTTAGATTCAGTCTTGGAAAGGAAAATACAAAAGAAGAGATGGATAAAGTTATTTCGGTTTTACCGGGAATTATAGAGCAATTAAGAGAGATGTCGCCATTTTCTTCCGGATTTGCATTTCCTGAAGAAGCCGGTCCTCGTGTGAGACATTAATAATTGAATTTGAGTAATAATAAAAGTCTTATGAAAAACCCGGTTTAAATTGTGACAAAACCAAGATTTGAAACGAGGTTAAAAAAATGAATTACAGCGAAAAAGTGATGGACCATTTCAATAATCCAAGAAATATGGGTGAAATTCCCGATGCGGATGGCGTTGGACTCGTCGGTAATCCAACCTGTGGGGATATGATGAAAATTATGATAAAAGTCAATAGAGAAACAGAAATTATAGAAGATATAAAGTTTAAGACCTTCGGCTGCGGTGCTGCAATTGCTACAAGCTCGATGGTAACGGAATTGGTAAAAGGAAAAGGAATAACGATAGATGAGGCATTGAAAATTACAAACAAAAATGTAGTCGAAGCATTGGATGGACTTCCGGCTGTTAAGAAACACTGCTCTGTTCTTGCTGAAGAAGGTCTTCAATCTGCAATCGAAGATTACAGAAAAAAAAGGGCGGAAGAATTAGAAAAAAGCATATAGCCTGAATAATTCATAAAATTTGACATAACCAAACTAATTCTAAAAAATTCAATATAATAACCGTGGTTTTTGAGAAACAGAGTTTCTCAGAC
>SDBU01007058.1_pt1 | contig 13053 bp, 13 predicted proteins | sample 2277071 | NCBI WGS metagenome assembly SDBU01 (sample SAMN10397929, study PRJNA504765) | marine sediment metagenome | isolation source: marine sediment core GS08_GC12, 126 cmbsf | place: Arctic Ocean: Gakkel Ridge, Loki's castle | collected 2008 | reverse complement strand
GTCCTTTGCTCTGCCATCCGTTTTCCGCCATCGATATAAAAAACCCGGAAAAAATGCCCTTCGAGTCAAGGAGAAATCCGGCAGCAGTCCAGTTGGGATTAAATAATTTTGAGAAACCTTCATATAAAAAATGCCAGCCAATAAGAATCCGTAAAATCACAAGTGATGACAATTGAACCGAACTGTAACAATTATTGTTCAGCGGCTGAAATATTTTTTTTCCATACATGAAAATATTCCTTACTTATGTTATAAACTAATACATTAGTTACTTCATGGATGCATACAGAACTCATACAGATAAAAGAACTAGGTTATGGAACAATAAAAGATATTCTAATCCATATTTTAAAATCGCCTTTTTTGTAATAGCTCTGATTACTGCATTCAATCCCGGACAATCCCCACCACCGGTTAAAATGCCCAACCTGTTTATTTTATTATTATTCATTTTTAATTCAGCACAAAAGTTTTAATTTTTAATATTTCTATAATATGATTCATTTATTACTTTATTTCTCAATCTTCCAATTTTTTCAATATATACTTCCATTTTATCATTGTGTTTTAGAAGAACTGGCGGTTTCCTAAAAATTCCTACTCCCGGAGGTGTTCCGGTTGTCACGATGTCACCTGGTTTTAATGTCATCACATTTGAAAGATAGCTAACTAAATACGGAATATCAAATATTAAATTTGACGTATTTGAGTTTTGCATAACTTTACCATTCAAGGTAAGACTAATTTTCAAATTGTGCGGATTTTTAATTTCATCGGTAGTAATAAGATAAGGACCTGAAGGGGCAAATGTATCAAAGGTTTTACCTCTTACCCACTGACCGTCTGAAAATTGTATATCTCTTGCACTGATATCATTCATAATTGTAAATCCTGCAACATATTTCTGCCAATCTTTCTTATTAATCCAACGACCCTCCTTTCCAATTACAAACGCTAATTCCGCCTCATAATCAACCTTCTTCGATATCGAAGGTTTAACCACAAAATCATCCTGTCCAACGATAGCGGTACTAAATTTAGAAAATATTACCGGACTTTTCGGAATATCAACTCCCTGTTCGGCACAATGGTCACGATAATTTAAACCGATACATATAATTTTTCCAGGATTTAACACAGGTGGTCCAATTTTTACTTTTTTTGCAGAACTTATAAAACCGTGATATAATTCTTTCTTTTTAATCAGTTTCTTTGCTATTTTTTTCACTTTTTCTACTTTTTCAAAAACATTTTTTCCCGCTTTTAAATATTCAACCATATCAGAAGGAATATTTTCCCCGGCATTTTCAATTCCTTCATACTCAATATAATGTCTCCAGCCCCAGTTTAAATCTACAATATAATCTCCCTCCAAATATCCAAGACGGTATTTTGAACCTTTTTTATAATGAAGAAGTTTCACATTATCCTCCTTATTTTAAACACAAAATTTTGTTTTTCATACTCTTAGTCCGACTGCTACAAACAAATATATTTTTTTTATGAAAATTTATGAAAATTTATTTAAAAATCAAACAATTATTACAAAATTAAACATATTTATAAAATATTATCCCAAAAATCTTAATAAAAAAGATAACTTTTGCCGATATAATAATTAAAATCAAACAGAAGGAGAGAAATATGTGTAAACATCAAAAAATTGAACGCGTCGGTAGAATCGAAAATTTTAACGGATACAAATATATAAATGTTTACGACTGTAAAAAATGCGGAACATCGGTAATATTTATTAAAAAGAGAAAAATTCCAAAAATCGAATATACATATTTCGTATAAATTTTTCCTTCAGTTTATTACAAATCATTTATTTTTTTCCATCAAGAACACCGGATTGTTCGCTTTTCCTGGCAGCCACATATCAATAATCGACATTTATTTATTCATTAAAGTAAATGAACTCGAATATCAAGTGATTTGAGTGGTGAATTATATGATTAAATATAGTAAGAGCAAAACATTCTTTTACATACACTATAATTTTTTTGAAGACTTTTTAGTTGAATGGTTCTCTCAGATAGAAGGGAAGATAGAATAGTTCTCTCCTTGTATGTATTAATAAAATGTACTTCAAACTTTAGAATAGTAATATTATGAAAATAATCATAATTTATTCAATTCTCAGAAAAATATTTCAAAATCGTATTAGCTAATTTTTCTCCGCCGAATCTTACAGTATCGTCAACCGGAATTTTTAATCTTTTTTCCAATTTCCCAATCTCTTTTAATGCCTTTTCTTCAGATAGTTTACAGGTTATAAGATTCATTCCAACTACTTTACTCTTTTTGAAAAAACTTGTAACCATTTCATGAAGTTTGATAATAAATTTTAAATCCAGAATTTTATCCCCGGTATGGTCTTTTGTTTTTCCTATTTCATGACATAAAATCATAGCATCCGGCACAACACCATGAATTAAACCCATAGTAACACCTGAATATCCTTGATGTGTTAATGCGCCCTGTCCTTCGACAAAAATATAATCATATCTTCTTGATGATTTGACAATTTCAAGCTCCATCAATCCTGCAACAAAATCACTCTTCACAGCATCAACCGCTACACCTTTTCCACTTATTAACATCCCTGTTTGACCGGTCGGAACAAAATCAGCTTTTTTACCCATCTTTTTAAAAGCTCTGTAAATCTCGATTGTTGTAGATTTTTTGCCGATTGCACAATCAGTTCCTATAGTTAATATAACTTTGGATTTTATTTTCTTCCATTTTCCTGAAGCAACATGGTAAACTTTAGGAGATTTTCTTAAATCAATTAAATCTACTTTATTTCGATTCGCATGCCTTATCAGCTCTTTATCTTCCGATAAGAAGGTATGCAGTCCATTTATTACATTTAATTTATACTTAATTGCCTCGACTACAAATTTTTTCCATCTCCCGGGCAAAACACCCCCAACCAGTGCAATACCAATAACAATCGTGTCAGGATTAAATTTTATCCCCTCTTTAAGAGAAGAAATTACAGGAATTTTTCCACCATAACCTAAAACTTCCTGGCAGGTTTTCCCTGCTAACTTACTGTCTATAACAGCAAGAACCTGTTCAGGAATATATCTTATAACACCATGGGCGGTTTTCCCATAAGAGTTGTTTAACATTCCCTCAGCAAGAACAAGCATTCTTCTTTTTTTCATAATAAAACCCTTACGATTTACGATTTATGATGTTGTAAAATTGAAAAAAAACAGCTAATATGGAAATGTCAAAGCTCAAATGCCAAATGAAATCCTCCACCGCCGGCGGATTGGGAAAAAATGACTAAATGACAAAACATGTGTAATAATATTTATTTTTAACATTTGGATTTTAGCATTTGACATTTACCTATTCCCTATATTCGTCCTTTGTTATTCGTGCCTTATTAGATTTTCCTTTAAGGAAAGCAATTGCACCTGCACATAGAAGAACAATACCTGTAATAAGATTTGCAATTTTTCCCTCGAAATTTTCCGGAAATATCACAGCAATAATCATAATGATACCAAAAACTCCAAGAAAAATGCCCATTAATTGGAGGGAGCGGTATTCAAGACTGCTTTTTTCTTGACCTTTTTCTATCGACATTTTAATTTACCCTTATTTTCACTGTCCTGACGTTTAAACTAAATAATTCAAACTAAAATAACAAATAGATAATTGATTGAAAAATAATAATAAGAGTCCCCCATATTCTTAAGTCTCTCCATTTCTTGTTGTCAGGAGATGATTTGAATATATATTCTCTTGGTGTCAACCACATCCAGATTATTAAAATTAGATATAAAACCATAACAATAACTTTTACCCACGAAAGAGGTATTTGAGCAAGTAAATTTATCATATTCCACTTTTTTTATTAATTCATTTTTTCTTTACAGTCAACCCATAAACAAGCCCGTCGAGTTCCTCATCAGATTTAGGTTTTGTAAATAGACTGACAACTATATTTACGATAATTGCTAAAACAAAAGACCACCAGCTAATATATAAGAACGGTTCGGATAAACTAAAAAAATGTTCTTTAAAAGCAAAAAGCAGGGAAGAAAAAATCACACCGCAAACCAATCCGCTGAGCCCTCCCCATTGAGTCGGGCGTTTCCAGAGCATACCGAGTAAAAGTATAGCGAAAGTGGGACCATAAAATATCGACATAATAGTTTGCAGATACACGAATATTCCCGGAAACTTCTCACTTAGAGGGGCTATAATTATTCCAAAAATAATTATTCCGGCAGTAAAAATTCTTCCAACTGTCAGATAGTGTTTATCTGAAGCCTCTTTTTTAATAAACTTCTGATAAATATCTTTTGTAAAGAGCGTTGCAGCAGATTCGAGATATGTTGCGACAGTTGACATTAAAGCAGCAAAGAAAGCGGCAAAAACCAGTCCTGTTAAACCCGGCGGGAGAAGATTTTTTACAAGCATCGGCAGTGCCCTGTCACCATCACTTAAATCGGGATAGAGGGACAGTGCAATAAGACCCGGAATAGCAATTAAAAGAGGAATTAAGGTCTTTAATATAGCCGCCCACATAACCCCGGCTTTTGCATCCCACTCGTTTCTTGCGCCAAGCGAAGCTTGAATAATCGCCTGATTTCCTATCCAATAAGCCGGGGATATTACCAGAGCAGCCCCGAATATGATGCCAGCCCATGGATAAGGAGTAGTTGTATTAATTGGTAAAAGAAGTTTAAAGTGGTTTTTAAATTCAGGACCAAGAGAGAATATCTTCTCAGTCATCATTTCCCAACCACCGGCAGTTTTGAGTCCAAGAATCAATATTGCAATAGCACCGATAAACAATATTATCAGTTGAAGTGCATTTGTCATAACAACTGCCGATAACCCTCCCGAAATGGTATAAATTCCAACAATTACAGCGGTAATGATGATAGAAACTATGTGAGGCCAGCCCATCATTGTATTCAGAAAAATCGCAGTCGCCCAGAGTATTATTCCGAGAACAAATGCAAGAAAAGAGACCCAGAGAAATGCTTCTATTGACTGCACATAAACATTGTATCTCCTTCCAAGATATTCGGGGACTGTATAAATGCCCGCTTTCCAATAATACGGTATAAAAATAATTGCAGCAACAAGCATAGCAGGAATACATCCAATCCAGTCAAAGTTTGCCTGAGCAAGACCAAACCTGTATGTTCCACCAGCCATTCCCATATATTCTACAGCGCCTATATCAGCAACCACTATGGACATGCCGATTGCCCACCAGGGAAGCATCTTCTTTGCAAGAAAATAATCATCGGAAGTTTTTACGAATCTTCTGAAGAATGTCCCAAAAAACAATATGCCTATTAAAAACAAAATCACAATAAATGCATCGATTCCTGCTATTCCCATAGTTCTCTCAGAATGTAAAGTATTTATATTGAATTTGTACTGCGGCTGAAATTTTCAGTATCTTTTAGAAAAAAAGCTGCAAATTAGATTAATCTCGCAAAATTCCTGAATCTTCTAACTCATTTTATTAATAAAATAAGAATGGATTCTCAAATCGGACGTAAGTTCAGGATGAAATGATGAAACTAAAATATGCTCATTTCTTGCAATTACAACATTACCATTAACAGAGCCGAGAGGTGTGACAGAACTCCCGTATTCTAATAATTTTGGTGCCCTTATGAATATGAATTTGAATTTTTCTTTTCCATCGATAAAAGTCAAATTTTCTTCAGTTATAAAAGAATCTATCTGTCTTCCGTAAGCATTTCTTTGAACATAAATATCGATAAGTCCGAGATGATTTATTCGTGGGTCATCAACCCTATTTGCAAGGATAATCATACCGGCGCAAGTGCCCCAAATATATTTTTCCCTGCCAAACTTTTTCAATTCTTCTTTAAATCCAAAAGTATCAATTAATTTTAAGATAGTAGTTGATTCACCACCGGGAATAATGAGGTGAGAGCATTGTTGCAATTCTTCGGGAGAACGCACATAGGTAGATTCTACCCCCAACCAATCGCATTTTTCCTTATGTTTACTAAAAGCTCCCTGAAGAGCAAGAATCCCGACACAAATTGAACTCATTATAACTTACCAACCTCTGAATTGCATTTTTTGTTCATCTGGAATTTCAGACATATCTAACCCTTTCATTGCCTCTCTCAATCCTGTAGATAATTTGGCAAGAATTTCGGGCTTATCATAATTTGTAGTTGCTTCAACAATAGCTTTAGCTCTTGCAGGAGGGTTTTCGGATTTAAAAATCCCTGAACCGACAAAAACAGATTCAGCCCCAAGCTGCATCATTAGTGATGCGTCAGCAGGCGTCGCAACTCCTCCGGCGGCAAAATTCGGAACTGGCAGTTTACCTATCTTTGCTACTTTTTTCACCAGTTCGTATGGTGCACCTAATCTTTTTGCTTCTGCCATTAATTCTTCCTCTCCCAAAACAGTGAGCTTTTTAATCTCATTCATTACCAGACGCATATGCCTGACAGCCTCAACAATATTACCGCTTCCGGCTTCACCTTTAGTTCTGATCATTGCTGCTCCTTCGCCAATCCTTCGCAGTGCTTCACCCAGATTTGTTGCCCCACACACAAAAGGTACCTTAAATTTATGTTTATCTATGTGATTGTGTTCATCTGCCGGAGTTAAAACCTCGCTCTCATCAATAAAATCTATATTGAGAGCCTGAAGTATCTGTGCCTCTGCAAAGTGCCCTACCCTGCATTTTACCATAACAGGAATACTGACTGATTCCTGAATTTTCATTATCATCTCAGGGTCGGACATCCTTGCTATTCCACCAAACTTCCGAATGTCCGCCGGAATTCTCTCGAGCGCCATGACAGACACCGCACCGGCATCTTCAGCAATTTTCGCCTGCTCAGAATTAGTAACATCCATAATGACCCCACCCTTCAACATTTCCGCTAATCCTACCTTAACTTCAAAAGAACCTCTTTCCATAAATTCTCCTAATATTATTTTAAAGTGACATTAAATATAATAATATTTATACTAATTTTCAAGTTTTCTTTAACCGGTTTTAAAAAACCTCAATTTTTATAATAAATTATTTCAATCTGTCGTTATATGCAGAAAGTTTATTAACCTTCTACAAAAGTGACTTTGATAATATCATATTTATCAGCTTGCTATAATCATTATTTAATCATATTAATCAGCAGTACAACAAGCTTTTTCCTGTCATTTTTTTAGGTTGGGGAATACCTAATATATATAAAATTGTCGGTGCAATATCTGCCAGGATCCCCTGTTCTCTAATTTTTGTATTTCCGTTAAAATTGATAACAAAAAAAGGAACCGGATTTGTGGTATGAGCAGTAAAAGGAAGATTATTCTCAAAATCCCACATTTTCTCAGAATTACCGTGATCGGCTGTAACAATCGATACCGCTCCACGTTCTTCATTAGCTTTTACGAGTTTCCCTACACATTCATCAACTGTTTCCACTGCTTTAACTGCTGCTTTTAAAATTCCGGTATGTCCAACCATATCGCAGTTCGGGAAATTTAACACTGTAAAAATATATTTGTCTTCTTTTATATCTTTTAGCGCGATTTCTGTCAATTCATAAGCACTCATTTCAGGCTGCATATCATAAGTCGCAACCCTGGGAGACGGTATTAATTTTCTATCTTCCAGCTCGAAGGGCTTTTCATCTCCTCCATTGAAAAAGTATGTAACGTGTGCATATTTTTCTGTTTCCGATATTCTTAACTGTGAAATCCCTTTTTCGGATAATACACCGCCGAGTATATTTGACATAGATACAGGAGGAAATACGAACGGATAATCAAAAGATTCGTCGTATAAAGTCATAGTGGCATAAAAAACATTTCTCTTCACTCTATCAAATTTATCAAAGTCCTTTTCATTTATAGCTCTTGTAATCTGGCGCGCCCTGTCGGCTCTAAAATTAAAAAACAATACTGAATCACCATCTTTTATTAAACTAACGGGTTTTCCATTTTCAACTATTAATGAAGGAATTATAAATTCATCCGTTACGTCATTTTTATACGAATCCTCCACCGCCTCCGCAGCAGATGAGAACATCTTCCCTTCACCGTTAATAATAGCCCTATATGCCTTCTCAATTCTGTCCCATCTGTTATCCCTGTCCATCCCATAATATCTCCCCATTACGGAGGCAATCTTTCCAATGCCAATTTCTTTCATATCATTTTCAACATCTTTTATATATCCTATTCCACTCTTTGGAGAAGTATCCCTGCCATCGGTAAGGGCATGAAGGAAAACGTTTTTAACACCTTCTTTCTTTGCCGTTTTCAGAATCGCACTGAGATGTTCAAGTGAGCTGTGCACGCACCCGTCGGAAACAAGTCCCAAAAGATGTAAGCAGGAATTATTCTTTTTAGTATTATTCATCAGTTTCAACAAAACGTCATTTTTAAAAAAACTCCCGTCTTCAATCATCCTGTCAATCATAACAATATCCTGATAGACAATTCTTCCGGCACCGATATTTAGATGCCCTACCTCAGAATTCCCCATAATCCCATCCGGCAGCCCTACATCAAATCCCGAAGCACTGAGTTGAGAATACAGGCAGTTTTCCCGTATTCTATCAAGATTCGGAGTAGAAGCAACTTTTGTAGCATTAAATTCATTATCTTCCCCAATTCCGTATCCATCCATTATTATCAAAAAAACCCTTTTTGTTTCCATAAAATCTCCTGAACACCGGTTATTATTTTTAATTTTTTTCCTTATACCAAATCCTCCGGGCAAAATCTCGAAATCAGGATTAGTGAGCTTAAATATAAAATAAATTAATTACTATGTCAAATGTATTTCTTACATAATTAAAATATAAATCCCATTATTCGGAATATGTAGGAAAGGACATTAGTCTTCAACAGCCGGTATTTTTGTCAATTCCTTTAAGTTTTCAACCGGATTGAACCTTCGAGTAAGGTCATTATATTTTACCCAAAAATATGAAAGTACATAATCATTTTTTAATTCTTCAACAAATCTGTCCCTTTTTTCCCATGCATTAACTGCATTTTCAATAATTGTTTTCACATCTTTTTGCTTTAATTCGCGAATCTTCTGTTTTGATTTCTCTAATTGAAATACGTCCAAACCTAATTCTTCTAACTTCTTAGTGGCTTTTACACCATCTACAGTAAGTTCAGCATATCTAAATCCTTTTTTGTAAAATTCAATTCTCCTCCGGATTAAATCATTATTAGCGGCATTTTCTGCATCAGTGAGATCTTGATTGCATTCTTCCAGTAATTGAGGCGATAAATAATCAAGCAGTCGTGTATTTTTAATTGAATTGCAGCTGACATCCAATCCATCTAAAGTTTGAATCTTCCAGGCTTCCTCAAGCCGGTTGTGAAATTTCTTAACAGAATCCCCTGCATTCCCGAATGCCATCCGATAAAAATCATCAAGCAGTTCTTTTTCATCGAGTTCGGTGTTCCACAATAGTTTACCTGCTATATAATAGTTTAGACCGTTGATTCCAAACTCATCACCCGACTGCATTTGATATAAATCAATTCCTTTTCGATATAAATACTTGATCGATTCAGCAATGTAAGGCATTACCAATCGATGTATTCCGGGCCAGGAACCGTTAATGAAATATTCATAAACCGCAGTTCTTTCGGCAGCCTCAGCCCAGCCTGATGCAATATCCCCGTGCAGCTTTTTTTGTTCAGGATTGGCGTGTCTATATGCACTCCAAAGACAATATTGAGGAATGACAAAGGGATGCAGCTGAATATTTTTTGGTGGTGTGATATAGCGGGAATATGCCATTGAAACGACATATTTTCCCGGGTGAGTTTTTTGAACTTCTTCAGATACTTTGTTGACAAAAGTAAAAATCCTATTGGTTATAACATTATATTTTTGTGGTCTCTTCTTCATCTCTTCTGCATCGATACCCGGTCTTTTTATTAGCTCACCCGAGTCCAGTGCCATACAACGTTCACATTCACAGAATCCGCCACCATCATTCATTGTTATGTGAACAGCATCATAATCGGGAGAGTCATCAAGAATTTTATTTACCCATTCAACAGTAACATTTATCGCATCCTGATTGGTTGTGCATATCTGTCCTTCATGCTTATAGTCGTAATCTGCACCCGGAACAGCACGTTTTCCATCAACCCACGCATAATATTCAGGGTGAGTTTTTGCATATTTCTCCGGTGGAAATATTTCACCTAACGCATGACCACCGTATATTTTCATCCCTCCCCACTTATTTCTTTTTTCCCACAATTCCACTTCTTTCTGATGCTCGCGGGTAATGCCTAAAACCAGCTCCCTTGCGTGCATTTCCGTAGGTCCTGTGGTCGCTCCCCATAATGCTCCATCCGGTCCCCTGTTACGCCATTTGAAATCGGGCACTTCCAAATCATTTATTCGACTGATTTTGATTGTTTCATTTTTAGGAACCACCTCGCCGAGCTCTCCGGGCCAGAACCAGCGGATACCAAGATATTTCTCTAAAAATGTATAAACTGCGAATTGGGTGCCTCTATCATCTTTACCAATTAGTGAAAGAATATTTCCTTCTGTCTTTATACGAAATCCCTCTTTTTCGATGTTATCACAATTTACCTTTGCTTTCAAATTAATTTCATTTTGCCCGACGGCTATGATATTCCCTGAAAAATCTTCATTATCTCTTTTTATTGGAAGTACAACGCCTGAAGATTTTTTAATAAATGACTGCAGTTCATCTGCAGCAAACTGTTCTTGTTCATTAGCATTTTTACCAATTACTATTACCGCTTGAGGAGTTCTGTTTTCGACAATTACAAAATCACTGTCAGATGAAGTACAGTTCATTGTAAAAAATATAGAAAATATTAGAAGACTGACAATATTTTTCATTTCAATTTCTCTTAAGTTTATATGATGAATCCTGTTGGGTCATTGGCTTATTTTTTTGATATTATTGTGGTAAAATGGCTTAGATGACATTTTTTACAATTTAATTTCTCTTCGATTCTACTACATTTTGCATTCAAATCTGTATGACACCGAATGCATATAGATTTTGGATTTTCTAAATTTGCCTGTGTGTGAACTTTATGACAAGCAGTGCAGCCGGGTAATTCAGGATTAACGCGGCTTTCATAATTCTCTTTTATAATCTCAGCGTGACGACTTTTAATATATTTCTCATAGACATCTTTATGACAGTTTTGACAAAGCTTATGAACCTTTATAAAAGTTAGCTCAAGATCGGGTTTAATACTGTTATCTTCAACGTGTATATGTTCCTTACTTTCACCGTGACAGCTAATGCAGGTCAAACCATTTTTGCCATGGTCAAATTTGGGGAAAACATACGAAATGTCAATATGACAAAAAATACACGGATTATCAAGACTAATAATCTGAGCATTCAGATTTAGAGAATTATATGTAATAAAAAAAAATATTATTAAACAGGCAAAAAACAACTTGTTCAGCATCTTTCCCATTTTTTTAGCCATCGATAGTTTTCCGGTAATAAGCTTCCAAATCCATTTTTATTTTTTTCTAACAATTCAAGTTCATTTATTATCCTGTCTCCTGAAGCCGGAACATTATCATCCACTTCATCAGGAGTTTCCATACCCGGTATTACAATTGAAACATCTTCATTTGATAATATAAATTTTAATGTAGCCCTTGCGATACTTATATTTTCATTTTTCGACAAGCCTTTTATATCCCTATGCTCATCTTCCAGTCTTCTTTTTATATCTTTGAAACCACTACCCCCAGTTAATTCTTTAAGATTATTTAACTTAAATAAGGTCCCTTTTGCAAAGGGTTTAATACATACTATCCCTATATTTTTTTTCCTTGCCTCAGGAAATAATTTTTCACTTGCTTTCTGAATTAAAAAACTATATGGAGAATAAATAATATCTATCTCATCCCATTTCTTTATCCAGCTTAAAAGTAAATCCGGATCATGCTGAGCGACTGCAAAAAAACGAGCCTTTCCATCCTTTTTCATCTTTTGAAATGCCTCGATAGCCCCTTCAATATTTTCATCGGGTGTTTTGTTTGCAACACAAGTAAAACGCATAACATCAACATAATCAACTTGAAGCATTTCAAGCTGCTTATCTATCTGCTCTAACAAAAACTTTATTGTGTCTTCTTTATTATCGTTTCTATCATTAATATCCGCAACTAAGTATATCTTATCTCTTAAATCGCGATTTCTCTTAAATATAAGCCCGAGAGATTCTCTTTCCGGTGTTCCGTTGGTATCAAAATAATTTATCCCGTAATCCAATGCCCTTTTAACAACGTTTTCTCTTAAATCCTGATTTTTTGAATCCTTTTCCTGCCATCCGATTCCATCATAATGACCACCCAGACCGATTTCCGAAACCCAAAGATTCGTTTTCCCCAATTTTCTTTTTTTGACTCTAAAATTATTTTTATCGGAAAAATTAGAATGTTTTGATAAGTTATTCCTCGAAAATTTTGGCAGGAACAAACCAACCGATAAGAATTTTTTAGAAAAATCCTTTAAAAAATTCCTCCTGTCAATATTATTTTTATACTTATATACTTTTTCTTCACTCATATTAGACTCCATTTAATCGCTTTTTTTGAAAAGTTTCAAATTAACTGATAGAAAATTCTATAAAATCATTTTTACACGGATTACCGGGTGAAACAAGTAGTTTCCCTTCCTTTACTAAATTTATATATGCTCTTTGCGTATATAAATAAGTACCATGTTGACATATACATCCGGGATTATGGTGATTTGTCAGAATATTTTTCATTGATTTTAGACTAAATTCCAAATTATTAACAGAAGTAATCTTCTTCAAATTCTCGAAACGGTCATCACTGTTTTTATCACCTGTTTCTCCCCTACTTTTTTCTAATTTTCTTATAAGCGGAGTTGGAGTATGGTTGGTACAAAAAATTACTTCACCATTTGTTCTTCGTGGATAGCAGTCATTCGATGAGCGCTCCATGATAGCAGCATTCCCCGTCACTTCAACCATTGCATAATTAAAACC
>SDBU01007057.1_pt1 | contig 13054 bp, 14 predicted proteins | sample 2277071 | NCBI WGS metagenome assembly SDBU01 (sample SAMN10397929, study PRJNA504765) | marine sediment metagenome | isolation source: marine sediment core GS08_GC12, 126 cmbsf | place: Arctic Ocean: Gakkel Ridge, Loki's castle | collected 2008 | reverse complement strand
TTTTCGATCAGTGGGAAACGGATCAGCAGAAGTTGAAGGAAAGTGCACCGGAGATCGCCCGCAGTTTCGGAGGGATGTTCCAGGCGGTCATGAAGGGAGGAACGCTCTCCGTGCGTGAGAAGGAGTTGATCGCCCTGGGAATCGGCTTGGCCGTCCGGTGTGTTCCGTGCATAAACCTGCACGTGAAGAAGTGCCTTGATGCGGGCGCCAGACGAGAGCAAATCATCGAGGCCGCCGGCGGAACGGTGATGATGCAGGGTGGGCCGTCGTTTACGCACGTGCCGGAGGTTCTACGGGCTCTCGATCACCTAGAGGGCGTCGCCTGAGTTGTAAACAACCGGGCGGCGAATCGGAGGACATCGCGCCAAGAAGTTGGAGACATCAAATGGCAGTCGGCAAAGAGACCACTTCAAAGTTCAAAGCTGTTCTCGGGAAGGTGTTGATCGGCGTCACTTTCCTCACTGTGATTGTCCTCCTGTTGATGTGGCTCGCCGGTGCCTTTCATCGCAAAGTCGACGATACAGTGCGCGCGCCAGGGACAGGTCTCTCCGTCCGTCGGCCGATCGACACCACCCCGCTCGCCACCGTTCGAAAGATCAGTGTTCCGCGGGTTGAGTCGTTCGTAGGCACGATCCGCGCGGTGCACGAGTCCTCCGTTGCCTCGAAGCTGCTCGCGAAAGTGGTTGAGGTCAGCGTGACAGCCGGGCAGCGTGTCAAGGAAGGCGAAGTACTCGTGCGCCTGGACAATGCTGACCTCGTTGCCCGTCTGGAGCAAGCCCAGGCGTCGGCGAACGGAAGCCGGGCTGCGCGGGATCAAGCTGTGATCGAGCATGAGCGTGTCAAGCGACTGGTGGAGAAGGAGGCCGCAGCGCAAATCGAGTGGGATCGGGTGCAGACGGCGTTGAGAACTGCCGAAGCGGAGCTTGCCCGGGCGGAGCAAGCCGCCACGGAGGCGCACACGGTGCTCAACTACGCCACCATAAGCTCCCCCATCACCGGAGTCGTCGTGGACAAGCGAGTCGAGGCGGGGGACATGGTTACGCCGGGGCGAGTGCTACTTACGCTCTACGACCCAACACGCATGCAGCTTGTCGCCAGTGTGCGTGAATCGCTGACGCGCCGGCTCGCCGTCGGCCAGAGCGTTAGCGTGCAAGTCGACGCGCTCAACAAGAAGTGCAATGGGCTTGTCAGTGAGATTGTCCCCGAGGCGGAATCCGCCAGTCGCACGTTTTCCGTTAAGGTCACCGGCCCTTGTCCGCCCGGAATCTACACGGGCATGTTCGGACGGCTCTTGATTCCGCTGGAGGACGAAGAGGTTATTGTCGTACCGCGCAGAGCCGTGCGACGGATCGGTCAACTGACCGTTGTTGATGTTGCCCATGATGACGTGCTCCGCCGCCGCGCCGTGCAGCTCGGGCGCACATTCGGAGACGAGGTCGAAGTGCTGTCTGGGCTTCAAGTGGATGAGCGTGTCGCAGTCGACATGACGGACCGTGAGGGTGGGCCGTAGCCATGCAAACGCAAGCGGATGGACCACAGGATCGAGCGCGGCACGGCTTCACCAACGCCGTCGTTCGAGCGTTTCTCGCGTCGAACCTCTCAATCATCCTGGTGCTGTTGGCTGCCGCTGTTGGTGTTGCGGCACTCATGGTCACACCGCGAGAGGAAGACCCGCAGATCGTCGTGCCTCTGGCAGATGTGTATGTGAGTTTCCCCGGCCACTCCGCCGAGGAAGTTGAGCAGCTCGTCGCCACCCCCTTGGAAAAGCTCCTCTTTGAGATAGACGGCGTCAAATATGTCTACTCGATGTCCCGCGATGAACAGGCCATCATCACGGTACGTTTCTTCGTTGGCGAGGATCGCGAGCGCAGCCTCGTCAAGCTCTACAAGCGGATCGACGAGCACATCGACATTGTTCCTCCTGGCGTGACGGGATGGGTGGTCAAGCCTGTCGAAATCGATGATGTGCCGATCGTGACACTCACGCTGACGAGCGCCACCTCGGATGCGTACGTGCTACGCCGTGTGGCCGAAGAAATGTCCCGGCGACTGTCCGAGGTCGAGAACCTGTCCCGAGCGTACATCACGGGCGGATTGGCCCGGACCGTCTATGTCTATCTCGACCCTGATCGTATGCAGGCGTATGGTGTTTCGCCAATTCAGATTCACCGCGCGATCCGCGTGACAAACGCCTCGGGGATCGTCGGGGAGTTCGCCCGTGAGGACAAGAGCTTTCGCGTGGAGGCCGGGGCGGCTGTGCAAACGCCCGCGGAGCTGCGCGAATTGGTCGTAGCTGTTCACGGCGATCGGCCTGTCTACCTCAAGGACGTATGCAACATCGTCGACGGCCCGGAGGAAGCCACGCACTACGTAAGGCACGGGTGGGGTCCCGCTCGCGGCTTTGACACGCACGACGGATTCCCCGGCACGTTGGTTGGTCAAGCGGCTGCCGAGCAGATTCAGGGTGAACCACAGCCGGCTGTAACCATAGCGCTGGCCAAGAAGAAAGGGACCAACGCCGTCACGGTAGCACAGAACGTCCTGGCGGCGGCTGCAGAGTTGAAGAGAAACATCGTTCCGGATGACATTGAGATCGTTATCACTCGGAATTACGGGCTCACGGCGGATGAGAAAGTAAACGAGCTTGTCGAAGCGCTCGCGGTGGCCGTCTTCATCGTGATCGCGCTCCTTACGCTTGGCATGGGCTGGCGTGAATCTTTGATCGTGGCGGTAGCGGTGCCGGTGGTGTTCGGCCTCACCTTAACGGTCAACATGCTCTTTGGCTTCACGATCAATCGCGTTACGCTTTTCGCGCTCATCCTGTCGCTGGGACTTCTGGTCGATGACCCGATCGTTGATGTGGAGAATATCTCACGGCACTTCCGGTTGCATGGCCGAGCGACTCGTGGCATCGTGCTCAATGCTGTCGCAGAAATTCGACCGCCGCTAATCACGGCGACTCTGGCGGTCATCGTCTCTTTCCTGCCGCTGTACTTCATCACCGGCATGATGGGGCCCTACATGGGGCCCATGGCGTTGAATGTTCCGGTAGCGATGGTCATGTCGATGGTGGTGGCGTTTACCATCACGCCATGGCTTGCCTATCACGTATTGAAAAGCAGGCACGGAACCGCAAAGGTCGAGGGTAGCGGCGACGATCCCCATGACTATGGCAAGGTGCGAAACTCGCTCTTGTACCGGCTCTTCTACCCTCTGATGGCGCCGTTGCTTCGTTCTCGAAGGATGGCGTGGAGTTTCTTGGCAGTCATGAGCGTACTGACGCTGCTGGCCGGGGGGCTCGCGGCGACACGCCATGTTCCCCTGAAGATGCTGCCTTTCGACAACAAGAACGAGTTGTTGTTCGTACTCGATTTCGACGAGGGTACGACGCTCGAACGATCCGACGCCGCAGTGCGCGAGATCGAGGCATATCTTCAGGGCGTTCCCGAAGTGACGGACCTCACCTCGTATGTTGGCCTTGGATCACCGATGGATTTCAACGGCATGGTGCGGCATTACTACCTTCGGAAAGGACCCAATGTCGCCGAGGTGCGCGTCAACCTGGTCGGAAAGAAAAGCCGGCGTCAGCAGAGCCATGCGATCGGCCTACGAATTCGCGACGACCTTACCAGTATCGCCGATGAGCACGGCGCGAGCCTGAAAATCGTAGAGACACCGCCTGGGCCACCCGTACTTGCGAGCGTGGTGGCTGAGATCTACGGGCGTCCCGACCACTCCTACAGTGATCTCATCGACGCCGCAAGCGTTGTCCGCACGCGCATGGAGGCGGAGCCCGGGGTTGTGGACGTCGATGACTCGATTGAGGCCGATTCGCAGAAGCTCGTGTTCGTAACCGACAAGGTGAAGGCAGCAATCAACGGTGTCAGCGTGACCGATGTCGTGGAGACGCTCCGGTTGTCACTGGGCGGTGCCCCGGCCGGGCTTGTCCAAGTTGCCGGGGAGCGGAACCCACTCCGAATCGAATTGCGGCTTCCGCGCCCGATCCGATCCAGCGCTACAGACCTGTCTCAGATACACGTGAGCGGTCGCGGCAACGGACTCGTTCCACTTTCGGAACTAGGGCGATGGGAGTCGTCGCATGTGGCGAAGACGATCTTTCACAAGAATCTCAGCAGAGTTGTGTATGTCTTCGCCGAGACGGCCGGGCGACCGCCGGCGGATGCTGTTCTTGACATGACCGCGGATCGCAACGTGGATGGGACGCCTGCAAGCAACGATGCAGCCCATGTCGGCAATGGCTGGGTGAGCACATCCGAGCCCAGGCCGGTCGAGGCCCGCACATTCTTCACGAGTGGAAGCGGGATCGAATGGCATGTTCCGCGTGGCTTCCGCGTGGCGTTTGCCGGTGAGGGTGAATGGAAGATCACGTTGGACGTATTCCGAGACCTTGGGCTGGCGTTCGGCGCCGCCTTAATCGCCATCTACATCCTGCTCGTAGGCCAGACACGATCCTTCGCGATTCCCGTGGTTGTCATGCTGGCCATCCCGCTGAGCATCCTCGGCATCATGCCTGGCTTCTGGTTGCTGAATGCGATCGCCGGCGGCCAGGTCGGTGGCTACGCCGATCCGATCTTCTTCACGGCGACCGGGATGATCGGCATGATCGCTCTTGCGGGGATCGTCACTCGGGACTCGATAATCCTCGTGGACTTCATCCACCTCTCGTTGTCTCGCGGTCGCTCGCTCTTCGACGCTATCATGGAGAGTCGCGTCGTGCGTCTCCGGCCAATCCTACTGACAGCCGGCACGGCCATGCTCTCGGCGGCACCGATCGCCCTTGACCCGATCTTCTCGGGGCTGGCATGGTCCTTGATCTTCGGCCTGCTCGCCTCGACCGTCTTTACCATGTTCGTGATCCCGATTGCCTATTGGCTGCTCTACGACAAAGTGCCCGGTCATGGTATTCCGACCGACGAGCCGTAGTGTTTGCGCCCGAGAATCGGGATTATGATGCGGTGGCTATTACGCGGCGTAGGGCGTGCTCTGGACGCAGAGATCGCGGGTGACATCTTCGGGAGCCACATCCTCTCGGTGTAGCCGCGGGAACGCCGACTTGACCCGGCCCATAACCATGGTATAATTACCATGAAGCCATGAAACGCAAGCCCAGACAACACTATGAGGCGCGGGCCAGGATCGCCAAGGCGCTCAGCCATCCGACCCGTCTGCTCATGCTTGATGCCATGGCGGATGGTGAGATGTGCGTTTGCGATCTAACGGAGTTGGTCGGTGCCGACCAGTCAACCGTCTCGAAGCACCTAGCCGTACTCAAGCAGGCGGGCATTGTGGCGGATCGCAAGGAGGGAACGATGACGTTCTATGGCTTGAAGATTTGCTGCCTGGAAGGGTTCTGGGAGTGCGTCGAGTCTGTTCTGAAGAACAACGTGAAGGAACAGCAAGCTGCCCTCCGGTAGCGGCGGAGTCCCGTTTTTTTTAGCCCATCCATGGCGAAATGGGCATACGGCAATCATCGGCGGAGTTCACTCGTGAGGCAGTGGAAGATGCTGAGCGTGTTCGTCACGGTTTTCCTCGTGGCGTACTTCCTGCCGCTCTCCAACGCAAAGGTCACCGGCGCGATTCTGGAAGCCTTCAAGATGCTCCAGTGGTACGCGCGTAATCACACGCTGGCCTGTGTGGTACCGGCGTTGTTTATCGCTGGTGCGATCACCACGTTTCTGTCTAAGGAAGCGGTGCTCCGCCATCTGGGCCCGAAGGCCAACAAGGTCGAGGCGTATTCGGTGGCCTCAGTATCAGGAACCGTGCTGGCTGTCTGTTCGTGCAGCGTCCTGCCGATGTTCGCCGGCATCTATCGAGTTGGGGCGGGACTGGGGCCCGCGTCCGCCTTCCTCTACTCAGGGCCGGCACTCAACATCCTGGCGATCTTCCTCACCGCGCGCGTTCTCGGTTTTGAGATTGGCGTGGCGCGGGCGGTGGGCGCGATCGTCTTCGGGGTCATCATCGGCCTGATCATGGCCGTCGTCTTTCGAAAGGATGAGCAGGACCGCATTGACGCCGCGGGTGCGGTGACCGATCCGCCTCGGGCACGGCGATCCCTCTGGCAGACCGTTCTCTACTTCGCATGTATGATGGCCTTCCTGGTCTTCAGCGACTGGTATCACCCGGGGGACGTTTGTTGTTCACCGGACCAACGGCGAGGACATTGCAGCCCAGTTGCTCCAAGAGACCCGGGACGAAATCGTAGTACAAGTGGATCGACCTGTCGCCGGCTTGAAGGTCGGCGACAAGATCACGCTGGCTAAGGCGGACATCGAGAGCATCGAGGAAGCCCGCAATTGGGTAATGACGATCTATCACGCGAAGTGGTTCCTGGCTGGGGCGATGGGGCTGGCGGTATTGCTGATGGTCTGGCGTTGGTTTGAACGTGAGGAGATCAAAGAGTGGCTAAGCAACACATGGGATTTCGCTAAGCTCCTCGTGCCGCTATTGTTCGGAGGCGTGTTCGTTGTGGGCTTTCTCGGTGCGCTACTTCCGGGCGAGCAAGTGGCTGGCCTGGTCGGCGACAACAGCCTGCAGTCCAACGCCATTGCCTCGGTCGTGGGCTGCCTGTTCTACTTCGCCACGCTCACCGAGGTTCCGATTCTGCAGGCGCTCATGGAGAACGGCATGCACCCGGGGCCGGCGCTTGCTCTTCTGCTTGCAGGTCCGGCCTTGTCCTTGCCGAGTCTTCTGGTGATTCGCTCAGTGATCGGAAACAAGAAGACGGCAGTGTTCACGGTTCTGGTTGTGGTGATGGCTACCGTGGCCGGCATGGGCTACGGTTGGTTAAGTTCAAGCTAGGGAGTGTGCGATGAAGATCGAAATCCTCGGGCCAGGTTGTCCAAGGTGCAAGGCACTGGCCGCCAGCGCCGCAGAGGCCGTGACGAAGCTGGGGCTGGATGCCGAAGTAACGAAAGTGACGGACATCAACGAAATCACGTCGCGGGGCGTGATGTTGACGCCGGCACTCGTGGTCGATGGAGAGGTCAAGGCGAGTGGAAGGGTTCCTTCCTTAGAGGAAATCCAGGAGATGCTGTCGTAGGCCGGGGTCATGCGAGCCAACAGGCGTCGCCGCGACAGAAGGAGTGGAAGTGTTATGAAAGCGAAGCGTATCGTCACCGTTGTGCTGCTTGTGTTCGTGGGCGTGAGCGTGGCCTATTTGGTCGTTCAGGAGTCCAGCTCGGTGGTGGCAGTCCGGGGTCAAGCAGAAGAAACAGAGGTTGCGGGGCCGGTATCCGAGGCCCCAGGTGATATGAAGCCAACGCTCAAAGAGCTGAACCAGCAGACCGGGCACAAGCTAATCGCCTACTACTTCCACCGGACCCAGCGCTGCAAGACGTGCCTCACCATAGAAGCATACGCTGAGGACGTGCTGAAGGACGCATTTCCTGAAGCCCTCAAGTCCGGTGAACTCGAGTTTCGCACCGTGGACCTGGATGAGCCGGCTAACGAACACTTTGTAGCGGACTACGAACTCGCCGCCAGCTCGCTGGTTCTGGTTTCCTTTCGAGCCGGCAAGCAGAAAGAGTGGCGCAATCTTCAGCGCGTCTGGGAGCTGGTCGGTGATGAGCTCAAGTTCAAGGCCTACGTCGAGTCCGAAACGATGCCTTTCTTGGAGGACGATTAGTGACAGACGGATTGTTGCTCGCCGTTGCCTCCGCGGCTTGGCTGGGGATTCTCACCGCGATCAGTCCATGCCCGCTGGCTGCGAACATCGCTGCAATCTCCTTTATAGGACGGCGTGTAGGCAGCCCCCGCGCGGCCCTTGCCACCGGGCTGCTGTACTCACTTGGGCGGACGCTTGTGTATGTCGTCCTGGGTACCCTTCTAGTTTCCAGCCTGCTCTCCGCTCCGGTGGTGTCAAATCTCCTGCAAAAGTACATGAACAAGGTGCTCGGCCCGATTCTCATCCTCGCCGGTATGGTGCTGGTGGGGCTAATCGAGGTCACGCCGAAGGGGTCGCGGCTTGCGGAGAACGCCGGAAGACGCATAGAGGGTTGGGGTATGTGGGGCGGTCTCGCGCTGGGCGTCGTCTTTGCGCTCTCCTTCTGCCCGGCATCGGCGGCGTTGTTCTTCGGCAGCCTTGTCCCGCTGGCGGTCAAGTGTGAATCTCGCCTGCTCTTGCCGATGGTCTACGGAGCCGGAACAGCCTTGCCTGTCCTCGTCTTCGCCATTCTGATCGCGCTTAGCACGCGAGCAGTGGCCCAAGCGTTCAACAGGATCACGCAGTTCGAATGGTGGGCACGCCGAGTGACCGGCGTGATCTTCATCGGTATCGGTATCTATTTCTCACTAGCTTATGTTTTCCGCGTTTGGTGATAGTTGGAAAGGCAAAACTAATGCAACATAGAGTGATTCTGAGCCTCCTGGTTGGTTGTCTGGCGTCGGTGGTCGATCCGGTCCTCGCCGAGCCGGCAAGCGAGGCCGACCAGGCGTTTGCGTCTGGCAGGGCGTTGCTGCTCAAGGCAGATTTCGCGGGAGCGCTCAAAGAGTTCAAGGCTGCCGCCAAGGCCGGTAGTGAGAATCAGGAGTATGCCCAACAGTATGCCATGCTTCGCCAGGTCACTCGCATGCGTAGTAACCTCGCAACGGAGCAGGACGCCGAACGGTGGTTGAAGATGGTCGGGGCGCTACGCACGTTCTATTACGATAACAGCCTATATTCGGAAGCTCTGCCGCTTGATCGGGATCGTCACCGCAAACATCGATCCACCGAATCCGCCGTCCTTCTGGCCGAAACGCAGCTTGCCCTGGGAATGCACTCGCAAGCCGTTGAGATGCTCCGCGCCGTGCCGAAGAAGCAGGCCTCCCCGCGGACTAGAGTGCTCCATGGACTCGCCCTAGCGCACATGGGGGACACCAAACAAGCGAAGAAGATCGCCAAGGTGCCGTGGCTGCTCAAGGATGGTCTTGGACCGCGGTATTTCTATGACCTCGCCCGTCTGCGCGCTTTGACAGATGATGCGAAGAAAGCCTTCAAGGCGTTGACACGGTCGTTTGAGCTTACACCGCCTAGCCAGCTCGAGGGCTTTAAGACACAAGTCAGGGAATGCAAGGATTTCAGAGCGATTCAGAGGTCTTCCGGTTTCGCCAAAGCCCTGACGACCAGCTCCAAGGTAAAGGAATCCGATTGCAGCAAGGGTGCCGGGTGCGGGAAGTGCCCCAAGCGAGCCAAGTGCGGCACCGAGGGCGCTGAGAATGACAACAAGGGGCAATAGTCCGTGCCTCCGCGCCGTGATATGAGCAGAGAGCAGGCCCGCGGGTGATCGACCGTATGCAACTGACGACGAGGCGTGAATGAAAAGTACACGGCGTATTGTCCAGGGCGGCTTCCTGGTCCTGACGCTGGCCGGCGTTTACGTATTTCGTGAAAACGCCGAGCAGTGGTGTCCATTTGGGGGTGTCGAGGCTCTCTACACCTATGCCACCGAAGGCAGCATGACATGCTCGCTGGCTGTTTCCAACTTCTACATCCTCGCCGGCGTTCTGGTCATGACGCTCCTGCTTCGTCGCGCGTTCTGTGGGTACATGTGCCCGATCGGCACAATCTCGGATTGGTTGCAGCGCGGTGCCGCAATACTGAGCGTAGGGCCCGCGACCATACCGCGCCGCCTCGATCGATGTCTGTCGTTTCTCAAGTACCCGATACTGGCGATCATTCTCTACTTCACGTACAGAGCTTCTGAGCTCATGTTCCGAGGGTATGATCCTTGCTACGCCCTGATCAGCCGTCATGGGGAGGACATTACGCTCTGGGCCTACGCGATTGCTGGGGGGGTAGTGGTTGGATCGCTGATCTTCACGCTGCCGTTTTGCCGGTGGCTTTGTCCACTCGCCGCCGTATTGAATCCGTTCTCGCGCTTCGGCCTGACGAGGATCAAACGCGACCAGAATGCCTGCACCGACTGCGGCCAATGTGCGACCGCCTGCCCCATGGCCATCCCAGTGGACACGGTTGGCCAGGTAACCGAGGCGCGATGCCTATCGTGCATGAGCTGCGCCGACGCATGCCCGGCGCACGGAGATGGCATGTTGACCTGGGGCCCGCAGCGCTGGCTAGGACGCCGCTGGTCGAACGTGGTGCTCGTGGCCATCTTGCTGTCCTGCACGACCGCGGCAGTCGCAGCCAGCTACTTGTTCCCGCTGCCATCCTTCATCAAGACACGCGGTCAGGGTCCCAAGGTCACCGCCGCCACAGAAGTTGACATCGTCGGTCTTACATGCCGGGGCAAGGCTACTTTGCTCATGTACTTCCTCGAACGAGATGACATGTTTGAACTGAAAGGCTATCTGAGGCTGGAAGCCTGGCCCGGTCCAGGCGGAGGCAAGGCGCGCATTGTGCACGACCCGTCACCGCGCAGGGAGGCCGAGATCAAACGGGCGATTACCGAGCCGTACTACGACGCGCTCGCGAAGCGTTGGCGTCTCTCGCCCTTCGAAATCGAGGGCTATGATCCGCTTGATTCGGACGAAGATGATGTAACGAGCGACCGGCTCGCTGACGAATGAACGGGAGGAGGGGCTGCACTTACTTGACGAGATTCTCCATCATTAAATGTTCGAGTCTGCTTATCTGGTCGGCGCTTTGCCTGTTGCCGTCGGCGACCGTTGCGGCCAACAGCGTGGCGTGGGCCGAGCAAAGGGGAGCCGGTGTCGTCGGATTGTGGGAAGGACTGCTGTCGTTTCCCGGCCTTGAGCTTCAGTTCGTGATCCGCCTGTCGAGCGGGGACGATGGCGGCTTCGCGGGCGCGTTGCTGCTCCCGGACCAGTCGGAGAAGGAGTACCCTTCCGAGAACGTGACGATAGAGAGTGATCAGCTCCGGTTGACAGTGCCCGCGATCCGCGGATCCTTCGAGGGCCGGTTCAACGCCGAACGAACGAAACTCGAGGGGCGATGGATGCAGGGCGGACGCACGCACACGGTCGTGTTGGCGCGAGTCGTCAAGATCCGGGCTGCGCGACGGCCGCAAACGCCTAAGCCTCCCTTTCCGTACGAAGCCATCGAAGTGAGGTACAGGAATGAGCGGGCGCCCGCGGCATTCGCAGGAACGCTGACGCTGCCGCGCGGCGACGGACCGTTCCCGGCAGTGTTGCTGATCTCCGGCGGCGGAGCGCAGGATCGCGACGGCACGATCCTCCGACACAAACCGTTCCTCGTGCTTGCAGATCATCTGACAAGGAACGGGATCGCCGCGCTGCGCGTGGACGACCGCGGCGTGGGCGGGTCGACCGGCGACCGGACGCAGGCCACGAGCGCGGACTATGCGGAGGACGCGCTGACCGGCGTGGCGTTTCTGAATCGCCATCCGAAGATCGCCGGCGAGCGCATCGGCCTGATCGGCCACAGCGAAGGCGGGACGATTGCGGCGTTGGCTGCAGTGGCGTCACCGGACGTGGCATTCATCATCATGTTGGCGTCACCCGGACTGCCCGGCGCGGAATACCACCTTCAATACGAGGCGTCAACCGGACGGGCGGTGGGACAGAGCGAAGAAGCGATCGCGGCCAAGTCCACCCTGCAGAAACGAATCTTCTCACTGATCGAGCAGGAGGATGACCCGGCGGTCGCCGAGCGCAGACTCCGGGCAATGCTCAGTGAGGCGAATCCGGGATTGCCGAAGGCGCGAATAGACGCGGGGGTGCGGAGGCTTCTCTCTCCGTGGTTCCGGTTCTCATTGCGGCACAACCCGGCCAGGACGCTCCAAGCGCTGCGCTGTCCGGTCTTGGCGCTCTTCGGCGAGAAGGATGTGCAAGTTCCGCCGCAGGGGAACCGGGAGGCGGTCCGCGCGGCGTTGGCGAGGGCAGGCAACGTGGCGTCCTCAGTAGAGGTTCTGCCGACGTTGAATCACTTCTTCCAAACGTGCGAGACCGGTTCGCCGACAGAATACGGACGGATCGATGAGACGATCGCTCCTGCGGCGCTTACGCGCGTGAGCGAGTGGGTTATTCGACACGCTAGCGAGTGAGCTTCGGTCGGCAAGGCTTGGAGGGTGTCAGCGCGCCAGACCGTTGGATGTGATGGGAACATCGTTTCCGATCTGTAGTACACGACCGGCTCGCGGAGCGTGGAAGACAGCGACAATGGCCGACAAGGAAACATCCCAACGGCAGCAGGCGGGGCGTATAAAGGACGCCCACAGGCGTATGGCAACGCAGCTTGATCCGGTCGCGATGCACTTCCTGCGTCAACACGATGTGATCGAAGCTGACGTCCTGGGTGCAATCGCAAATGAGAAGGGTGTCAGGATCACGCGAACGGAGCGGGCGGCGTTGATTGTCGGGGTCGGCGGACTGTTCACCGTGGCCAGCTTGTTCCTCTACGAAGTCCTCGCAGGCAGTTTCGGCAGTGCCCCGCTCGCGCAAAGCGCCAGCCTGGTGTGGTTCTCGATTATCCCGTGGCTGATCTGGATGGGCATAAAGCGGGCACGTTTCGGCAAGGTCGCGGCGGCGATGCTCAAATATCTTCGCTGTCCGCATTGCGGTTACGACCTGCGACTGTTGCCGGCTGATCCAGAAGATGGTGCCACGGTATGCCCCGAGTGCGGCTGTGCCTGGAGATTGGAGGGCGAAGCGGAATGAGCTGGGTTTGGCCGGAGTACGTCAATCGCGACCTGTCGCTGACCAAGGAGGAACGGAAGGCGATTCATCGCGAAGCGTGGAAACTGTGGTGGGCGAACAGATGGAACTTCGCGCTGTACCTGACGCTGCCCGCGTTCTATCTGCTCACCGTGTTCTTCGCCAGCGATGTGGGTGGGCGGATCGCCAGTACCATCGGCGCGAGTGGATTGATCCATAGGCTGTTTCGGGCCGGGGCACCGGTGGTCCTCTTCGTGTTGTGCTTCGTCGTTGGTGGGGCCATCCTGCAACGGTCTCGCTTCGCTCCGTGTGTCTATCAGGCGACGCGTCGGCTCGGCCATGATGTGTGCCTCAAGTGTGGCTACTGGCTAAGAGGGTTGGGTGACGATATCGCACGCTGCCCAGAGTGTGGAACCGAGCGACAAGCAGGCAGTCAATAGGATCATCGTGACTGCGCCGG
>SDBU01007056.1_pt1 | contig 13054 bp, 11 predicted proteins | sample 2277071 | NCBI WGS metagenome assembly SDBU01 (sample SAMN10397929, study PRJNA504765) | marine sediment metagenome | isolation source: marine sediment core GS08_GC12, 126 cmbsf | place: Arctic Ocean: Gakkel Ridge, Loki's castle | collected 2008 | reverse complement strand
ACCCTAACGTTGCAAAAGCCGAGGGTGCTGCAGATGCAAGGCGTCAAGGGTGAGGCTGTAGTCGTTTACGCCGATCCCTTGACAACGCAGCAGATGCTGTATCATCGGCTTTCCTGAAGGGTAAACAACATGGCTGTTTTTCTGGTTCTCTGGATATCACTCGCAGTGCATTCCACAAAATCACTCAAAAAGACCGCAAAGAAAGGCTATTGTTACTTTTTTGAACCTTTTGCCATATTGTTTATGCAACTGTAGGGTTCATGCAAAGGCCAATAAGGTTGGAGACCGTGCCCATCGGAACAAAACATGAACTGGAACTCATACCTCTCGCGATAGGTGGGAAAAAGCTTGAGCTTTACGGCATAACAAAGTGGGACAGCTTTGTGACCGATCTTGAACAGAAGGGAGAGGAGTACATCAGTCAGTTTCCTTTCTGGGTTAAGATCTGGGAGGCGTCTATTGTGTTGGCCGATCATTTGATTCAAATGGACATTAAAAGGGAGACGGAAATACTCGAAATCGGCGCAGGCATGGGAATCATAGGTCTATTTCTGGGCGCCTTCGGACACAAGGTGACAATTACCGATTATGAAGAAGATGCTCTCGAACTGTTGCGAATGAATGTTGAACACAATGGACTACATACCGTCTCCGTGAGGGAGTTGGATTGGAACAAGCCTGATCTGACGGGAAAATATGATGTAATTTGCGGATCGGAATTGATTTACAATGAGACTTCCTTTGAACCGATTATAAGCCTGTTTAAGGAATACCTCCAACCCGATGGCACTGTATTTCTGTCCCATGACTTAAGTCGTAAGTGCATAATGAAATTCATTGGAATGGTTCCCGGACGATTTGAGCTCCAAAATATGATAAAAACATTGCGGGGGGAGGACAAGCTTTATAAGGTGATGATCCACAAGCTCCACCTCAAATAAGGTGGACAGCGTACTTTCAGGGCGTTGCGGATAACCACCGGGACTACCAAACTGGGCATGTTTTATGCTGTTATGATCCACTATATTATGTGTACGCATTAATAAGCATAGGGCAATGAAAGACAGATCGACTATATTCCTGCTTATACTGCTGCTGTGTATTAGTTTTTTCCTCTCTTCCTACGCATTCTCACAAGAACCAAAGGATTCTTCACCTGCTTCACCTCCTAAGAAGGCGACCTTAGTTCAGGCGGCCATGTGTGAGGATATCAAAGAGTTTACCCCGGAGAACCAGGCCATTGTGTTCTCCATTACCATCGGAAAAATTTCCTGTTTCACATCCTTTGATCCTGTGCCTGAAAAAACCTTTATTTACCATAACTGGTTTCGCAGGGACAAGCTAAGTAAAAGAATAAAGCTCTCCCTTCAGCCTCCCCGGTGGTCAACCTTTAGCGGCTTCCAGCTTCGAGAAGCTGATCAAGGTCCATGGCGGGTGGAAATCACCGATAAAGACGGCCGTATTCTTCGTCTCTTGAGGTTCAGCATCACGGATTGATTGACTATGACTGAAATCTTGCCTTTTATTTCAAACATTCGATGGCAGGACGTCTTTGACATCACGCTGAATAGTTACATTCTTTTTCGCCTTTACATCCTTTTCAGAGGAACCAATGTGTTTAGAGTGCTTATAGGTATTGCACTGCTTTGGTTTATTCAGAGGATAGCTGTTTTTCTGGGGTTAATTGTAACCAGTTGGGCACTTCAGGGAATCACAGCGGTTGCCGCTCTCATCATTATAGTTGTTTTCAGGAATGAAATCCGTTCCGTACTGCAGGCAAGAAACATAAAGGCTATTCTCTGGGGGTTCTCAGACAAAACAGTTGATACGCCTGTGGAAATAATAGTGGAGAGCGTTTATGAACTGGCTCGAACTCGCACGGGAGCATTGGTTGTTTTTCCGGGCAAAGAAGACCTGGCAGAGGTGCTCCAGGGTGGTACTCCTTGGCGCGGATTAGTATCCAAAGAGATGATGACGAGCATATTCTGGCACGATAATCCCGTCCACGATGGTGCAGCCATAATTGAGGGTAATCAGGTTACAGAAGTTGGTGTTATCCTTCCACTGTCCCACCGAGACGACCTCCCTTCATATTACGGGACTCGACACAGGGCTGCAGCGGGATTGGCCGAAGCCACGGATGCCTTGGTTATAGTCGTATCCGAGGAGCGAGGAAATGTCGTTTTGGCCAGAGGTTCCGACATGAGTGTTATCAGCCGAAAGGAGGAACTTGCAAAGATACTGCGGGAGCATGTAGGGGTTACCGCAGAGGAGTGGACTTATCTGAGAAGGGGAAAACTTGAGATTGGCATGGCCGCTATAGTTTCTATTCTGTTCATAACAGCTGTATGGTTTAGCTTCACGAGAGGTTTGGATGCCCTGGTTACACTTGAGATTCCCATAGAATACATGAATCGCGATCCTGAGATGGAGATCCTATATACGTCTGTTAATGCCGTCCATCTTGATCTGAGTGGATCGGGTGCTCTGATAAAATCTATTCGACCCGGACAAGTTCAGGTAAGGTTAGACTTGAATAAAGCAGCCCCTGGACACAATACCTTTACGATTGCAGATGAAAATGTTGCTCTGCCTCCCGGGGTTTTTTTGAAAAGGGTTCAACCGTCGGTTGTTGAGGTGACTGTTGATGTTCCGACAAAGAAGAAATTGCCTGTACAGGTTGATTGGGTTGGAAGGTTAGCAGAACATTTGATTCTAACGGAAGTGAAGCTTAATCCTGAAAACGTATGGGTGATAGGAGGCAAACGAATACTCAAGAATGTTTCAACCATCTATACGGAAGAGGTTCCTCTTGACAACATACGAAAGACGGGAACAGTGAATGTCAACCTGATGGTCGATCTTGCATCCGTGAAGATCGCTCCTGACTCAACGGACAGAATAAAGGTGGAGTATGTTGCAAAAGAGAGGCTTCAATAAAGGGCAAGGAAGCCTCTTCCTGTCTCAAAAGAAAGGAAATACATATCTTACAACGGCTCTATGTGGAACGGTCGTAATAACAAAGAGCAAGAACTACCCTTCTAAGACAAAGATAATCTCCATCCTCACGCGGTATTCCACCATTTTGTTATCGGCCACCTTAACGCGCTGTTCAAGGACGCGGACACCTGTGATTCCCCGAAGGGTTTTACAGGCTCGCTCAAAACCGGTCTTAATAGCATCATCAAAGCTGTCCGGTGATCCTGCAACAATCTCAGTCACCCTTGCAACCCTTGCCATTATCGCCACCTCCTTTCTCAATCGATCGTTCCCATGTTGTTAGCACATGATATGATCAAAAGCCAGTTGAAAACGGGCCCCCGATTACTTCTTTCCGAAGGTCTCTTTGAGGAGGTCAGTGACCCTTGCAGCAGGGTCTTGTCGGATCTTTCTTTCTTCTTCGCTCAGCATGAAGAAGAGGCCCCCCAAGGCTCCGTCTTTCACATATGCATCTAGATCGAACTGCAAAATGCTGGCAAAAGGCACGCTCCTAACCTTTTCGTCCAGCTCCTGGTACTTACGAGTAACGCCAACCTGGGACATTGCGTTGTGGACAATGGGTTCGAAAACCTCGCTGAGGCGCCCATAGGTCTTCTCTTTGAAGTAAAGAGTCGCCTCGTTGTCCTGCCCCTCGAGAATCTTGCGTGCGTCTGAAAAATTCATCTGCTTGATGGCATCCCAGAAGATACTTTTTGCCTCGGGGGCGGCCTTTTCAGCCGCCCGGTTCATGCTCATCTCGAACGCATCCACCTGGGCACCATATCCAGCTGCTCTGACAAGCTTCTCGACCCTCTGAATAGCATCAGGAAGAGGGATTTTGATCTCAGGGTTTTCGTAGTACCCCCCCATCTGCGAAACGGTCTCTACGGCATTGCCAGTGCCAATCTGGAGAGCCTCTTTGAGTCCATCGATCATCTTGCTGTCGGACAAACCTTCGTCTCCATCGACGGCTTTCTTTACGCTCCTAAAAAAATCACCGAATCCAGCATGACATTTTGCAATCTGAAATTCATTAGGTTAACAAAAAACATTTTTTCTTTTTCCTCTCCTATCAACACGTCTTGAAGATGTAAGTCCTACGCTGTGACGAATCATTTCTGGTTGTTCTTCGTTACAATGACATGCCATGTCTGTCTCAACGACCAAAAAGGCCTTTGAGCAGATCCTTGGCCTTTTCCTCCAAAGGGGCTGACTCACCTTCTTGGGCACCCTGGCCTGGGAGGATCTTCTTCAGCTCAGAGGGTTGCGGGAGCCCCTCTTCGAGGCCTTTTTTCAGCATACCCTTAAGATCCGGACGAAACTTGGGAGAGGAGAAGGTTCCGGTTACCAGCACAGGGACCATGAGTCCCGAACGTTGCATAGTGTCTCCCTGGCCTTTGAGGGTGCCGACGAATTTTGGTTCCACCCGAAAGTCCAGCGTTTCATCCACCAGATCAGCATCTCCTGCGACCAAAACTCGAACAAGGGGGGACATAAGCGATGTCCCGGGGGTGTTCACAACGCCGTTGGTAATGGTAAAGGGCGCGTGAAGCTCGGAGAAGTCTGTTCTGGGCCGCTCACCTCCTTTTTCGGCTAGGCCGAAGGTGGCCTTTACGTTACGGACCATCCCTGCCAGGTCTATGCCCACGATGGCCCCGTCCTTAAAAAGGAAGTCACCCTTGCCATTAAGTGTACTCTTGATCTTTTCAGGGTCATCCCCGGCCAGGTTGATTACCACTGTGGACTGTAACGTCCCTTCCAGAAAATCCTTCTCCAAAAGATCTTTGAGCAAGGGACCGACCTGAATTCCTTGTGCATCAAGTTGCACGTTGCTCTTTGGGACATCCTGCCGCACATCCAAAGCTCCCTTAGACGACACATGACCTTGGTATAGCTTAAATGTAAGAGGGTCTATATGGAAATAGCCATTTCTTCCGGCAACCTTCACATTAACATCCTGAAGCCTGACCCCATTGGCCTTCAGCTTTCCCACCCGAATAGCACCGTCCAGGACAAGTCGCCGAAGTGGAGTGTAGTCGATCTTCTTCTTATCGGGCGTAGGAGCTTCGGTCTTTTCTTTCTCTTCGACGGGTTTGTTCTCACCAGCGGGTGGGAGGTATCGATCCGCATCGATTTCGTCAAGGCTTAAATCAAAGGCCACGTCGGGCCTTGAAAAATCCTTGACCTTGACGGAAAAGGTCAGCCTTGACTCATCCAGGTCCACGGTCCCATCTGAGATCGATATGGTCTCAGGATCGCCCTTCAAGTTGACTTTGAGGGCTACATGATCCAAGACCTTTGGATCTGCCGTCTTAATTGGAAAGGTCTGTCCCAGGTCGGCTATCAGCTTGCGTGGTGAGAATGGGGATACTTGCAGGGCGAGATCAAACTGCGGCCGCCCAAGAGGGTCTACTATCTTACCCTTCAGGCTCATCTCGAGTTGTTTCAGGGCCTGGACGGCAAGGTCAAAAGGTATGGTCCCTTTACCAGGCTCCTTTCCCACGGGCCCTACTTTGCCTTCAAGTGATAGGGGGTTTCCTTCCAGTCGGACCGACAGGGCAAGTTTAATAGGCCGATCCATGGAGACATCCTCAAGACGGAGGGTCAAATCCGAGATTTCTCGGCGCTCCCCGTTGACGTGATCGATCCAAAGAACCGAACCATCTGTGATGGCGAATTCACCCACGGCAAGGGACTTGATAGGAAGCCCACCTCCAGATTCGCTCTCGGGTGCCCCTCCTTTCTCCTCTGGGACCTTGGCAGAGACTTCGCCTGAAGGTTTTCCCATGCCTTCCCAGTTCCATCGACCGTCCTTTCTCCTCTCCAGGACAATACGAGGCCCCTCCAGTATGAACCGCTTGACCTGGATATCCCTGAAGAGAAGTGGGATGAGCTTCACCCTGACTTCGAAGGATTTTACTGCAACAAGGTCCTTTTCCTTGAAACCCGGCGGATTTCCCAGGTGAAGATCAGAGAACGACAGGCCTACCCACGGAAACAGCGAAAGACCGAGGTCCCCACCAAGGGTGAATGGGCGTCCTGTAGCCTCAGAGACCCGCTTTTCAATCTCGGGTTTGTACTGTTGAACATCTACGAATTGGGGAATGATCAAAAGGGATAGAAGTACCAGCACGACCAAGCCACCCCCCACGATTAATACCCATTTAATCGCTTTCTTCATGGAGCACCTCCCAAGACGAGGACGGAGTTTTCGAAATAGAGGAGTCGACCTTCTAACTTTTCTTTGGATATTTCCTTCAAGACGCGCTTCCTAAGAAACCAATCCCATCAAAAGACTGTATGAGAACCGCAGCTTCTTGACCCAGCGTTACAACTGGCTGCAGGTTTAATAAGAAGGACTGATGAAAAAGCCCCGAAGGGCCATACAACGTGGTCTTGATTTGGACATATGCTGATTTTTCTGAGCTGATATGGGCATTATTTAGGATAACTATCGCTAACACAACGCCCTGTAGAACAAGAGAGGTTTTATGTCAAGTCAAAACTGCTCATCTCACATGCTTCTTGTCACAAGCAAGTGGAACAAATCGTAACGGCATGTGCGTCAACGAGGCATGCGCGAGAACAAGAGTGTTGTAGGCGAACTCAGCAATTAGACTCGTATAGGCCCGGAGGAAAGATATGCGCTGATTTCTGTTATCTTTAATTGCTTTCACAGCGTATTTGTAGGTGCTTCCATGTTCCCCACACGACTACGATAGGATTGGCCGGCTCGCTCCGGCCCCAAAATCCCTTCCAGAAGTATGTGCAATTCTTGACAAGAAGGTTACAAACTGCTAATTTCCAGCGCACGTAAGGTCATGTTGAAAGTCTTTTCCAGAATTGTCAGAAACCGATCTCTTTAACCCAGCACAAGTAAGATGCGACGGTGTCAGGTTATGCCTGATGGTCTCTTGGAGGATCCAAATGGATACAGAAAGTCTGATCAAATCACTTCTGAAGGAAGCAGAACTCTATCAATCACAGGGCCTATTAGACGATGCAAAGCAAAAATATGATAATGCAGCAGCCTTGATCGAAAAGAACCCGGAGCTCGAAAACAGACAAGACCTGTTCGATACTGTCTCAGAAAAGATTGGCGCGCTGGGAAGTGCTATTGACAGGGTCGAAAAGGCATCAAAACCCCGTGAGCTGTCAGCAAAAGTTCAGGATCTTATCAAGAATCTGTTCGCCTTTTCAGATGAGAAAGACAAGGATGAAACCGAACTCGAAGGAGCCATAGCCCTGGCCAAATTCGGTCAGTTTGATAGAGCTTTGGCAGAGTTTAATGAATTGATAAAGAGAGCTTCGTTACGTGTTGTTGCTGCCAAAAATATTCTGAGGTGCCACATTGCAAATGCCTCATTAGATGATGCTGTAGCTCAATATGAACAATGGCTCTCAAGTGATATAGTTTTTTCTTCTCAGCAGCTTGAAAGCATACGAATCTTTCTTCAGGGCATTCTTGATCGAAAGAGAATAGGCAAGAGGCTGCCCTCTGTCGTGTCATCAACACATTTTGAGGCTGTTGCCACGCCAAGTCATGTTGAGGAGGAGATACCTGAAGATGAAGAGTGTCTCGATATTACTTTAATAGGAATAAGGCCCCAGGGGGGAAGATTGATAGAACTTGATGTCAATTTCCAGAGAGGAAACACGGTCAGTGTGCTAATTCCGGGCAGGGATAAGGACTCGATTAACAGGGTAGAGGTTGGACTCAAGATGGATGACGTGGAATGTTCGTCAGTGTTTGCCGTATTTATGGCTTCGGGTACAGTCATAGAAAAGACACGGATTGACACAGGAGCAAAACGAGGAGATTACAGGGTCGACATAAAGATTGAAAGCGCATAAAGGGTGAATCCATAGACAAACGGTATAGACCATCCAAGCGTAAGAAGTGATACCAGATAATCATATGAATAGACTGGGAAACCTCTTTGAAGATTTGTCTTTGCCAATAGCTTGTATTGTGTTATTATTACTCTTTTACTTGTACCGGGGTGCGGTTATATGGCTATCTTAAACTTAAAAAAGCGGGAGATAGAGTGCAAAATCGTCTATTATGGACCCGGTCGAAGTGGAAAAACAACGAATCTTGAGCATATTTTTAAGGCCTTTAAAAAGTATGTCAAAGGAGAGATGATTTCCATTGACACAGAAGGGGATCGCACACTTTTCTTTGATTTTCTCCCGTTCGGAGTCGGTAAAATAAAAGGTTGTGATGTGAGGGTCCAGTTATATACTGTCCCGGGCCAGGTGCAGTATAGTTCCACTAGAAAGCTCGTTTTAAAGGGAGTTGATGGACTCGTTTTTGTTGCCGATTCGCTTGAGGTCAGGCGTAAGAAAAACATGATATCTCTGAAGGACCTCCAACAAAACTTGAAGGACCATGGCATTAACATTTTTGAGATTCCTCTTGTTCTGCAGTTCAACAAAAGGGATCTTGCCGGGCAAGGTATCCCCCTTATGTCCATAGAAGATATGGAAAGAGATTTGAACAGACAACTTAAGGCGCCTTTTTTCTCAGCGAGTGCAGTTGCAGGTGATGGCGTGGGACAAACCTTAACCGACTGCTTGAAGTTAACGCTCCAAGCCTTACAACGCCAATTCAAATGGGCGCAATAGATATTGCTAATGAACCACAGAATCGTTTTTGCAGGCAACCTTGAGTTTCTCAGTCTGGGAGATATTTTGCAGCTCCTTGGCTCCAATGGCAGTACAGGCATTCTGCGCATAAGGAGCAAATACATGGAGGAGCCGGGGTTAATATATATAGTTAATGGCAACCCAGCAAATGCTTCAAGCGGTTCATTGACCGGCCTTGAAGCACTTCATTCCCTGTTTGGATGGCTTGAAGGCGAATTTGAATTCAGTAAAGACTCAGTCAGAGAAGAGCCGGTTATCAAAGAGAGTCGGATGGAAATAATCCTGGGCGGTCTGAGGATGCTGGATGACGGTGAAGTCGAAAAGATGGGGCCGGTATCTGTTGCAAAAAGCCCTGATTCGACTGGCAAGGATGACGGTCTGCCTTTCATCAGGGGCCCGCTGGTTGACTATTCGTATGTGGTTGATGAAGAGTCGTTTTCCGACGGTGACAAGATCACCCAGGAGGGAAAACACGGTGAGTGGGTATGGGTTGTTCTCGAAGGTGTTATAGAGGTTGTTAAAAAAACGTCCCAAGGGCCGCTTTCAATTCTCAGGCTCGGTGCTGGAGCATTTATTGGGAGTGTAGCTTCATCCTTGATGGGGGGTAAAGCTCGAAGTGCTACTGTCTTAGCGTTAGGTGACGTGCAAGTAGGCGTACTCGACTCACAACGTCTTTTCACAGAATACTCATCTGTGTCCGAAGAATTTAAAGAAATTGTATTGAGCCTTGATAAGAGACTGAAAGAGGTTACCGAAAGGGCTATCGCGACATATACAAAGCAGAACTCGATAGAAGACTTCATTAAAGATAGAACGCCGTTCATTAAACAGGGGGGAAACGACGACAGGATACTCATAATTACACAGGGGGAAGCCTCTATTGTTCGTAATACGGATTATGGTGATATCCTGCTGGCCAATCTTGAAGAAGGGGATTTTTTGGGCCGTGTCCCATTCCTTAACATAGGTCATGAACCTTATTCTGCCTCGGTTTTCGCGTCGGAGGATTTTGAGGCCAAGGAGCTCGATCCAGACGATCTGCTGGAACAACATGAACGACTTTCAGCCACAGTAAGAAATATCATAGAACATTTGGCAATCTGCGTTTCCGTCACGACCAAGATAACGTGCGACTTCCGGAAAAGCCTTGCCAATGAGAATGACCAGTCTTGAACCGCAACAGCGAGCGCTAACCCCGCAGCTTGTCGGAGCGGAGCGGAGATCCCGCCCAGCGGGGCTGCAGGGTTCTTCAAACCCTGTTTACTGTTTTGAGTTATAACTATGACAACAGCAAATAAGAGAAAGCATCATAGAGTTAGATCTCTTAATCTCCTGTCGTATGTATGTGTTGATGAAAACCAAGATGTCGTAAGGCAGGGAATGGGAAGGACCTTGGATGTCAGTGAAAGTGGAATCCTGCTGGAAACTCATGCTCCGATTGATTTAGAAGATACTACAATATCGCTGACAATAGGCCTGGAAGATGACCTAACGGATATTACTGGAAAGGTTGTCTACTCTAGGGCGGGTGAGACTGGAAAGTTTGAATCCGGTGTTGAGTTTGAAGAAAAAGATGAAGCGGGCCTTCGAATTTTGCAGGAATACATAAAGGCTTTCAGGGAACAAGAAGAAGAAACGTATACGATGGTAGAATGAAGATTTGTGCTGTCATTCATTAGACGTCGGCTTCTCCAGGAAGCTATTAGCGTCGCAATGTAAAGCAACTCTCCTGCCGATCCCTTTTGCTTACCGAAAGGGATTTTTTGCACTCAGCGGATCTTAGCTTGGACACAGGCGTCTACTCGGCTTTCAACGCAGCAATTATCCTGTCCACAACTGCCTGCCTTTCCCCTAGCAGCTTACGTTGATAGTCCATCGAGGCGTATGTGCCCGCCTTCCCAAGATAAGCCTTTGCAGCCTGGAGATCAGGCAACGTCCCCTAGTTAGAGCTACATCGGCATTGTGCAGAAGCACGAGAAAATTCATGCCCTTTAAACGGAGTTGAGGCAGGTCACGCAATTCCTTTGTTGGTGCGTATAAAGTGGCCTGATGCAAGTATCTCTTGATCTTAGCGAAATCGGGCCCCCCTGGCTCGTTCAGGGCTGCATCGGCCTTCTTCTGAAAGTAGTTGGACACAACTGCATAGACCTCTTCCTCCGAGTAAACATCCCGGATCGGGCTTGGCATTTCCATTCCGTCAAGACTCATAACCAATTCTGTTCCGGAAGGTGCAAATTTTCCCCGCTGCACCTGAACAGCACCGTCCGCATTCTTCAGGTGAAACTTGGCTCTGTTGGACATGCTTGCCCCGACAATAATCACAAGCAGCATTGCCAGTCCACATAGACCAAACTTGATCGCTTTAGCCATTGGATTGAGCCCTCCTGTCAAAACCGAGGCAGGAGGCTCGTATTTCGGTCTCTTGAAGGTGTCAGGCATCGGGCCAGCTGCTTTTTCAACTGTCTCAGCCTTTTTGGCCTCTTTCACAGGGGGAGCAGCTAAATCGAACTCTTTAGAGAGCAAAGCCCTGATCCGTTTCGTTTCGTCCTTATCATAACCCGTAACAAAAGGTGGCGCATCCTGAATCTTCGCGGCCGGCTTTGCCTTGGGAGGGGCTGCCATTTCCGCGACCACCCCGGTATCGAACTTCCTCAAAAGGAGGTCCTTGATTGAAACCTTCCGCTTCTTGGCTGCCGTCGCCTTTTTTGCCTTGGCCTTGGGCTTCGCCGCCTTCTTGGCCGGGACCGCCTTTGTTGTTGGCTTCCCCTTCTTTTTCAAATCCTTTTTCTTTGTCCCCTTTGTCGGGACAGACTTCTTTGGCGCTGTTTGCTTCTTGGCGCTCGGCTTCTTCCCGGTTGATTCGGGCCGGTCCTTCTTATCCATGAAAACCCCCTTCGGTCATTAATACATTCATTCGGTGATCAGATAAATGATCACCCAGACAAAAACCAGGTCCTTATACTAGATTGTACTCCTATTGTAAAGACGTTTTTGCCCGGTACACAGGTTCATTCTGAAACATCGACCGGCATCAGTATCCCCCTGCCCTATTTTCCCAATCGTCTTGTATATCCGTGCTTTGGCTGTGAGTCGACTCTCGTCTTGAACGCAGACCACCGACCTAAGGGGAGCACGTCTTTGTATAGAGCGGGGGCAATGGAGGCATAGGGAAATGTGCAACTTCCTTAAGTTAAACCATCGTCCTCTGGTCCACCATTTTTGTTTCTTGCAGAAATAGGTTCAGGCTCCAAAAGCGCAAACCCACACTCCTTATCCATAACGCGAGTTGCCTTTGCACCTACGATTTCATAAAGGATGACTTCACCAACCAACCAGGTTTTGACTCCCGGCCTGAGGCATCCAGTCAGGGTATGTTCTGATCGTCCGAGAGAAGCATGGATATGAAGGACCGGCTTGCCGCCTTCCTCTGGGGCCAAAACACCGACTCCGACCACCTCATGGGCAGAATCAATAGGGAACAGCATCGGATCTGGTGGTCTTTGGTCTGAATCGCGTGGTCCTACTACGACCTGCCCTGCTCCGATTCCCCCTACTAGAATAACGTGGCCCACTGATACACCGTTCTCGGCCGCAAATTGTTCGATGCATTCGGGAACCACATCGCCATCTTCGAGCCGGATTATGAATACCCGGCCGATATGTCCCTCACTTGCTTTCATGACCAGCCTCCTCGCTTTCTGTCATTATAGTAATTCTCATAAATATGTTGGCAATCTTTCTAAGCCCCGTCTTGGTTCAAAACAGAACATATTGCTGAGAACCGCTCTAAGATCGCAACCCATGAACCTCTTCTAGGGCGTGCATGCTGAGTTCGGGATTTCTAACTGCGAAGTGGAGCGTCCTTGGATATAGTTTTACTTCGACAGGTGTCTGGCCGATCAGCTCCCCTTCTGCCTGCACATATGCCTGAGGGTGGGCAGTAACGTTGAGGTGTCGTCCGTACAGCATGTGAACCTGAGGATGATCCAGATGTTGACCGGTGTAAATCTTTTGAAGCAGGCGCAACACTTTCAGGCGACCCGTGTACTGACCCCACACCAGTTGAAACCGACCGGCTTGAGGCGAGGCCCCCGGTGTTATCATCATGCCCCTGCCAAAGAAACGTCCTAGCCCCACAGCAAAAAGAAAAGTGTCTGTCTCGAAAGGGTCTCCGTTTACTTCTCCTTTCAACTGGTGGGACTTCAGCCGGACGATCTCTTGAAGCGCACTGAGCAAGTAAGTAATTCTACCACCTGTGCGTGTATGTTTCCGTTGGATACGTTCAACAACATTAGCATCGCAACCCAGACCCAATACATTTACAAAGATCCTTTGCAACAGTTCTCCGTCCAGACCTTGCAGACGGCACACCCCCACGTCTACTAATGCTACAGATTCCCCTAAAGCGGTAACCAGTCTCTCAACC
>SDBU01007055.1_pt1 | contig 13055 bp, 11 predicted proteins | sample 2277071 | NCBI WGS metagenome assembly SDBU01 (sample SAMN10397929, study PRJNA504765) | marine sediment metagenome | isolation source: marine sediment core GS08_GC12, 126 cmbsf | place: Arctic Ocean: Gakkel Ridge, Loki's castle | collected 2008 | reverse complement strand
TTGGCATGACACTTCACGCAATATGCCTGCATCTATTGGCCTCCTTCTCCAGATTTACTATGAACGATAGACCATTCGCCATAGAAATGTCAATAGCCTCAGTCGATTGAACCTTCTGACGTCTCGTACAATTCCGTAAAAAGGTGCGCTAAATCTTATATCTACAGGCTATGCGTGCTAAGATCAATTAAAAAAGGAAGGCAATTTGATAAACACGAGGAAAACAAATTAAGCTGATAAACAGGTAAATAACAGCTTTCAACTGATAACTTTGAGGCTAGATAGTCAAAATTCTCAAATGATTTATGACATACAGGGCATAAACAGGGACACGATGAAATGAGTAGAGGCGGAAGACGACACGGGCGTTCCCACTTGCCGGTAGAGTCTTGCCATTCTTTGAGCGCGTGGGGTTACTTTCAATTTGCACAACTATGGGCAGACCGCGATGCGGAAGATTCTTTTGAATGGGAAGCTCTTGGCGAGCAAAGCGCGGTGATTCGATTCACACGGGACGGGAACGAGCACGAACAAAAGGTCGCTTTGACCTTCACACCTTGCCGATTTGGTGGATGGCGCACATGGTTTATCTGTCCATGTGGAAGGCGTGTAGGGGAGGTCTACCTGCCTTGTACGATGTACAATGGGCACGAGCGTGTGGCGAGGTTCCGGTGTAGGTTTTGCTATGACTTAACATACGCACAACGGCAGGAGCGCCGTCATGGTTGGATTTTCGACAAGCGCATAGAAAGAATCGAGCAGCGCTGGTTGGGTGAGATTAGCGACCATTGGATTAGTAAACGCAAGGGGCAACACTGGCGTACGTTCAACAAGTGGTGTGATAAGCGTGACGCACTCGTAGAAAAGTCAAATCAAACTTGGTTGGGGTGTTCCCGGCTAGGCAGGCAGTTCCTGAAGGCTTGCCAATAATGTTAAGCTTTGTGGTGGTTACAAAGTGACAATTCTAGTTATTTTCCCCTTAAACAGTTACTGTGTAAGGCATTCTACGAGTGAAGGGGGGTGAGGCCGAACTACGGCACGGAGCGCACTAACACTTTATGTATGTGGCTTCCTGTTTCCTGCCAAAGGACATAAAACAGCATAGTGCGCTGGGGTGGTATCGTCTTCCTAATGGTTGTGGGCTGACCCGTAGGGTGAGCAGGTGGGTGAAGGCTGACCGCTCCCTTTCTCTTGTCGGTGAGCCTGAATAAGGGGGTAAGCCGACTAGCGGGTGCTGTCAATTTCCCTTTACCATCACTGGCTTACGCTCAAACTGAAGCTAGGATTTTGGCGTTAATTTGGCGTTAAACTGGAAAAAACTGGTTGTCACCAAACATTACTCTAGGCTCAAAACGGGGTTCTGCCGACTAACACAAAAGTTCTATTTTGTATCTAACACCACTCATTGGCATACCTAGCCTAGAATTAGAAGGCAGCCGCTCTATCCTCTGAGCTACAGAGACATGATTTAGAAGGCAAAGGGCATTCCCTCTTTTTTAGCGCCTAAACCTAGTGAACATTATACAATCTAAATTGACATTATTACAACGACCGTTGATATAGATGAAAATCGACTCTAAAAGCAGCCGTTCAGTGAGTCGCTGCTTTTGTGTGTGGCCTTTTGAATCTTTCACCCTTTTCACCTTCATTTCTACAAGAAATTTGCTTAAAAAATTTGATAAGTGCCAAGCCTTCAACTAGTATAGAGACATACAATACTTACGGAAGAAACTGTCCTAAGTCATACATTCCGACGTTTTGTTGGATACAAAATAGAACCGGTGCAGGGCAAATTTGTTAAACTGATGGCCTTTTCTGCCCCATGCCTCTCTTTTCTAGCAGTTCAATGAGATTCAGCTAGTGCAGTTCTGAGCTTAAGAGCTATAGAACCATCGTCTGCACCAAACACTAGGTTCACTTCAGCGGTTGAAAAACCTGCCCTGTCCATCTTGACAATCTGCTCACTACCAGACACAATCAAGTGCATAGGCTATGAGTAAGTGCAGGCAGCGCAGCTCGTGCAATACATATAGGGAGGGCTATAGGATATGACAGACCAATTGTCACTTGAGCGAGATAAGACGGCAGTCTTGATCATGGATTACCAGAACCGGCAACTGAGTAATTTCTCAGATGCTTTCCGAGACGGACTCTTAGCAAAGGCGAATACGGTTTTATCCAAAGCTCGCCGTGAGAGTGTTCCCGTCATATACGTGGAGGTACGCCGGGGAGAGAGGACACCAGAGACCGAAATTAACCCTGCGGTAGCTCCTCATTCTGGAGAGGTAGTAGTTACTAAGAGCCGTGTGGGACCGTTCTCAACTACGGACCTGGATACAATACTAAAAGCGAAAGGCATCGAAACGCTGGTGCTGATGGGAATTTCGACAAGCGGATGTGTACTTTCAACAGTGCGGTGGGCTGCTGATATAGATTACCAACTGATAGTGCTGGCTGACTGCTGCGGCGACCGGGACGAGGAGGTTCAGCGAGTGCTTACCGAGAAGGTGTTTCCACGGCAAGCGACCGTTGTAACTTCCCAAGAGTTCCTCCAAGCCTTGGCAAGGGCCTAGCACTGAAAGGGTAACAAATTGGCTGTTGTTATCCCCTCTGCGTCATGTCCCCCTGTGAACCCGCGTGTTCGCCCTTGATTTCTAACTATTGGCGAATCCCGAAGGTGCGAGTGCATTCAACTAACTGTATCTGAGCTACATTAGAAATCACATAAATCGGTGACTGGGGAAGATCGGGTGATAAAACAGAGGCACTGGAACCGTAAGTAGATATGGCGGTAGCTGGTGCCCTTTTTGGTTTGAGTAGCCTGAATTTCACAAAATCTCAGTAAGTCGCCGGTGAGATGCAGTTTAATTGGGAGTAGCTTTGCTGTGGGCTCAGTTAGCAGTTTTGCCGCAGCTTTTTTCTTTGCTTGAGGCAGTGGGTTGTCCAGCTTTGTAGTGTCCTTGGAGGGATTCGAACCCACGCCCCGCTGCTTAGAAAGCCAAGCCAGTAAAAACCTGGGGGAGGAATACTAGTCTTTTAGGATAGTTTCCTTAGGTAGGTATCTATAGATGCAGCGGCTCGTTTGCCGGCACCCATAGCACTAATTACGGTGGCGGCACCGGTAACAATATCACCACCAGCCCAAACCTTTGGCTTCACTGTCTTGCCGATAGCCTCATCAGTTACCACCGTCCCCCATTTGGTGGTTTCCAATCCCTCGGTAGTAGAAGCAATGAGAGGGTTAGGCGTAGTGCCCAGAGCTACTATCACCACATCTACATTAATTATAAAATCACTTCCTGGTTTAACAACAGGGCGCCGCCGTCCGCTATCATCAGGCTCACCCAACTCCATTTCATAGCACTCCATACCGACCACCCAGTTCTGTTCGTTGCCTAGAAATTGCTTGGGATTAGTCAAAAACCTGAACTGGATGCCCTCTTCCTTAGCGTTTTCCACTTCCTCACGACGAGCTGGCATTTCTACCTCAGACCGTCGGTAGATAATATAGACCTCTTCAGCACCAAGCCTGAGAGCACACCGGGCTGAATCCATAGCCACATTGCCGCCACCAATTACTGCTACCCTTTTACCAACCTTCACCGAGGTATCGTATTCTGGAAACTTATATGCCTTCATCAGATTGACGCGGGTTAAGAATTCATTTGCCGAATAGATGCCATTAAGATTCTCACCCGGGATGTTTAAAAACATAGGCAGTCCGGCACCAGTGCCTAGAAAAATAGCGTCATAGCCGTTACTTAGTAACTCGTCTACAGTAGTAATCTTACCTATGACAGAGTCCAGTTTAAGCTCCACCCCCAGGGAGGTAACATAGTCAACCTCGGCCTGGACAATATCTTTGGGCAATCTGAATTCAGGGATACCGTACATCAACACCCCGCCAGCTACGTGCAGTGCCTCAAAAATGGTAACACTGTACCCAAGCTTGGCTAAATCAGCCGCCGCGGTTAGTCCAGCTGGTCCTGAGCCGACTACCGCCACCCGTTTACCGATTGGCTTAGGCGGGTCTACTGGTGGGTTAGTTGATTGCTTAGTAGCCTGCTCCCAATCAGCTACATATCGCTCCAAGCGACCGATAGCAATCGGTGCCTCCTTTTTAGCTAATGCGCATACCGCTTCACACTGGGTCTCTTGAGGACAAACCCGCCCGCAGATACCGGGTAGACTATTCTTGTCTTTAAGTATCCTTACTGCTTCCGGCATATTGCTATCACGAATAGCCTGAATAAAACCAGGGATGTCTATCTCTACCGGACAGCCTTCAACGCAATTACGCTTGGGGCACTGGATACAGCGGCTTGCCTCGGCTTGAGCTTGCTCAGCACTATAGCCTAGAGCAACCTCGTTGAAATTTTCTCCCCGTACTTTGGGGTCTTGCCTTGGCATTGGCTCTCGATTAAGGTTCAGTTTTGGCATATACTTACCTCTCAGGCTCTTATTCAGGCAAGGATGCCATGTTGAGCCTGCCATTGTTCAAAGGATTGCTTCTCTTCGTCAAGGTAAATACGTTGACGAGCAAAGAGTAAATCCCAGTCTACCTGATGCCCATCAAAATCAGGCCCATCCACACAAGCAAACTTGGTTATGCCGCCAACAGATACCCGACAACAGCCACACATACCAGTGCCATCAACCATTATTGGGTTCAAGCTGACGATGGTTTTAACACCAAAGGGTTCGGTGGTTTTGGCGCAGAATTTCATCATAATGCTCGGTCCAATAGCAATCACCCGGTCAATCCTCTCATTACCTTCAAGTAGCTCCTTTAGTGGCTCAGTTACCAGTCCTTTACGAGCGTAAGAGCCATCATCAGTAGTAACTATTAGCTGGTCGCTGACGTTGCGTAGCTCATTCTCCCAGAAGATTAAATCTTTGTTACGTGCCCCCATAATTGAAATAACTTTGTTCCCTGCTTGTTTCAATGCCCTAGAAATAGGCATTATGGGGGCAACAGCAAACCCTCCAGCAACACAAACTACAGTACCAAATTTCTCAATGTGAGTGGGTATACCCAGCGGGCCAACAAAATTAGCCAGGGAATCGTCAGTTTTTAGCAAAGCTAGCCGGTGAGTCGTTGTTCCCACTTCCATAACGATGATGGTAACACTGCTCTCTTTCCTATCCCAATCGGCTACTGTTAATGGAATACGCTCACCCTTCTCATCAATCCTGATGACAACGAACTGGCCTGCTTGAGTCTTCTTAGCTACGGCAGGGGCTGCAATCTTAAATAGGTGGACATTGGGCACCAGGTCTTGTTTTAATAGTATCTTATACAACTACTTATCACCCCCAAACGTACTTAGACATAGAGGCTAACAACATCATAGACTTCATTCTCAGATATATTGGTTTAGTTTAGTAGGTAGATGATCTTCTTTTCGCCCAAAGCGTCCCTAGAGGGATTCGAACCTACAACCCGCTACTTAGAAGGCAGCCAGACATAGCTAAACTGCTTAACAAACTGAAGGTATCACAGATAGCAGCATTAAGCAAACTAAGCAAAGCCTGCATTGAAAGCATAGTTTGAGCGTTCCACCGCCGGTACCTTTTATTGCATCTGAACCTTCTCAAAATGGAGCTACTGCTTCCACTAGGTGGTCCTTTTCCTCATTAATTTTGATTGTTCGCGAAACAAAATGTCTCTAGCACTCGAATTACTAGCCAGCGCTGATTTTATCTTAAGCCCTAATCTTCTATAACAATTAAAGCCTCCGGAGCACACGCCCGAACACATTGGGGGTCCGGCGGCTCTCCGCAAAAGCCTAGGTTGCTATCACCAGATAGCGCTCCATCTACTCCATTGGGAAAAATCAGCCTACGGCGAGCAAAAAGTGCGGACTTTCTCAGCAATATGGCGCACTGTGGTTTGGCATCTCTCCCCGGGGCATTCCAGTCTAGATAATGCTAATCAACCTGTATAGAAGACCAGCGATTGCACTAAGAGTTTCCCAGTTACAAGTTATCTGGCAAAAACAGCGGCCTCCTCTGATGGGTCACCCAATTTAGGATATGGCTTCCACTTCAGCGACTTCCTCGACTGTCAGTTTCCATTCGGCGGCAGCTACATTGGCTGATACTTGCTCTATCTCTCGTGCTCCGGCTATGACTGTGCTTATCCATGGTTTTGCAAGCAGCCAGGCTACAGCCAGTTCTCCCACTGTGTGGCTACGCTCTGCTGTGAAGGCTTCCAACTTAGCCAGTTTGCTCCAATTGGCCTCGGTAAAGATGCTACCGTAAAGTTGCGTTGGTTTAGACAAGCGCCAATCGGGCATTGCCTTTTCCTCCTGATGATATTTCCCGGTAAGGAAGCCTCCAGCCAGTGGTCCCCAAGGTATGACGCCAATGTTATAGGCTTGGCAGCAGGAAACTAACTCTGTCTCGATTTGCCGATCAAGAATATTGTATCGCGGCTGCACTGTCACAAAGGACTGTAGATTGTTGAGTCTGGACGTCCACAGTGCCTCACAAAGTTGCCAGGCAGCAAAGTTGGAACAGCCGATATACCGTACCTTGCCAGCCCGAACTAAATCATCAAGAGCACGTAGCGTCTCTCCGATGGGAGTTGTCGGATCAGGCACATGCATTTGGTAAAGGTCAATATAATCGGTTTGCAGGCGTTTTAAGCTGGTCTCAATTGCTTTCATTATATAGTATCGCGAGCCACCCCTGTCATTAGGACCGTCACCCATCGGATAGCCAAACTTGGTAGCGATAGTAACCTGGGAACGTTGGTTCTTTACTGCTTTACCTATGAATTCTTCAGAGCGTCCACGGTCATACGTGTCGGCGGTATCAATAAAGTTGATACCCATGTCGAGGGCATGCTTGACGATAGCAATCGAAGTCTGTTCGTCGGCTCTCCGGCCAAAAGTGTTAGTTCCCAGACTGATCTCAGAGACCTTTAATCCCGAGCACCCAAGCCTGCGATATTCCATCATAGCCTCCTCTTTTTATTATATAATTTGGTTATTATGTACATCGTCAGCAATGTTGGTACAACTAAGTGATGATACTGTAAGTGCCTAGGCCACCCTTGTCAAGTGTTCAGAGCGGCGGGCATGTGTAGTTGTGGGGCTATCCAGATCCTTGGTGAGGTATATTGCCAGGCGGAGTACAAATGAGGCAATGCTAATCAAGCAGAAGAAGCTGGACAATCAAGGGTAAAGGCAGGAAGTCTCTCATTGTAGGTGGTACTAAAAATGGGGCAACCCACTTTCTAGATTGTTACTCAAAATTAGCCATGAGTTTTAGATGGTATCACAAACCGTATATTTTCAGTTGGCTACGACTATCTGCATGTGTTTATCACATTCTGCTGCGATAGCATAGCATCGTGTAATAGAGTTATGCAACGCAAGGTAATGCTGGTATGCCCTCGCTGACTGTGGCAACGTGCCGAATGCTGTTCCCTTCATTCAGGTTAGCATGTAACAAAAAGCTAAATTATTCAGGAGTGTTTACTATGTGTGTGCAACTCCTTCGTGCTCGTGACACGGTGAGCAGTTCTGCTTTATAATTACGTAAGTTTAGAGATATTCTAGCTATAAAGATATGGCCAAACTTAGTTATAAACTGGTGTCAAGCGATAGAGAACTAAAAGCTGCCTTTCGCATCAGGAAGCAGGTTTTTGTTGAGGAGCAAGGTATTCCCGAAGACCTAGAGTTAGATCATCATGATAAGGAAGCGTTGCACATTGTGGCTAAAGATGGAGAGAGAGTTATAGGCACTGCCAGGATTCTATTCTTGGCTCCTAGCCAAGCAAAGATAGAGAGAATGGCTATCCTAAAACCTTTCCGTCGCAAAGGGATCGGAAGGGGAATCCTTTCCTTTCTGAATGAAGAATTAAGGAATAGGCAAGTAGAGCAAGTAGTTCTTCATGCCCAACACTCAGTTGTTGTCTTCTATAGGTCATGCGATTTTAAGGAATCAGGCACACCTTTTTGGGAAGCTGGCATCAAACATATAAAAATGGAGAGACAACTTTAGCTCAATTTATTGAAAGGCAGCCAATACCATAATAAAAATTTCTGATATCTCCAAGGTTTATAGCTCAACCACTGAAGGCGAAACATTTCATCGGATTGTGCCCCACAATCTGCTTAATTGTTCAACCAAAGCGTAATGACCTGGATTTGGCATCGCTTTTCCTAGGTCTCCAAATGTACTCGGCCTCGGACTGGTTAATCTTTACTCCCACCATCCCTTAGGGTTTTCCAGAAATCCCTGATAGCCCCGATAAGCTCTCCTTTCGGCTTCAGGGTCTTTGATCTAGATTCCTGAAGGTCCCCGAAAATCTGGAATCCCTGACTCAGTTGAAATACCGTCTCCGGTTAGGGCAATAGCATATTGTGAGTTAATTACATCCTTAGCCGCCCTTTCGATGGTTTGTTCCATAGCTCTCTTCCTCCCAGCTATTTTTACTTATTCAGCTATAGGCATTAACAAACTCCTCTATCGTATCGAAATACAGGCTTTGCTTCACCAGCATGACATCATTATGATCAGCGTCAGAAATAATAAGGATTTTCTTGTCCTGGGCTCCCGAACTCTGGTAAAATTCCTCTCCCTCCTTAACGGATATAATCTGATCGTACTCGCCATGAATGATAAGGATTGGCTTGCGAACTTGTCTAATCTTAACCTTGTTTAGGAACAAGCTTTCTTCGCCCAAAATGGCTTCTTTTCCGCTAATCCCCAGATAATTCCACAGGCGACGAAAATTGTTAGCCGAATCACTCTCAACGATCAACCCGCAAATCTCATCTTGATAATTGAAGACAAGCTCGATAGCAGGCATACTACCCAGAGAACGACCCATCAGAAAAAGGCTACTCTTAAAGCTTTCCTTCCTGATTATCTCCTTAAAGCCTCCAAAGATAACGCGAGCATCGCCAATCATGTTAGAAATGGTTGACTTTCCATCACTAAAACCGTAGCCTCGATAATCAACTAAAAAAAGGTTTATTTCTCTCTGGTTGTAAAAAGGGGCAATCCAGTCATGACTAGCTACCGTTTCACCATTTCCATGAAAATAGAGGATGGTAGGGTATTCTTTGCCAGTTACCCAAAATCCACAGTTAATATTAAATTCCTTTTTCGACCTCAATGGAATAACTGGGGACATCAGCCGAGGAAAACTGAAGGTAATTGGGCAAAGAAAAAGGGGAGTAAACAAGCGGAAAGATAACCTCCAGGATTTCTGGGCGGTCTAGGAACGATAAGTTCATTCGGTAAGACTTTCCCCTCTCTACTTATCAATTGGTATATTAACAAGCCTTATGATGCAAATAGTATTTAATCACCCTGGCCAGCAGAGTTTAAGATTGCACCTTTCGCCATATTCCGCTACTCTATAAACTCAGGTAGTAACGTCTGGTTTGGTGAATTCTATTACATACGAGTTATTTAGTCTATCCCTGACGATGGTCATTCTTAGATATGACCTCCAGTGACTGTCGATAAAAGCCTTTAGGACAAAAGAGAGATGAGGGTGGTAGATAAAGTTATGCTAAGAAGGAGAAAAATCTTTTACGGCTGGTGGATTGTACTGGCCTCCGCTATTTTGCATTTATTTGGTGGCGGTGCAGTCATGTATGGCTTTACCGTCTTCTTTAATCCTATAAGGCGAACCTTCGGCTGGACTGCCGCAGTCACATCTATTGCCTTTACCTTACAGAGGCTTGAATCGGGTGTTTTGGGCCCAGTAGCCGGTTTCCTGGTTGATAGGGTGGGACCGAGGAAGCTGATGCTCCCTGGTTGGGGTATGCTTGGTCTAGGCTTTTTATTGATGAGTCGTATCAACTCCCTGTGGGCATTTATAGGCGCGTTCTTGCTTATCACAATGGGCATAAGCTTTGCCTCCTTTGTGGTTATCAATACAGTCGTAGCCAACTGGTTTGCCAAGAAGAGAAGCCGAGCCATGACTCTTGTATATGTGGGTGTGGGTGCTGGCGGCATTCTAGCCCCATTATTGGCCTTATCTATTAGTCAGTTTGGATGGAGAACGAGCCTAGCCATCGGAGGCATTGCATTATGGGTCATTGGTCTACCCCTCTGTTTAGTGATGAGGCATAAACCTGAGCAGTATGGTTACCTCCCCGATGGCGAAACCGGAGTGGCAATAGATGAACCAACAAATGTGTCGAATCTCCACTCATTGGGTGAAATAGCGCAGCCGGATTCAGGCTCTTCAGTTGTAGGTCTTACGGCAAAGGCGGCGCTAAGGACACGAGCCTTTTGGTTGCTTGCTTTCGCCTTTCTCTTCCAGCATATAGGGACAAGCGCGATTTTTGTACACGTAGTGCCCTATCTGGAGAGCGTGGAGATCCCCACGACGGCAGCCGCAACCGTGGTGACGGGCATGACCCTAAGCAGCCTTATTGGCAGGTTGGGTTTTGGCTTCCTTGGCGATTTCATCAATAAAAGATACCTTGTCGCTATAGCTCTCACGTTTCAGACTATCGGCATTTTTATTTTTGCCTTTATAGATATAGGTAGGGTATGGCTTATCATTCCCTTCCTGCTTACCTATGGTCCTGGCTATGGCGGACCCTACCCTGTGAGGGCAGCACTGCAAGCCGATTATTTTGGCACAAGAAGCTATGGCACAATTTATGGATTGATCTCGCTAATAGGCATGCTGGGTGGACTGCTCAGCCCCGTCTTTGCCGGATGGCTTTTTGATGTTACAGGGAGCTATCGCTTGGCCTGGCAACTGTTTGCCTTGGTCTCAGTTCCAGCAATACCACTAATGTTACTAGCCAAATCTCCAAGAGCTAAGCAAGAATTATAACTTTACACAACACTGAAAGATCATGGTTTCCGCTCTTAAGTATAGCTTGGATAGGTTGACTTCAAGTGGTTGGCGCGATATGATATTTGCTAAAAGGGAGACGAGTAGCTGGTCTGGTCAGTATCTGCTAGCTTGTCTTAAGATAGCTTCCAATTAGGAAAGTGTAGGGCTAAGCCTCGGTTCTTGCTCCAAGGGCTCGTAGCTCAGCGGCAGAGCGGTCGGCTCATAACCGATTGGTCGCAGGTTCGAATCCTGCCGAGCCCACTTTTGAAACTAATTACCCAAAAAAGGCGACTGATTCTTTCCAAAAGTCGCGTGTTCTCCCCGGTATTTCAGAACTGTTGCAACTCCGAGAGTTACTGTTTATACTACTCGGTAACAAAGTGACAGGAGTTGTTATTGCTGATGTATTATCTTCTGGTTTGAAATACTATTCTGATTACCTAACCAAGCAAAAGCAGGAGGAAGAATAAATTAATGATTGGAGTTATTGCTTTAGTAATTCTAGTCGTAGCAGTGGTAACAGGAATACTCGCGGTATTAATGATTCGGAAAAAGAAAAGGGAAGGAAAACAGATAGTAAATTATCGCGTCTTTTTCCTATTAGGAATTACCTGGGTTCCCTTTAGTATTGTACTAATGGTTGTTTCCTTCATATTACAGATACCATTCTATATTGGTTTTCCGCTTTTTGCTGTGGGTTTAGCATATCTTGTAATTGGTTTAAGAAATCGAGATACATGGAAGATAAATAAATAAATGCTATAGAAACCACTTGATAATCTACAATTATGACTCTGGCAAAGGAAGGGAACCATGTTTAACGGAGTAAGCCCCAACACTCATAACCGAAAGAAAATTAAAATATAATAAAATATCTTATAAAATATAGATTCAGATAAAATAGGATTAAAGTAATACAAAAGGTGGGTAGGTAGTAGCGCGTTGAATGAAATCTTTACGAATAAAGTCCTGATAATTCCCATATGTTCTTGGGCAGTAGCGCAATTACTGAAAGTGATCGTAATACTAATACAGAAAAAAAAGTTAGACCTACGGTATTTAGTTATTAGCGGTGGTATGCCTAGTTCGCATTCAGCGTTTGTCAGCGCTCTTACGACATCGGTGGCGTGGATCCAAGGTTTGGGATCAGTAGCTTTCGGTATCTCAGCTATATTTGCTTTGGTAGTTATATACGATGCTGCAGGGGTTCGACGATCGGTAGGACAACAGTCAGTAATTTTAAATCGTATTATACGAGAACTTAGACTTCGGCGCCCTATGACAGAATTGGGACGTGATTTGAGAGAATTCGTCGGGCATACACAGTTTCAAGTCATCATAGGTGTATTATTGGGTATTGTTATTGCATGGTCATGGCTTGCTATTGCAGGGACTTAGTAGTAAATTGTCAGTTAATATGTTTCTAATTTAATAGCACAAATATATTGAAGTTGGTAGCAAGAATGTCTATCCCATACGCTAGGGTAATTGTAAATCCGGTAGCGGGAGGTCATTCAACCTATAGAGAATGGCCGTTGATTAGTAAGCATTTAAATGATAAAGGCTTATCATTCGACCACGTATACACTGAAGGTATAGGCCATGCAATAGAGTTAGCAAAGGAAGCTGTGAACCAGGATTACCGTTATATCATAGCTGTTGGAGGCGATGGAACGGTAAATGAAGTAGTAAACGGAATTCTGAATTCAACTGGGTCAAGTAACACAATTCTTGGTATAGTGAGTGCTGGTACTACATGTAGCTTTGCCCGTTCCGTAGGTATCCCACTAAACCCGGTCGATTCTTGTAACCTATTAACTGGCCAGAACAAACTACTCATTGATATTGGCATCGTTGAATATACAGGTGAAGGCCAGAAGTTACGTCGCTTCTTTATAAACGGAGCAGATGTAGGTTTTGGTGCAACGGTAGTTGAAGCTGCAATACAGTCTCCAAGTCACTTTGGCCGCAAATTTAGCTATTTACCTCGTACAATAGGTGGCTTTGTTTCTTTAGCTAGCTATGAAAACAAACGAATCACTGTGCGTGTAGAAGACGAGAATGAAGATACCTGCGATTGTGCAATGCTGGTGATAGCTAATGGAGCTTATTTTGGAGGTGGAATGCAAATAGCGCCAAGTGCTAAGCCTAACGACGGATTACTGGATATGGTTATTTTTGGTGATATGAGCAAATCAGAGTTACTGAAAACATGGCCATTGACTTATAAAGG